>Ga0190334_1000168_pt1 | contig 33853 bp, 55 predicted proteins | sample 48720478_MG_FD_161270 | JGI IMG/M metagenome (GOLD analysis project Ga0190334, IMG submission 161270) | Hydrothermal vent sediment bacterial communities from Southern Trench, Guaymas Basin, Mexico - 4872-04-7-8_MG | ecosystem: Environmental > Aquatic > Marine > Hydrothermal vents > Sediment ... | reverse complement strand
TAACTCTTAATTGACCCACCGACGACAAAACTTTTGTTACTACTTTTCTGTGAAAGGGTCGGTAAAAAATGATTAAAAGTTTTAATCAAAATTTTAGGCTATTTCTTAGGGTATCATCTACTCTCTCGTCGAGAAATCGTAAAAATGATTAAAAGTTTTAATCAAAAATGGTCTCTAACCCCCTATTAACCACTATAAGGTTAAAACAAAACCGAAAGATTTATAAAGAGTAACTCTTTCTTTACTCCAATAAGGGGAGAACCCTGAAGGGAAAAAACAAACAGGAGGCAAACAAGATGAAAATAAAAAATGGATATGGCAATAAAGAACTCCAAATAAAATTTTGTGCAGAACCAAATGAAAAATGTGCACAAATGTGGATAAACTTTGGTTGCAAACCAAAACCTGAAACTTTATCTTATTTAAGCTTTGATGAATTGCTTGAGCTAAAGAAAGAGATTAAGAACATATTAATCAAATTAATCGAGTAAGGTGAGACAAAATGAATAAATCAAAAAGCAAAGAACTGCAAACAGTACTCAAGAAGAAGTGCATCGATAAGTACAAACTCTCAATAGAGAAGTACTACGATGAAACTAAAGACCAAATCGGGGTCAAACTCAGTGTGAATCGTGAGCTAAATGAGCTTCTGCAAGCCCTTGCGATTCCAACAGAAGAGACTACGGACAAAATCTCATACAGAGAGATTGAAATTGGGTTTACTCGACTCCTTGTGCGAAGACCCCTCGGTTCAGCTCTCAATAGCTTCTGGGGTTGGATGTTTACCAAGGACTTTCTCAAAACAAAGAGCACTACTTTCTATTTTGACAATGTGACTCAAGCAGAGACAATGATATATCTCATCAAAGAGAAATTTGCGGGCTTCCTTGAACAATGTATATATGTGCTCAGACCTGAAAAATACGAGATCGTAGTGAATGTAAGCCAGAAAAGAGAGTGAATCCAAATGAAACAAACCCCACAAAAATTCCTCGTTGTCGGTGTGGAAATAGAGGCAGAGATAAATAACAAGAAATGGGCTGGTATATTCAATTGTGGCTCGTACCATGACAGCCACCCAACCATACTAAAACACTCAAATCGAGAATGGATAATTGAAAGAGACAGCTCATTACAGAGTACAAAATTCGATTATGGGACTACCGCAGAATTCATCTCCTGTCCCTTCCCGATTGATGAATGGCTGAGAGTTTTGCAGAACTTCCAGAGGGGCATACGAAGGAACTCCACAGCGAAAAAACTCCCACTGAACCGAATTTTGAATTTCAATTATTCATGCGGAGCACACATCCATCTCTCACTCTGGGAGCAAAGCCATCAAATCAGTGAGATAGAAGCAAGGGATGACTGGATAACAGAGATACAAGGTGTGCCTGCCCGAAGACTACGAAGGATTGTCCCAACTGCATACTTCAGAGAAGTACGAAAAGAACTCTTCAAACGAATCCAAGCTGAACTGCCAGCAGTGTGGGATAGATGGAAGGCTCAATATTTTAGGCACTATGCAAAGAGATTGATACTCAAGCGGAGGAGCTTAACAAGAGAGCAAGAATGGAATTTCAACCCACTCCGCACAGTGGAGTTTCGGTCAATGAACCTGAATGGAGTAACCACTTGGACACAATTTTTCAAGCTTTGGAGGATTGTGTTCGAGACACTGGACAAATGCTTCACTGAATACGACCCGCAGAAAGCATATCTGTGCTCAGAATCAATCTCGCAAAAATTCAACGAGAATGTGCTCAGAATCAATGAGCATATTGAATCCATATTCGAAGTGAACCCAAGCGAGACTAAGATTGAAACAAGAATTCCAATACCACAAGCCCAAATAATAGAACAGGTGATATAAATGTGCAACATCAACTTAATACTAAGGAAAGATAAACACTTTAGTCATGCGATAGCCAGAGTAATGAATGTGATGAGTACAATGAGCTTCGCAACCAATAGCGATGGTGAAGGCTATTTCGGACTGACCAAAGATGGGTGGAGATTCAATAAGACAGTGAATAAGATAATCTACAAGAAAGCATACTCTTTCTTGTGCACCCACCAAAGACTAAGTACCAGTGGCAAAAACAAAGAAAACAACCACCCGCATATAACTAAGAATCTAATCGTCATGCACAACGGAGTATTCAGTGGCTATGGTGATGACCTGAAGAGTGATACTGCATACTTCAGTGAGAAGCTTGAGAAGAATTACAGGCGGAGCAGGTCAGTCATCAAAGCTCTCCAAACTACACTCAAGAACTTCTCTGGGTCTTGGAGCTTGGTTGTGATGGATAAGAATACTGGCAGAATCTTCTATGTGAAAGAGGATTACACCCAGATGTGGAGCTTGAGCACACCAGAGTATTTAGTCATGTCCACAAAATTATGGAATCTCAAATATGCAAAGAGATACCTACACCTGAAAGGCAAAATTAAAAAGGTTAGAAGTTATAGGATTTTGGATGTGCTGAATAATCTGACTGTGGTGAAAAAACTCAACCGCAATCAATATGATAGATGGTATAACCAGCCATCAAACACAAAATATATCGAAGCATACCCTAAATATCAAAACTATGGCTTCAGCACTGGTCGCAAGCAAGCAATAAAAGATGCTTGGGATACTGTGAAAGCCGAAGAAAAAAGAGGATATATGTATTGGTGATGTGAAAATGGAACAAAAACAAGAAATGCAATTGAAAGTGGAAAGGGGAGTGAGAATCCACTACCCCAAGCACAGGAAGATGACAGGCAGGAGGATTAAACTCTTGCTCAAGGCTGTTGAGCTGATTGAGGAAATGAGCTACGAAGAGATTGACACCATTTTTTGGAACTTGAACAGGATTAACCCTGATAAAAGTTTCAATATAGTGTTCAAATTCAAGAACGGACAGAGACAGCATTGAAAATGTCGTGGCATCGTGAATTGGGTCAGCGAGATCTTAGCACTTTTAATAAGAGCCCGATTAAAAACTTGGGTACAATGAAAGTGCTGGATAGTCGGCAGATACAGGTTGGCTATATGGTTATCAAGCTTGGCAACTCAGTGTTCTCTACTGATAACAAAAATAACGATTGTGTTGAGGTCTCAAAACTGCAATTCGTCAAAACAGAAGGGGTGGGACACCAGACTAATATATGGCTCAAGGGGAAATTCACTATGATGAAAGGTCACAAGCCATTGGCTGAACCCATCCCCTTCGAGCTAAATGTGTATTGCGACATTGAAGGAGTGAAAAAATGACTCTGAGAGATAGAAAAGTTTAAATAGCAAAACTGGATAATGAGACCATGATAAGAAAGCTGTATCACCAGAATAAACACTGGGTGGAATCTGAAGATAAGATTCTACTCTTGCTCAAAGGCGAGGGCAAACCATTCCATTATATTGCCCAATGCTTGGGCAGAACAATAACAGCAGTGAGGTCTCGTTTTTATGCGATTACAAAAAGAGCCTAAAACATTGTTTGCTGTGATTGTAACAAGGGGTCTGAATGGTGAGGAGATAGTGGAGATTAACCCCACAACAATATCAGAAAAAGAGGAATGGAAGCGGATAGCATTGAGCACACCCAGATATATTAAGCATTTCTTTATCATGGCTTCTAATATTCGGGAAGCTAAAAGAATCTGTAATCGCAATTTAGACCATTTGCAAGCCTTCTTTTCTCACAAATAGGTCGGGTTTCACAACTAAATAGGGCTACAAAAAACCTGCCCTAATTGTGACTCACAATCGTGTCCTGCGGTCTCTGTCACTGCGATTAACTCTCCTTTCGTAATAGACCTTGCCACTCTTGGAAATTCGCTTGCCAACTTTCTTGGCTTTCCGTTGCTTATCTCTGCGAAGGTCATATACATACCCCTTAACCCATAATTGCTTGGCTGGAGAACTTCGCTTAGTGCTTGACCGCTTGGCTTTCTTGCGGGTTGTTTTACTCCTCTTCTTTTTAAGAAGTGCCATACAACTGTTAAAAACCCAATTACTATATAAACTTTATGTTAGGATTGATTGTGGATTCTTGTAATCTATGTCCAAAAAAACAATGTCTCGTTTCCGACCTCGCTTCAGTATAGTAGCAATCACTGGTGTGCCAAACTTAGACAATTCTCTGAGCTTGGCTCTCTCTTGCTTTGAGATATACTTATTCATCTTGCACTCAATGAAATAAACTTCTGCCAATTCACTGATGGCAATGAGGTCTGGGAACTGCGAAGCACTCTGACGAATGCAAAAGAACCCTTGCGATTCCAATAGTGCCTTGACTCGTCTCTCAAACCGAATCCCCTTGCCTTTGTGATTAAATACCATGCTCTGTCCTGTATTTTATCATCCAAACCTTGCCAAGCCTCTCAGCATTCCGTTTGTCAATCTTGATACCATAATTCTTCTCAAATAGCTCAATGTGGTCAAGACTCTTGAGTCGCTTGTGGTATTTGCTCCTGAGAGCCAATCTAAGGCTCGGTGCGGGCTTTTCTCCTTTAGGGAATAATCTTAGCACCCTTGAACCATAGTCCCAAAATGAGGCAGAATAAAAGCTCTCATCAATGTTTGTACATTGCAGGAGCTTGTGCAATTCGTAATTCCTGAGCTTGTCAAAGCAAACCGCATGAAAACTGCCACGACTGGATTCAAAAATATAAAATGTCGAGAGCTTGAATTTTCGCTGTAAGTATCGTAGCTCATCCAGAATCCACTCAAATCTAAACTTGTCATAATCCAAAAATATAACATGGGTGCTGTCTGGACACAAATCATAACAACCAATTGTAATGACCCCCCGCTTCCAATAAGCATTCAAAGTAAACGAGAAATGGAATCTGCCAATATTAAGCTTTCTCTGGAGTTTCATTTGACACCACCACAAACATAAGGTCTGCATTTCTTACAAATAAAGTGCCTGTGTTTGGGATTCTTCCCAAACTGTATTACCCTTCTTGTCGGCTTGCCACATAGCTCACAAGGAGCTACTTCCATATCCTTCCGTTTCATTTTGCTTCTATTAATGCCCCCCCCGCTTCAATACATAGATGGAAATCAATATATGATAAGCCACCCTCCATAGCCCCAAACAAACAAAAATCACAATCCCTTTTATAAACCCAAATATCAATACAGAGATAACCAATAAAGCAATTACAATTATCCTTTTGTATGGCTCTCTAACTGAATCAAACCAGAAATTAGGAAAGAGAAATGCGAACTTTAGCCAGTCACAAATGTGTCTTAACTTAAACCCTTGCAGTTTGTCATTTGTTGCCATTCTTGGTCATCTCACAAAGGATACAATTGATATTGTCAAGGATTGTATCCGTTGATATGCCCTCACTAACCAGATTATTCATTTGCCATAACATACTTAAATCTATGCCACAAGCTATTAAATATGCAATCCAAACCTGAACACCCAAAAAGGCATAAGCTATCAATATCACAACTGCACCAGAAAAAACTCCGACCAGAAGGTTATAAACATAAGCTTTGATTGTATATACACTTGTGTCTATATCAACAGCCAAACCCCACCATTTTATCTTTAGCTTAGGTTTCTTGCCAGTGTAAACCCAGTCAGCAATCATGTGCCCGATTTCGTGGACAATCGAAGCTCCAAAAAATATAATTAATAACAAAAGCAATTGGTTCATCCCTATTCACACTCCTCTCTTAGATGGCATAATCCACACCATTCATCTGGATTTATGTACATCTTATCCTCTTATCCCCCTGATAACCTCAATAGGCAATCTGAAAACATTGCCTGCCCCATCTATCTGACAGCGAAGCTCAATGTACTGTTTCTCGAAAAAAACAACACAGCAGTCATTACTCCGCTTGTACGACTCGGGCTCAAGTATTATTCGTCTCACCTTGAGGAATCACCTTGTTTTCAATTAATGTCATTATTTCTTTTAACTCAGTATTGAGTTCTTCAGTTAAATCCCTAACAATCATCAAAGTTCTATTTAATTTACATATAATCTGGCTTTCAACCCAATTCAGTTCTCGCTTATCCATCATCCTACCTCCTCGACATTATTGCAATTACCGCAAACCCAAACACCATTATCGGCTTGCCACATCGGAAAACTACACTTAGGACAAATCACTTTACATCACCTATTTCAAACTTCCAAGTGTCTGAGCTATATACTAACTTGCCATTTACTAATTCAGGATAATTAACAATCGGAATTAGCACATTAATGTTAGCTATATCTTGTTCTTTCATAAAACTAAGCTTATTAAAAAAACTCAACTCTCTCTTGATATAATCTTCCAGTTTATGTAACTTCTTCAACGATATGCTCATAGATTGCCTCTTAGGTTTGAAATCACATTTAGGACAGTTCATTTTCGTGTCATAATAATACAATCCACATTCTCATCTGGCAAACCTTTCAATACATCCAAGGTGTTACCGATATAAACTGTGTGCTGTGGCATTGTTATGTGCACCGCATAGTGGAACATGTTGGCTTCATTCTCTTGCCTCCTCAAGGCTCAAAAATCTCAGCTCCAAAGGTTTCAAAGTAATTCCCCTCAACTCTTTTGGTGGTTCTACATTTAAACCTATGAGAGCAGAAGGGAATCTTGTTCCTAACCCATTTCTCATATCTATATCAAAAGGAGTATAACTAATTCTACCTTTTGGGATAAACACCCAAGTAGCATTAGGAAATATTACTTCCTGCCATATTCTTGTTTCTGGATTATCAACCCTATAAATTGCGACTCCTCTCTCAACTACTTTAAAAAAGTGTTCAAACATTCTTCTTGCTCTTGAAAACGGTGGATTCATCCAAGCTACTCCCCCTACAAACTTAATGCTTTCAAAATTATCAGTCCATACTTTTGTTTTTGTATTACTTTCATTTGCACAGCAGTCAAAGGTAAAATTATATTGTTTGTTTAGTTTATTCCAAAAGGCTTGTTCTGTTTCCCACAAATCTCTTTCAGGGACATTTCCTTTTCCATCATTTCCTTTGTCTTTCATTCTCCCACACTAAGGAGACATTCCCATCCCACCTTAAACTCTTGTTTCATTCCTATGCCTCCTCCATAAAAATCAATTTCTCAAGAACCTTTGAGAACTTGTCAAAAACCTGCTCTGGTAAGACCTTCTCATTTTCAAAATAAAACTCAATAGCATAATTCTTCTCTTTCCCGTATTTATTGAGTGCAACCGCAACAAATGGACTATTTGTATGAACTACGATATTACTTGGAGAAGAACTTAATAAACCTTTAACTTTCTTAACTTGGCTTATTGGATGTAGTCCTCTTTCAAAAAGCTCTTCTTTGGTATCTCCAGTATATACTTTAATTGTCCTCATTCTCCTGCCTCTTTATGTGGTAATACACAAGCAGTACCAAAATAAGGACACTCCTTGCACTTCCCCTCGTTCACAGGTAAACCATTGAGAGGGCAAAGACTATCTTGTTCCATTACTATCCTCACAGTCATAACTCCTTCTTTGTCTTGTTTCATTCCTATGCCTCCTTTAACTTAGTTATTTTAATTACAGAGCACATAGGGATTACATGAACATACTTGCTACCTCCAATATCCCATCGTTCTTGAGCAACCACAATTCGGTTTTCGTCTTCATCTACCTTAAACCCGACAATAGTGCCTTCAATTGGCTGAACATTCGGAAGGTCACTATCTTGCACAATTCCAAGCTCCAATCTCTGTGCATCAAGCCAAGTAACCTTCACAATCTCCTCATTTATCATTTTCATGCCATCTTGCTCGGTGGGAGCTTAGAACATGTTAGTGATATATATATGACTAAACCCTGACCACAGAGCACTTTTAAATACATCTCTTTTTAAAAATGCCCCAGAGAGAGGGAAAAAGGGTCTTTCTCAAACCTCTCTCTGGGACTTTGGATGACATCCCATTGTGTAATGGGTGTTTAAATAGCCTCCGATGGTTAATGAAACAGTTTTGCTATCCCTCTAAGCCTTTGGAATTGCTATAACCCATCGGAGGCTTGTTGGTTGGATTATTCTCTCGAGATGCCCTTTTGAATTTTCTTTGCTCCTTCTTTGTCTCCCAATAATGCTTTGGCAATAATTCCGAGATTCCAATTAATCAGTTTGAAAGTACATTGGTCGGTGTCTGGGTTCAATAACTCACAGTTAGAGCAATAATGCCCTTGCCTGAAGGGGCAGGGTTTGTATTTATAAGTTGGTTTATCGTCAGCCATATTACCACCTAAGTAACGGAAGTGTTACTTATTTATTAATGTTTGTGTATTGCAGTATATATTTATGGATTTAATCTGTTCTACAAAATATATTTTTGTGTTGATAAATCTTTTTATAGTTTAAGTGTTATATAGATTTTTACCAGTGATGTTGAACCCACTGTGAGCCTTAGGGAATCAGTGGAGCAGTGATTACTTGGGAATGATGGTGTATGCCTGACCTGTTGAGAACTAAAGAGGTTCATCGGAGGGGAGCACAAGAGAGACAATGAGATGCAAAACTGCTCGTATCCTTTATAAGAAGAGTTGTATCTTGTTGTCAGTCCACTCTCAGTCGCTTTTGCCTTCTCTCGGTACTCCTTTTTTAATGCTGTAATTAGCAATCATTTGAAACTGGGGAGCACCACTCAAAAGAGAGGCAAGATGCGATTCTCTGGCATGATCACAGCAATATAAATGCAGTAACTTCATAGAAACAACATTCATAGTTGCCTTATAAGGGCTTGTCGTACACTGGGAGAATGGATGTGTAATGTGTATGGTTTGCTATTGTGAGGCTGAATTGATTAGATGTAAGACTAAACATTTGGTGATGAAAAAGGGGTGTTAGGGGAAAAAACACACATCACACACACATTTTTTTCGTGTCCGAAAATTCGTCATAAGACACAAAATTTAGCACAAAGTTTATATATTAGATAAGGTTTTTTAGTCGGTATGGCACAGCAACGAATTAAGTATAAATATACTAAAAAGAAGAGACCACGAAAGTTTACTATCGAGCTTACCGAGAAGGCATGTATTATGCTCAGGGAAGCCAATAGATTAGACAGGTTTTGGAGACCTCTAAAACAAGCTGAACCATTAGGGCATTTCATATCCAGAGCTGTTATCACATTGCTCAAGGGCAGACCGATTGATGAGAGGTTCAGGATTGTTTCTCCACTACAAAAAGCCGAGGAGGAGAAACTAAGGCTTGCTGATATTCGGGCTGACCTGCAAGTGGAGTTGCAGAGAATGAAGGATGAATTTGATGTACTCTCTGTTATGATTCCTAAGATGGAAGTAAAGATAGAGGGGTTGCTTGAGAAACAAAAACAAGCCAATAGGAACTGGGCTCTTCTGAAGAAGCAATATGAGAGTGATGAAGGCACTGCCGACAGAAGTGAAGAAAAGGCTTGAAGCATGGGCTCAACCTTATGCTTCAACCTCTCGCTATATGGTTCTGCAACAGATAAGAGATACTTGGGGCTTGACACTTGAGGAGATTGATAGTTTGTTTGCTTCTAATAATTATTTGGATGTGATGGAGCTGGAATATATGCTCTATTTTGATTCATATACCAGTGCCTAAGCGAAAAGTTTAAATAGTAAAGTACCTTTTACTCAGCTATGGCTACTCGGGTATTTGTTGTGGGTGGCAGAAGGCAGTCATTACATAATCTCTGGACAGGGAGTGGTGGCTATACAGAACTGCTGAACAATCTGGATGAACGAAGAGACAGGGTGCTTTCGAAATTGGACTTGAGTAAAATCCGCAACCGAGATGATTACTATAAGCAATTGTTACAAATCTCGTATGGCGATAAGCGGAGGGATAATGCCTTTAGGAATTGGGCTATACTGAATTATGGCAATGCTCGAGAGGTATTCTTCGAGAGGCACATACTCCCTAAGATACGAGCAAGGCTGAGGTTTGAGCCATTCAAGCTCAAGAGTGGCAAGACAATCAAAGCCAGCAGGGTTGATAAGAAGAGTTATATAATCAAGGTGCATTATATATCAAGGTCAGGCAGACCAATAGAGTACTTGCAGAGACGAGAATTAAGGACAGGCAGGATTATGTCTTTAAAGAGTCTGTTTGGTGCACCAATACCGAGGTAAACAGATGAGAGCAGATAAACTGAATTGGTTTTTAACTAAGAGAGCAGTAATGCTGTCTGTCTTGCCAACAGAAGAGTTTAGGTACAGTCCGAAGCTTGTTAAGAAAGCGAGGATAACTAAACAGGCATATTATCGGATGATTGCATTCTATAAACGGAAGAAGCTAATTACTTTGGTGAATGGCAAGTTCCCGCAGTCATGGAAGCTAACAGCCAGAGGCAAGATAGTAAGCGAGGCAATCCGCAATTGCATTATTGAACTCAAACGGAGGGGTTAAACATGGGAGAGCTGTATGATAAATACCAGATATGGCAAGGCACTGACATAATTCGAAATTTCAATATCGGAGGCTTGTTTCGGATTTTGTTTGTAGGAGCATTCGCAGAAGTTTGCGATTTTATTGGTTGGGAGACATTGGCTCTCATATCCAGTGTCATATTTTGGGTACTGCTCTTTGCTTGGGTCTTGGCATTTATAATGATATTAGTGAATATCTCCACTGGCAATTATGATAAGCAGAGACAACAAGAATTTAAGGAGATAATGGAGACCCTTAGGTGGCTTTAGAATGCCAGAAGATGAGCTTATCACTAAGGATTTCAAACTCTATGACCTGTGTATGCGGACATTGGGTTGTGATTCACTGTTCAAGGCAGTGATGTTTTGTATTACTATATCATATCAATTAGACGAAGACCATATCGAAAGGATAAAGGATAATCACAAAGATTTCAATGAAGCGAAAGAGAGACAATACTTTGAAGGGTTGCTCAGCAATTTGGGATTTGTTAGGTTTTTGGACAAGCGAGACACTATACTCAGCTCTGATGACCCTTATCAGTACTTCGATGAGCTGATTACTGACGACCCTCAAGATGTATTCAATTTCGATGTGGAGAACGAAACACTCAGGTTGAAAGTATATTTGCATATTGCCCAATTCTTGGGCAAGGTGATGAGTTCACTGGCGATTGAGAAAGATGAATTCGGAAAACTGTTCGGACACTGAAGAAAACTCGGATGAGAGCTATATCTATTCCGATGAAGGTTTGGATGAAATGGTAAAGAGAATAAGTGCGAAGGTTCAGAACTTGGAAAAGGAAGACATAAAGACAGCAGTAGCGACAATCAAGAGATTAACAGAAGTCTGGACTGAAGAGTTTGACAACCTATTAATGGAATTGATGTCAAGAGACGGAGTTGGCAGAAGTCAAGGGGTGATGCTCTCAGTTTTGCCTTCAATGCTGTTGAATTTCAATCAAAGAGTTTTATTGCTTCATTTGAAAATGCTTGATGATGCGGGTTGGAAAGACATGAATGGGGCATTGGACAATATTAACAGTGCATTCAATACCATTATCAAAGCCCTAAAGAAGAAAGGCAAGCTACTATTCAAACAGATGGATGATTCGGATAATGCTGATATATCGTATATAGGTTGATACTGGGGAATGATAGAAACACTTCATAAAGAGGCTGATTGATGATAAAACTCATCAGAAAGGATGTTTGAGCTATCTACAAAAACAATGCCAACTATTGGGAGTTTGTTTAGTGGGATTGGAGGGATTGAACTTGGATTTGAAAGAGCAGGATTTAAAACAAAGTGGTTTATTGAGTGTAACCAATATGCAAGAGCAATCCTCAAAAAAAGATTCCCTGAAACCAAGATATATGAAGATATTACGAAAGTTGATTTTAGAGCAATTCCAAAGGTTGACATTCTCACAGGAGGATTCCCATGCCAAGACATTAGCAATGCTGGAAAAAGAGCTGGCATTGAGGGGAGTCGTTCTTCACTCTGGAAATATTACCTTAAAGCGATTAGGATACTACGACCGAAAATCGCATACATTGAAAACGTATCAGCACTGCTTAGTAGGGGACTCAATGTTGTCCTTGCAGACATTGCCAAGGTCGGGTATGATGCGGAATGGTATTGTGTATCAGCTTCCTCCGTTGGTGCGATTCATAAAAGAGACAGGGTTTTCATTATTGCCTACCCCAACTTGTATGGACAGCATACATTCAGACAAAATGGTAGGGGAGTTCAAATTAACAAAAAACAAGACTTACAGGCAATATCATCCCAAAGGCTACAATCGGGGTCTGAGTTTATCCAGAATGGCAAGTTGGGGTATGTTTCCAAAACCAGCAAAGAGAGATTACAAGAGTGGGAGAATAGAGAGCAACAGCTCATCAGACAAAATGGTTTCTGGGCAGTTGAACCCAGAGTGGGTAGAGTGGCTTATGGGATTCCCAATAGGGTGGACAGGATTAAGTGTCTCGGGAATGCAGTTGTACCACAAGTGGCAGAAGTCTTTGCAAGAGCAATCAAAGAAGAATGGGGCAAGAGATGGAACGAGGGATGATAATCAAAATGAAACTTGAGCTGTGTGATAAGAATAGGAGCTTTGGAGAGATACTTGAATCAGTTTATGAAGTGATTAAGCAGAGAGATGGAGTTGAGAGTCTTGTCATATTAGAGGAAAAGAAGAAGGCAAAGTGGGAAAGGTTTGCCAAGCTCATGTTTGAAACTTACAAGCGGTATGTTGCAGGTTTGCCCGTGAAGGACAGACTTGAAGAGCTTATTAGGATGATGGAAGAAATAAAAAAGGATGAAGAGAAAGGTTAATAGCAACATTATATGGAAAGAGGAGTTTGAATGGGCTCATTCTCCAGCCGAGAAGGATGACATAATCGACCTTCTGCAAGCTTATCCGTCTTTAAAGAGAGCACTCAAGATTGATTATACACAGCATTTCATTGAAGAGTTGAGATACAAACTCTATGGCAAGATTCCGAGGAATTGGGTGGTGAACATTCAGGGTTTAGTAGGCACACCGACAGGAGTATTTAAATCTGCATTGGGACTGAACATAATCCGAGCAGTGATACCTAAATTCAATGCGAGCATGGTTAAGAAATGTGTGGCATTCACCCCTTATCAGCTTTCGAGGTTAGTTAGACAGAATCCCCAACGAAAACAGGTATTTATGTTAGACGAATATATCCATGATTTGAAACTCGCCTCGGTTTATCAGCTTCAGAACATTGTCGAACAATGTCGGGAGATGCAATTGAGTTTTGTATTCTGTGGTGTACCGAAGGAGACTTATACATTCTCGAGTTATGTGTTGGAGAGATTAGACGAATCGGATGATAAATATCTGCCTAAGAAGAGGGTGAGATATTTGGTGCGGAAGCCAGACACAGAACGATTCAGAGGTTATGTGGTCTGGGATATACCACCATTGAAACTGGATAAGGAATGGACAGCGATTTGGAAGGAGTATATGAAACTCAAAAAGAGGCATCAAGAATCTGTCACTCAGGGCAAAATCACTGGGTTTGATTTCGAGGATGCTTCTAAGGTCTTCATTAACAAAATAGAGGATTATATTGAAGTCAATTCTAAAGGCAACCCCAGAATTCTTAAAAGCATATTAGAGAAGGATATTTATAAAGAGTACCCAGACCAGACTAATCAAGACCGAAAGCTGATTTATTCGGCTGTGATTGATTGGATAAGGCATCATCCAGAGTTATTCAGGAAGTATGAGGGGGGTTCTTCAAGCGATGCAGAATAGCGAAAGTGCTGAAATGGATTTTCAAATAGAGAGTGATAGCGACTGAGATTAGCAGTTTGCCAATGCCCCACTTGTCGTATATCTTCAGGAATATAAACCCGATAAAGGTTGCCCACAGCATGGCTTTGATGTAATTAGGCAGGACTTCAAACATCAGCCCGAATGCTACTTTGTCAAGCTGAGTCATAGTCATACCACAATCATTCTCAAACCAATCCTTGAATCTCTCGTAAGGCTTGCGATTGTCGTTAGGATACCTCTTAGTGTATGCAACCTTAATAGCTTTGATGAATCCCATTTTATCCGAATATATGTATTAAGACTCCAACCAATAAATATAGGCACAAGATAAATCCAATTAAAAACAAAAGTTCAATGCTGATTATGTCTCTTAGTTTCATCTTATCAATTTTATTTTGGGTTTCTTGGTTTTAGTGTCCCAACCGATTTTTATGAGGATTGGAATGAGCACCAGCAAGATAAATATAATACTGCCTGTTTGAGAATAGAAATATCCAAAAAAGAACGAACCGACAATATAATATACATTCTGAAATGCAACCATTAAGGCTTCTACTCGGTCATCTTTTGTTGGCTTGTCTATTCTTTCAATATAACTTTTATACTTCTTCCGTTTAACTGTTAGTGATTGTGCCATGTTTAATCGGTATTGCTCATCTCATCAATCTCACGATTCCGTTGCTTAGAGTACTCTTTCAAGCCGAGTGATAAGAGGAGGGTGTAAAACTGCGATTTAGAGCCACAAAATGCCTTGAATTTGGTTATGCCATCAAACTCTTCGATTTCATTGTAATTGTTCTCAATCGCAGAGATTAATTCCTTATCAAGATACAAGGTGACAGGGCACTTTTTAGCCATTTTTAGCCTATTATTGGGATTGAAATATTTAAATGTTGTGTTCTTAGGGTATTTTGCTTTAAAAATTAAGAGGAAATCAGCATAATATATAAATACTAATCCTGTGTAAAGAGCATTATTAACCAATGGGGGTGAATCCAATGGCTTATAATGCGAGCTATTCCACCAGCGACCTGTCTAATATCTTTGTGGACATTCTCGGCTCAGGTGGAGCAGAGGTAGTCCAGTGGGTTGGCATCTTCGTGCTGATTGCTGTGGTTACTTTCCTTGCAGTCAGGCTGAAGGGGCTTGGTGGGGTCTTTAAATAGGCTCTTAACCTAACTTTTTTGCAAAAAACTCAAGCGGGGTGAACAAATATGGCTTATAATGCGACTTACACCACTGGCGACTTGTCCAATATTTTTGTGGACATTCTCGGCTCAGGCGGAGCACAGGTAGTCCAGTGGGTTGGCATCCTTGTGCTGATTGCTGTTGTGACTTATCTGGCAGTTAGGATAAAGCACTTGGGCAAGACAGTGGGCGGATAAAGGTAACTTTATCCCCTATTGACCATAAGCAAAGACGATGGCATATAATCAGACTTATCAAGCGGGTGATTTCACTGGCATATTGACAGATATATTCGGGACTGCGGGAGTTCAGGTGGTTAGTTATATTGGATTGATTGTGCTGGTGCTGATCATTACTTGGGGTGTCAGAAGGCTCAGGAGAAGGTAAACTTTTTTTCTATATCTATTTTTGCTATGAATACAATTAAGATTCAGTGCATTCTTAACACAAAATTTATATATTCCTATTGTAATTATGCTTAGGATGAAAGCCATTAAGGGAATAGTGCCCCTATTTTTGGTTATACTGATGGTGGGGTTCGTCTCTGCACAAAAGACAGGTGGTGGCGGATTCGAGATTGAGAGTGATAAAGACACTTATTACTGCTCTGAGTATATTTCTATGGATATGTGCTTGGTCAAAGCTACAATTACTATCCGCAATTTCAATAATGAGAAGTATTCTATCGAGAATATTGCTGATTATACCACTAATGTTACTGAGACCAAATTCAAGCATAAGCATGGCGAACTCATCCCATCCCAGAAAGTACCCAAGAAAAACAAGCAAGCTAAGGGGGGAGGGTTCAAAACAGATAAGATTGATATTGACAAGAATTCTATGCTTACTCTGGATTTGGAGTTTCCAATTTCAAGCTCAGGCAAGTTTAATTATACCATTGCAGTTTATGATAAGCAATCGAATGTCAATTATTATAATGTTACACTTGACCCATATTACGAATACTTCTATCAAAGTTCGGATGGCTCAAAGGAAGCTGACATTTTGATTGAAAATTATAGCTTGAACAATCTATATGCACTGAAAATTAAGTTTCCAGCTCCATTGAACCAGAATGAGAGCTTTAATTATTCGTTTTGTGTGTTCGGTGAGAAGTATGAAGGCAATTTATCTATGTACCCATTCGTAGCTTGGGACACAAATGACGATTATCACATGGAGAGCATAACTTATGACGATACTGCCATATCACTTTCAAACTTCTATGATTGGAATTGTTGGAACTTGACATACATTAATTATGAAGGGTTTGATATTGCTAATAATAGCAATGCCTTCTTTGGATTCTTGTGTTCGGGGTGTAGCTTGAACACTTCGCAACAGCTTTTCCCTGCATGGACAGGCTATCAGTACAACACAAATGAATTTAAGTTCAGTATTTTCAATAACTTAGAGCAAGACATTCTATGGTTCAATTTTACAACTATTACAAAACGGAATGGTATGACCTTAGACCAATGTAATGGTGGTGCGGGAGTAACATCAACAGATTTGAGCAACTCGACACATTTTATCTGCAATTATGTAGGTACTAAAACCATTAAAAAAGGGGGTGTTTTGACAGTTAAAACAAAAACTAATGAGAATGGGGTACAGACTGAACCGCAGGTAATCTGGTATGGGCTGACTCCTATTATATATGATAATGGTAGCAAGAGCATACATATCGGACTGGATACAAATGGAGTGCCACAAAACCTAAGTTACAGGTATAACATCACTCCTTTGGCTTTTCAACCGCTTCCAGACAATTTGATGATGGCATTGGACTTGGGTGTGCTCAATCCCAGTTTGCCACCCACTTGCGATTATAGCAAAATAGAGCTATTACATACTAACTGCACACCAGAATATTACTGGAATGTGACTTATAATGTCACACTGACTAATTGCTCTTCATATTTGGTGGTTGAGCCTGAATGGTGTCAGTATCAAGCTCAATGCGAATATTCAAAGGTGGAGTATTCAGTTGATGATTGCACTACAACAGACTTGAGGAATGTAACTTATAACATTACAGAGACTAATTGCAGTTGGCACTTGACTACCGAGCAGGAATATTGCGATTATTGTGAGCCTGACTGGGATGTGTGGTATATCAATTCTTCATGGCAGTGTATGGAGACCAGTAATGGCACAATGGAGTACCACACTTATTTCGATTACAATTTCTGTTATGAAGACACTGGGCTTTATACTGACAGTTGCGATTATTATTATAGTGATTGTAATCGCTATGTGCCTTGCTCCTTATATCAGCAGGACTTCCAATGCCAGTTCAATGAACATCCTTATATCGAAGGTCAGACTACATTCCTATGCGAAGTCCCAGAAGCAACCCAAAATTGTTATTCATACATCCGCAAAGGTGATAATATTCTCCAGACCAACCCTGAAGACCAAATTCGGAATAAGTTTACTGGGTTAGCAATTCTGGAGAAGCCATTAGATGACCAGTTATATTTCCAAGCGAATGCTGGTTTGGTTAAGCCTTATATCACTAACAAGAATTTATATCCAGACAACCAATATGTGATGGGTGTCAAATGTACTGTGCAAAATGGCAATAACTCTGAAGTATTAACATGGGAACAACCAATAGAACCAGAGTATAAGCCATTCACATGGACATTGTATCGGGGCTTGTGGCTGAAAGAGAATTTGGGTGTAATCATCGGTACTGTGGTGGTGGGCTTTTTAATTATTGTCATCGGATTATATTTATGGAGGAGAGCAAAGGCAAGATGAGAAAGTTAATCATTCCAATCATATTGGCATTATTGTTGCTCGGGTTTGTATCTGCTACATTCCAAGCCAATTCTGGTTATGGCGACCCATTTTCTGATTATCGTTCTACTGGCAACCCGCATGTTGAAGGTGTATTGTCAGGCACACCAATAGTTTATAGCAGTAGTACCTATGGTAATTCAGGCATACCAGTAGTTAGTGGTGATGTTGATAATGATGGCAATGACGAATTTGTATCCATATATACTTCGGGTGGCACTTCTACACTTAATATCTTTGACGGTCAGATGAATTTATTGGATAGTGTGGGGCTTGGTTATGGAGCTAATATGCCAGCCATATTCGATTTGGATAGTGATGGCAAGCAAGAGATAATCGTACCCTTAGAGGATGGTGAAGTTAGTGCCAAGATTTATAACATGGATACAGGATTCCTAACCTTAGAAGACTATGAACATCGGGACTTTGGCGGTTCATATAATAATACTTCTGGTATATCGTGCATTAATTTTGGTGGTTATGCCAGATGTTTTGTTGTTACTGAAATATCCAATACACATTTCTTGTTATCTACATTAAAATATGTGTCAGGCAATAATTATGAGATGGAAACTCCATTACAGATTAACACTACAAATGGTGTGACTTGGCATAACACAGGAACATTGCCAGCAGTAAGTGATATTGACAATGATGGTGCTCTTGAAGTAGTATTTATTTTAGATTATGACCAAATTATTAAAGCCGAATGTCATGGTGCTTCTGAAGTTGATTGCGATAACAGTTCAACCTACACAGACATATACCCAGTAGAAAATTATTCTGGGATTGTTGCAGACATCCCGATTACAATCTGGGACAAGGATGGAGTTGGGATTGAATATTTGGCATTGTCGAGGGGTTATGATAAATATTCTATTTTGGATGTAATCAACCCCTCTGGTAGCGAATTATTTGAAAAAAAAGTATTTACTGATGGTGGGAGTAGTTATGGATTCGGGAATGGTAAGGCATCGGTAGTGGATATAGATAAAGATGGCAAGGATGAAATTTGTGCATATTTTTCATCCAAAGCATATTATGGATTAAGTGATAAATATTTGGGCACAATTCGTTGCTATGACTATTTAGGGAATACTGTTGTCTCTAATTCTGGAGATTCTTATACTGATTTCTTTTCTGGTTATTACTTCTCAAGTGCAGGTGGAAGTCTTGAAGAGAATATCTCATTTTATGCGATTAAGGGCAAGGTTTATAAACTGGATGCCAGCAGTAGCACACTCCAAGCAGTTTATGACTCAGGGTATAGCTCTAAAATTTCACAGCTTATTGATTTGAACAGTGATGGACAATTTGATTTTATAGCTAATAATGATGGCAATTTAAAATTTGTTGATTTTGCATACCAGTCTGCTCCTCCTCCAACAGAAGGCAATACCCTCAACATTTATGTTGAAGATTATGACACCCTTTCACCTGTTGAGAATTATAAGCTCTATGATATATTGAATGGCACATCTTATTACACGAATGCGAGTGGCAAGGTTACTATTACTGGTCTGCCCGATAATGTTAAGTTATTCGGTCAGAAGAGCAATTATTTTTATTATGTCGGTTTGAACATAACAATGAGTGATACAGTGACAGGTGCATCACTGTTCCCTTATAACACTGCCTCGGTCACTTTGACAGAAATCAGTGACAAGAATTATACATTGAATATAACAGTGTTTGAAACCCAAACCTTCCTCGATACTTATCTGAGCAATGGTACTACTGCCATCTCCAATTCACCGATTTATAGTATAGATTATGATGTGACATTCAATACACAGGCATTGGGTGATTTAAGTTGGGCTTTAGTGGATGGCACTTATAATTTCCTGATAGTGGATTATAATATAACAAAGCTTGGTGTGGTTAAGGAGGGAGATACTTCTGTCTATTGGGACATCTCTGAGGGTGGCGGGTTGCCTTTATCACAGCAATGTATTGATGACAATAATTTGTGCTTGAATCCTGTTATACAAGATGGCGAGTTAGTGTGTCCGCTTGGAGCATCATACGAATGCCCATTAGGTTGCGATGATTATCGGTGCAATGACTGTAATTGGTTCGGGTGTGTGTATGATGATGAAATCTATAATGCCTCAATCCCGAAGAGCCATTATGGTTGGTATGTAGACCAGAACAATTGGTCTTATCAGTATCAGTATAATGATTCAATTAAGTCTAATTATGTCAGTCTTGGCAATGTGATGTTTATGCAGACTTCACCAGTGCTTGGAATTGAGCTATACAATGATATACCTGATTATATCTCAAGCGATTGGTTTATGGAATCAAAGTGGCTCTTGCCTTATAATGGTGCAGTGATAGTCAATGCACTGGATGAATCCAATAACACAATTTTTGCATATCAATTGAACTCAGTGGATTTGAACTTTTCTTATGTTTATATAGATGAATGGAATGGTACTGGTTGGCACACAATAATCAATGGTTCGGGTGGCGGTATAGACATAGACGAACCTTTTGAAGTGTATGTAGAGAACAAAGATGGCAATTGCACCCTTAAATTGGATACTAACCTCGATGGCAGTTATGATTATGAGACTGGCATCTTTTGTTATTCAGGCAATGAGATAGACTTGCTTGAGATAATCCCCTCTCAGAGCTATACAGCAGGCATATTCAATGATGGCTTCTTGGCTTGGGATTATTTCAGAGTAGGCAAAGTATCATCAGAGACCACTTGTGATTCATTTGAAGATGATTTCAATTATGGCACTTCAATCCAAACAGGTGGTGGGTGGTATGGCGATGTCTTATACCCACAGGTCGGTACAACTGATGAGATGGAGGATGCTCTATCACAATGGTATCCTGCATTGGAAGATTCAGATTATAATACTGCGGGCTTGACTCTGAAACATTCAGAATTGAATTATATTGGGCATACAACTGATTGCTTCCAAGCAAGCCAGAAGTTTATAATGGATTATGCAATCTTGCCTTATAAAGCCCCACCAATCCAAGACAAAACTTGGGATTATACTTATGATATATACTTCGATTCAGACAATGGCGAGTATTTGATTTTAAGGATTGAGAAGTCTGCTTCCAGCTTTTGGACACCAAGCGGGCATAAATCTGCTGTGTCGTTATGGAATGGAATTGGATGGGTGGATTCAGGCATAGAAATATCTGATTTTGATTACCACAGATTGGCTTTAGAGATTGATTTTAATTTCAATTTGGCGAGAGTTAGATTAGATGATGCTACTACTTTAATTGATTATGAGCCGATATACCTTAGTAATCCGACAATAGAGGATATTGAGATTCATCCTTCAGACACAGAGAATGCCGATACTTTGCTCTGGATTGATTATATTGCTTATGGGGTTGAAGGCAGGGCATTCAATGATAGATACACACCAACCGAGGCTGGCATTGCTGAAGAGGATTTCAATCAGCAGACAGGGTTACAAGAGCAATATAGCTGTGGCTGGAATTGGACAGGTGGCGAGGGCAATTACTTCGACTGGTCTTTGTGCACACCAGAAGAGCAAGCAATCCATTCGACTTGGTGCATTATTAAAGTTTTAGGCAAGTGCACAATTGGCAATATCACAGTGTGGATACTGAATAATGTATTGTTTTTCCTTGTACTAATCATCCTAATTGCATTGTTCGTACCATTTGTAATCCATCGTAAGAAATCGTAATTAAACTAATATGGCAATCGGTGCAATCATCGGAACAATAATCGCTGGGCTTGGCTCAGCTTTAAGTAGTATTGGGACTTTTACTGCCAATGCACTGGCAAAAGTGTTTGATTTTATTAGGAGTGTGGTGTCTTGGTTCATTGCTGTTGCACCAAGACCATTGCGGATATTCCTGTTTTTGTTTATGCTGTTATTCATATCAAATGTTTTGACTGGGTTGATACTCAGCACTTCATTCACATGTACCAGTGATAATATAGTTAGGAAGACCACATTCTTCAATGGTGTAAGGTTTGCTATTGAAAAGATGTTTCATGATGTGTCTGATGCAGACATATTGGCGGGCACAACTGAATACTCCTCAACTAATACTATGGTAAGGGTGGTTTGTTCGAATGAAATCCCCAAGCCATATTTTTATAACATTAATATACTATCATTCCCTTTATGGATTTTGATATTGATATTAGCTTATTTCATACCATTGGTGCTTAAGTGGTATAGAATAACTGGTGCTACACATTAATCATAATTGAGTAGGTGGATAAAATGGATACGAATAAACTGAAGGCAATAGTTCTGTTAGTTATGCTGGTTTGTATGGCTGTGCCTGTACTGGCACAGGAGACACACAAGCCTACAACCGAATCAGCAATCCTCGGGTCATTGATGAAAGAGGTTAAAGACATTAAGCGGATTGTAGTGACTGAAATCAAGCAAAACAATGAAGAGATAAAGAAGCACACAACCCAAGAAGTGGATAAGCTAAGACAGGATATACAAGCCCAGATTGATAAGCTTAGGTCTGCTTTGATGGTTCAGCTCGGTATTGGTGTGACTATCGGGTTGATTATTGGGTGGGTAATTATACAATTGATATTCATACGACTGAGGACAATGAGAGTGGCAATTAAGAAGCGAGAGCTTGAAGGGATGGTCAAACCATTTGAGGAGAAAAAGATGAAACTGGAAAAGGAGCTTGAAGTATTAACCAAGAAGCTTGAAGAGGTTAAAGAGGAATTGAAGTCTGTTTTGGCGAAAAAGCGAGAGAAAGAGCAAGGCATTTCGCAGAAGGATGCACAGATGCTCAAAAAGCTGGCAGATAAATATGGCTTGCGGATTGCATCACTGGACACTGGACATCCAAGCCCACCACCCAATTGGGATAGGGTGGAGGAAATAATAGCCAGAGGCGAGCTTCCTGACTTGCCTGAGCCTAAGCCCAAACTAAGACTTAAGAAAATGATTCCTGTTTGGGTTTGGATTGCTTTGGGGCTCGGCATAGTGTTGATTATTTTTAGTATTATTGCGAAGGTGGTGCTGAAATGAAAGCCCGCAGTATGTTGATTTATGGAATATTAATCCTATTGGTTATGTCAGTGCTGGCTTATTTCTTTTTAGGTGTGCGAGGCATTGCTGGATTATTAAAGACTATTCGTACATGGGTAATCTGGGGCATCATACTCGGTTTAATCTTCTATGGAGTGTGGTATTTCTTTATTCGTAAGGAAAAAGACGACAGAGTGCATCTCAATGCCCAGCGAATAATTGAGCAATCAATGGCTTACAATTCACCATTCCTGAGAGACCTGTTTTTGTCTGGTGATAAGAATCATCCACAGGTGCGATTAGGCAGGATTATCGGGTTCTCAAGAGTGGCGAATGCTAAGGGTGAGCAAGAGGATGTGTTTGTGTATAAGAAATCTGGCTTCCCACTCTCTTTATTTGAAGAGCCTAAAGCGATTAGGGTTAATCCTGAAGACCATACTGAATTAATAGGGGATGTGACGATTGAGGGCATTTCATTAGTTAAATATGGTGGGTTTTATTTCATTAATAAGGATTATCTGGACTATCAGAAGATAGACCAGACAGTGATTACAGAGGTCAAGAGGACACTCATATTTGATATGCTGAGTGATTGGAAGATTGTTACTGATGAAGCATTAGGCATTTCACCAGAGCACCAGAAACAATTAGAGAAGAAAGATTTGCTTAAAATCCCGAGCAGGACAACACAAGGGGAGCAAGGGGGGTCTTGAGCATGGCTGTTAGAACCAAACCATTTTCGTTAAGGAAGTATCATCTGCCTGTCAAGGCAATTAGTCCATTAGCGACTAAGGATGATATTTTCATTACATATAAGATTGTAGAACAAAACGAGATGCAGTTCCTGCTTAAAATTTTGTGGGTTGCTGTGTTTTTGTTTGCTTTGATGATGGTGGTGTGGTAATGGCGATTGTGATTTTGCTGGCTATACCTGTCTTGTTAGTAAGGGGGCTTAAATGGATAAGGTAATTGTCTCGGATGTCAAATGTAAGGTTTGTCATCAGAATTTCACTATTAAATACACTAATGACTTCATTACAATTAAATGCTATTGCGGTGTGTTGATTATGTATAAAAATAGGAATGTGAGGTTTGTGAGCAATGAAGAATATAAGAGATTTATTGCGGAGAGAGAAGCCCGAATGCTTGGAAGATAGAATTGAAAGCCTTGATTCGTTTTTGAAGCGAGCAGGGTTTTGGGAGTTACAGAACCCGATTGTACAGTATATCTTATTGCCTTTTGGATATGTGAGCTATGCGATTTACAAAGTGAAGAGGAAGCTGGATGGTTTATATCGTTGAATATCAAGGTGAGTATTATATATCCAAAAAGAGAAAGTTTAGTTTCAAGAAGCCGAGGAAGAATCGGATTAAGCGAACTGATTTGGTCTGGTTTCCACATTGGAGCACTGGACAATTGTGTCTAAATATCACTCGGATTGTTGTACCACCAGAACTTGAAGGCAAGAAATTGGTGTTTAAGGTGGCTTTTTATGAGCCCCGCAAGAGAGATAAACAATGAGAACCACTGCCAGAGAGATTGCATTTAGGAATTTCTATGAGCTTTTAAAGACACCTTCTTATGCAGTAATAGGCTATTATAAGAATTTATTGCGAGCTTTTAGAGCTTTGTTTGCAGACAATCCAGAAGTGATAAGGCAGATGCGGAGAAAGGTGCGAGAGGTTGAGCTGATAGTGGGGGTGGTTCGTACACCAGAAAACCTGAGCAGGTATAGGGAATATATGAAACTGAAGCAAATAGAATCGAGGCTTGAAGAAGAATTGGAATTCCTTAGCAATTATTTGCCAGTTGAAAACCAATGGATGAATCGGTTGCTTGAAGGGATATACAATAGAGATATAGAGAAGATGCGGAAATTGAGATATAAATTGTTCAAGATGGTAATGGCAATCAAGCCACTAATGGCTTTATCAACAATGGAGAGGTATATGGAAAACAATCAGAACCTCAAGAGCTTCTTTAAAGAGGGTGGCAAGAAGATAACACAGTTTCAGATAGAAGCGAAATTGGAGGAAGTGATTGACTGGATGAATGACTTGGCATCGGATGAAATGAAATATATCCGATTTACTAAACAGACAATTGGGTGAGAATATGAATCTGTATTTATTTATCGGGTTGATTGTTAGTCTGTGTTTAATTGTGACCTCATTAATTGAACGATTTGCACCAGCTTGGCTGAAGAGAGAGATTGGATTGTTTATTCGGTCATTGAAGGGGAAATAATGTAAATCCTAACATAAAATTTATATATGTATAACATAATTAAGGTTTAATGAATAAACTGTGCCTATTTCTAAACCAATTATGCAAGGTGATTGAAGATGGTCAAAGGTTGGTTCAATGAAAGCAGGCGACATGCACTTGCGAGGCAAGGTATCCGTACTGGTCGCAAACAGGTAATCCCACTTACAAAAGATGCTACTTCTTCGAGAGACAGGACTTTTATACAATCTGTTAAAGACCATTTAGTCAATGGCTTCCACCTTGCAGAGGATGAAGCAGAGCATTTGGTACATGAAATTAGAGTGAATGCTCCTAAGACATGGAATTGGCTAAAAGAGAAGGGCTACAATTTAAGGGAGGCAATAGCCGAGGGAATCCAGAAATATAAGGAGGAGCATCCTGAACATACCGAGACTTCTGCTAATGCGATTGAGAAGATAGAATCGCAACCAACAGAATTGGAAGTGCCTCAGCCAGAGGAGGTAGATGTAGAGCCAGACTACCAATATAAAGTTGATACTGACCAAACTATGCAACCTACTGGTCTTATAGAACCGAAGCCTTCCGTCTTTCAAAAGATAAAGGAGAAGCGACAGCAAATTATCGAGAAGAAGCGAGAGCTTACAGAAGAGTTGATGAAAATGTCTGATAGAGAGCTAAGGGAAAAAGCTGTTCGGTTTAGAAAAGGCAACATTGGATTTGTCGATTTCCTGTTTGGTTCGGAATCTAATCCGTATGAAACAGAGCTACTTCGGAGGGTTAAAGAGAGGGAGATTATCAATAAGGAAGTGGCTCGTATGAGGGCAGAAGCCAAGAAAGGCAAGCCTGAGAACAAAGAACCATCATTTATGGACATCCTACTGGGGAGGGACTTAAAATGAAGAAGATTAGTATAATACTGGGTATGTTATTCACGATGTTATTAAGCACAAGCATGGTTATGGCTGTGGATGCAGGCAATGTGATTGACATCAATCCACCAGATAATGGCTGGACAGATACTTCACCTGTGACTGTGTTTGCACAGATTAATACTTCTGCAACAAATGTCACAGTAGAGTTCTATGATGAGGACAATCAATTAGTATGCACAAGAGATAATGTCAATACCAATGACTGGGTGAATTGTACTTATCCTAATTATACTGAAGGCGGAGGGCAATGGTATTGGTATGTAAAAATCACAAAGACAGGTTATGATGATTATTATTCAAATGGTGGAGTGCTTGATGATTCGTATATAGTTGGATTAATGGGCTGTAATGCCTTTTGGTCACGACATCCAATAGAATGCCAGAGCAGAGCCACTGGTGCTGTTCAAGCGAATTGCTATGGTGAAGGCACTTATTTCAATAATTATGCTGGCTATTGCTTGTATTATGATGCGAATATAACTCTTGAGAGTCATACCACTGGAGAGAGATGGTATACGAATGATGAACCGACCAGCGATTATTGGGAATGGCAAGACAATGATTTGGCAGAAAGATATTCCTTTGATGACACTTTTGTTGGGGAATGGATACATATCAATCGCACAGAGCATAGGGTTTGCTATTTAATGAATTGGTTAGAGAATAGAACTGGCTATTTTTCATTGTCATTATTGAAAGACACACCGAATTTGATAGCTTATCCGACTTTGAACCCAAGCGAGACTGATGACCTTGATGTTGATGTATATTGGTGCTCTAATGATATTGAAAATGACCAACCAGAGAATATGTGCCATGGGGCAGAACAGCATTATGTAGCTACGACTACTTATACCTTAGAGAATGGAGTGCAGGACTTCTCTGGTTGCTATGGGTTCTTAAATGGGGGAATAGTGCCTGATGCAAGATACAACAATCAAACATGGCTTCAATATGGCGGTTGTTATTTCGAAGGATGTGACATTGACATCCCAAGCACTGGCTTGGATTATTTGGAGAATGTGGGCGAAGTAGTGATGAAGGATTCAACCCTTAACTGTCTTGATGCAGGTGGGTGCAATAATGTTGATTTCGGATTTTCACAGCAGGGTGAAACATACACATTCAGCGATATAAGGGGCAGATTAGAGCTTGACAATGTAACAATTGACCCCGAGAATGATGATTTGCTCCTTGTTAAATTGTATGGGTGGGATTTACAAATAAAAGACACCCAGTGTGGTAACTTCCATGATTGGACTTTTAGTGAATATGGCACTAATACGAGCTGTTGGGAGACAAAGTATTTGAGTGGGGATGCACATGGCAGGCTGATTTCGTTCTTCATGGGTGCAGAAGAAGAGTGGGACATAGACAATCTTGTGCCATCTGTGTTGAACATAACCAATACTGACTGTACAGGTCTAAACTTGCAGGCTGATATGCAAAACTCAACCAGCAAGCTCGGTGGCGATTATTATATCCATGACAGCAATTTGTATTCAATCAATGCCCATTATGACCCGAATTACTGGGACATAAGTAATGTGCGGACATGGGAAGCAAGATTCGATAGCGAGATGACAGGACATACAAGCACATGGATATATCCATACTGCAATGGCGATATTCATAATTACAGGTATTATATACAGCATGGGATAATGACCTTGCCAAGCTCATGTGATATGCAAGGCACATGGGTCATATATTCCAGTGCAACATTGGATGCGAATGGCAATACTCTTGGCTGTAATGATGCGATTGTGTTTGGCAGGGATGATATGGCAGACAATTGGATGTGCTGTGATTATGCGGTGATTGTGTATGATGACGGTGCAACATTCAAGAATGCAGTGATGGACAATTCACCACTTAAACCAGTCCTTTTGTATGCTGACAATGCCAATGTATATAATGTGAACATTACAGCTAACAATGCCTTCTACACACCAGAGGCATATCCTGATTGGCACACTTGGGATATTTGGGAGTCGATATTGTGGGGTGCACCTTTCAATTATAGTATGTTGGATGTGTCTGGCAACAATTGTACTGTCTATAACACAAGGCTCTATGACACCTACACAGATGGCGGTGTAGGTAATAACCTTAGTATCACCATTGTAGGGTGCACAGGCAATATAGGTTCGATTTGTGATTATGAAGCACCACCCGAGGAACAAGGTTATCAGGCGAGATACACATCACAGGATTTGACTTTGATAACTGGTGATGTAATCGGGACAGCAGGAGCTTCGTTTGTTCCGTTGGTTGGGGTGGTGATTGCTGTCTTAATAACCATTGGGCTGGCAACAGGTGGTCTGGTCACTATTGCAAGGACTTTCAGGAGGCGATAAGGATGGTCAAAGGTTGGTTTAATGAGAGTAGGCGACATGCACTTGCGAGGCAAGGCATCCGTACTGGTCGCAAGCTTAAAGAACCTACTGGAGTGCGGAATGAATATGAAAAGCATAACCATGACTTCACAAGGATGAAGTTTATTGATACAGGGCAGTCTTTGACCACAGAGCAGAAATGGCAAGTAGGCAATAAGATTGCCGAAGAGCTAAAGAAAATGGGTTATGACTCGATAGTGGATATTGACAGAGGGGTCTTAGAAATTCGGCATGTGCGATTGATACCTGAAAAGACAGGGTATAATATTTCACCTTATTCGGGTCGCAGAGGCAGAATTTTGAATTGGGATGACTGGGTGAAAGTGAACAACACAATTAACAAGGTATTGAATAAGGAGAGAATCTCGGCGAATGTCAAATCATTGAAAGGCAAGTTTATTGTTAGACAGGGTGCGAAGGCTATGACTGAAAGGGACTGGGAGCATTTAAAATACGAGAATGTAGGTTCACAGATGAATCCTATATACTGGAGGGATGCTTGGCAGAGAGAGAAATGATAATGAAAAAGGTGTTACTTGGATTCTTCTTAATGTTAGTTTTAACTTCTTTCGTGTCTGCTGTGGATGACACAGTTATATGGGTATATCAAGAGGATGCCAATTCCACATCAGTACAGAATCATTACATTTATTTGAACTATACGAAACCAATAAATGCCACTTCTGAATCGAAATGGCTGGTTAAATTCGGTTATCATGTTGAACTGTATGATAATATCTCAATCCCTTGTAGCTGTTGGAATGCGAATCCAGACAAACTTATGCTCAGAATGTTCTCTAATGAACCATCAACAAATAATTTCAATAGGAGCTATGGTCAATGTTGGGATGGCTCACAATGGATTAGGATAACAGGGAGAGAGTATGCAGTAAACCATACATTCAATACTTCTGCTGGTAATGTAAACAAGAGTGGGTTGTTCTTGGATGGCGACTGGGATACATACACTTTCTTTGATTCCAATGCCTTAGAATGGAGAACCGATTATAATTCGCTGGATTCTGCTGGTGCTTTGATTTACGAGGATGCAATGTGGTGGGCAATTTCAAGGTCTTATAACCAGACCATTACTATAAATGAAAGCATTAATTTTACCCACGATTATTATTTTGAATGTGGAGTAAAAAATGCTTTTAATATAATAAATGACAATGTAACTGTTGATTGTAAGGGGCATTCAATTAGAACCAACCCATATACTTATGAGGAGTTTGGTTATGATTTCATTGCTGGATTTGTTCCGAATACTGGGGCAGGTACATCACAATGGAAAAACAATACGGTGGTACAGAATTGTGTGATTAAAAATTTCCAAGTCATCTTCGGTTCGGGACATGAGAAGACAGCCAAGAATATCTTATTTGATAGTGATTATGGTACATCAGGCAGGTCATATAGTTATTCTCCTGAATGTTTAATGACGATTGTGTATGGAATATTCTCCAGTCAAGATAGCCCAGTTAATATAATCAACTCCACTTTCAATTGTGTTAATGAACCATATACACATGGTGGCATCAATATTAGTGATTCAGCAATTTATATTGAACCAAACGAAGTCGGTGGGTGTAGCGATTATCTCAACCATGACAATAAAAATTATTTTTATAACAATGTTAAATGTAGTGGCTTTAGTGGTAGAGGTAATTTGTCTAACATTGTTATAAGAAATATGCCACCAGAATTTCAATATATATCCTTGGGGACAGGTGGAGCAAGTGGCATTTTAACTAATATGACTCTTGATAATGTTACTGCATATATAGAGGATTCAGGCGGTGGTACTTTTATAGATTTAAAGATATTCAATTCAAATATAACAGGGTTGGGAGCAAGACCAACAGGGAATGTTCACCCTTTTAAAATCAACGATAGCCAGATAGAAAATTCAACGATTGGGAGATATAATATGTCGGGAGTACATAACTCCAGATTCAAGTCTGTGAGCTGGACACAGGATGTTGAGTTAAAGAATATGACCAATACTGACTTTGATTCCAATGTGTTTGGAGATGTAATAGTGAACAATTCAATGACTGTAAATCTGAATGATACAACAGCCCAGAACATTATTCTGGTTGGCACAGACCATTCTCAAGTCCTCGGGGGTTATGCAAACAATATCTATGCCTATAACTCCATTGATTTGTTTATCAATGCGAATACAATGCTTGCATCCAATATCGAATTGAATAATGTGGATTATTCAGAGATTTGCTACAATACTAATGTCACTCACTTAGTGCTTGATGCGGATTCGGTTGGGAATTATGTGTGTGGGAACAATTATGTCAATTTGACTGTGGCAGGGGACAATAACAATTTCACAGACAATACTGGTGAGGTAGTGTACTTTACACCCGAATCAGAAGGCAATTACTTCCCACTTACAAATGAGCAAGAGCAGATTATTGAAGGTGGTGATAATGAGATAGAGACACCACCGAGTGAGAAGGGTTATGTAAAGCAATATAATAGCGAAGATTTACAAAACCAGACAATGGACATTATAGGGTTTGGGTTACATGCCATTATGAATATATTTTCACTTGTAGTTGTGGTTATCCTGATAGTGTCTATTATTAAGGGGGCTATCCGCAAGTTGAGGGGTGGGACTTTCTTCCCACCAGAATCAAAGCAATATGACCCCATAAAAGGTGAATGAAAATGGTCAAAGGTTGGTTCAATGAAAGCAGGCGACATGCACTTGCGAGGCAAGGTATCCGTACTGGTCGCAAGACTAAATTAATCTTAGACAGATGGGGTGCGAAATCACCATCTTTGCTTGAATCTGATTTGAGAAGATATAGACAGCTTGGCGGGAAATTGATTAAAGCTAATCTGATTAGTGGTTATCAAATAAGAGATATTGATGAGAAAGGACTTAAAGGTCATAAGCTTATTTTGTATGCACATGGGGATAGGCGACACATTAATTCAGTATTGTCAAAGCTTAGGAATCAAGACATCGAATTGATTGCAGAATTCCCGAGAATCTCTGGTTATAAGTGGGATGCAGACTGGCAGGTGAGCACCCATAAGACTAAGATTTACAGAATAGATACAGGGGAAAAAGCCAAACTGAAAGATGGCAGGGTTGTGAACTCAAAAGGTCAGTTTATGGCTGTGGATACAGGTGAAGCATATATAATTATCAAGACGGAAGACCCGCAGGATGTGATTAACTTCTTCAAGGACAACACATTTAAAGGCAAGTCAAAGAGAGCAATTAAAGGCTCATGGGAAGTGCCTGACATAAGAGCTAAGAATATTACTAAGGCTGAGGATTTTAAGAAGGCTATGCTGGTTAGAAAGCGAATAGATGAAGATACAGAGTTTGCCACAATTGTCCCGAAGAGGAAGGTTGAGGAAGTGAAGAAAGCAATAAAAGGCAAGGAGAAGGTTGAGCCAATATTAGTGCAGGATGTTAAGGGTCATTCATTATATCAATTGGTGCGGGGGTGAATTGAAATGATAAAGGTGAGAATAACTGCTCATCGTGGTGGCAAGACAATCACTTATTGGAGAAGGATAACACCCAAGCAGAGAAAAGCATCTAAGAGGAATGTGAAGAAAGCCAGAGCTAAGTGGATGAAGATGTCTCCTAAAGCTCGAGCCAAAACTATGCCAAACTACAAAAAGACAGTCAAGCGATATAAAAGGGCAGGCTTGAAATATCCGAGGAAGATATACAAAGGGGAGAAACTATATTGAGGGTGGTTCAAAATGGCGAGGAAAGTATTGAGATGGAGGATTAAAGATGTCGGCAGACCCAAGCATCATTATGTAAGAGTTGCTGTGCTTGAGCCAAGAGGCAAAGGCAAAGGAGTAAGAGGGGGTTCGACTGTTGGTAAGCTTATTACTCGCAGAGAATTACAGGCACAGGTCAAGAAAGCAAGACGAAAGTGGATGAGAATGAGCCATAAAGCCCGAGCAGGAGCTATGCCGAGCAGAAAGGGTCGGAAGGGCTATGTGAGGAAGGCAGTGTTGAGAAAACATTGGAAGACAGGCAAACACTTCAGAACTCATGTATGGGTGAAGAAGAGATGATAAAAAAGGTGAAAGGTGGTTGGGTGATTGTGCACTGCCATAAGAGAGGGATGATAGGTAAACGAATCTCAGCCACCAAGAAGCCTGTCAGCTATAAGAAGGCACTGGCGATTCATCGAGCTATCATACTCAGCGAAAAGCGAAGGAGGAGGCGATAAGAATGGTCAAAGGTTGGTTTAATGAAAGCAGGCGACATGCCTTAGCCAGAAAGGGGATTCGCACAGGTAGGAAAAGCAAGACATATATCAGGAGGAAGGACAGAAATCCAGTGAATGAGAGGAATGTGGTTGATTACATTATGGAATATGAGGGTGGAGATATATCAGAGAAGGATTATTTATATCTAATGGCTTATATGATTAAGACAGGCAGAGCATGGACTTTTCAGGGGAGTCTATATGGAAGACCAGCTAAAGAGCTGATAGATGCAGGGATTATCTCCAGAGAAGGCAGAATCGACTGGGATAAGTACAATGAATTAAAGGAAGAGCAGGGGTTTTAACTATGGTAAATAAGCCCACAAGGGGCAGACCCAAACGAGATGGAAGTGGCAGGGGGATAAGAGCTAATCGTGGCAGAGGAGGGTGTAAGAGCCCCAGAAAGCGAGGGAGAGGCAGGTTTTGGCTTGCTTAGTTTGTATTGAGTCTCTTGCTTAGTTCTTTCTTGATGCTTTCTAAGGCACTTGAGAGCTCTTCAGGGCTATCATAAGGTTTAAGCAGTATAGTAGTCACAATAATCGCAATTGCCTTCTGTGTGGCTTCTGGTTGATTCTGATAGAGCTTCCCGAGAATATTAGTGACTTTTCTGAGGTTAAAGACTAATTTAAAAAGCAGTGCCCTATCCCTGATGCCTATTCCTTTGAATTCTGCTTCAGTTTCGGAGATGCTTTCTTTGTGTTTGTTTTTGATATTTCGTGATTCCATTGTGATTGGAATGAAGTTGTCCTATACAGGAATTCAGTATCCCCTGTCTCTTGAAGGATTATTTCTATTGCATTGGCGACTTTTGTCCCTCTCTCTGTTAGCCTTACCCATCTTACTCTGCCTGAATGCTTAGAAGAGATAATCCCTGCTTTTTCAAACTTCTGAATCAGTTTAGTGCCATGAGAATATGTAATGTTCATTGCTCTGCAAATAGATGAAGAATATCCATCTTTTTGTCTCTTAATTTCAAGAAGAATTCGAATAGGTTTGATTCTGCCAATTATGTTTATTGTAGGTATTGATAGTTTATCACTCATAAGCAAACCTATTATCAAAGTTGATATATTTAAAGATTATTGAATTTTGAAATATATGTTTAGAATTGTGGTTTTCCCAGTAGCTATGTTATTCCTGTTCAATTACACCATTTATAAATGAAATATACTCTGTTATGTATTTTGTAACCATTATTTTATAGTTTCCATTTTTTGTTGGCTGGTATTTATTATATATTTTGGGTTATATATTTCTTGTTGTATTCTTTTTGAGCATTG
>Ga0190334_1000167_pt1 | contig 33907 bp, 29 predicted proteins | sample 48720478_MG_FD_161270 | JGI IMG/M metagenome (GOLD analysis project Ga0190334, IMG submission 161270) | Hydrothermal vent sediment bacterial communities from Southern Trench, Guaymas Basin, Mexico - 4872-04-7-8_MG | ecosystem: Environmental > Aquatic > Marine > Hydrothermal vents > Sediment ... | reverse complement strand
CCGCGCAGCTTTGCAATAATCTTTGACGGAAAATTATTTCTTTCCTGGGGGATAAAAGAGAATATTGAGGAACTTTTAATTAAAGCAAAGAAGCCAGAAGCAACTCAGTTCGTTTATCCTTTAAGAACGGGAAAAGCTTCAGATCTTTTATTCATTGAACAGACTCAACCCATAGCAGAAAAGGAAAGAAAACTTTATATTATATTTGCAAGTAAGGTTGCAGAAAGGCTCGGTCAACTTAAGCTTTTGTGGGAAAAAGAACAATTTGAAAAAAGACTAAAATTATTATATGAAGCTACTCTTATTGTAAGTGAAGATCTGAATTTAGACCATACTTTAAAAAGAATAGCAGAAATTGCAAGTAAAGTTTTTGGTCCCAGCTTCTGTGCGGTACGAATTTTAAACGAAAAAAAAGATACTCTTGAGCTAAAAGCTGTTAAAGGTCTGGGAAATGACTTTATAAAACAAAGAAAGTTCGTTCACGCAGGCAGTGATATATCTGGGCTGGCGGTTAAAAAGGGAACCCCCGTTTTTGTGAATGACCTTTTAAATTCTGATTTAATTTCTCAGGAAACAAAAGAGCTTGTGAAAAAATACAATATGAAATCTTATATAGCTGTGCCTATTAGATACAAAGGAGAAATTCTCGGCGTTTTAAGTATTATAACCAGGGAATCCAGAAAATTTTCAGAAGAAGAGATAACAACTTTAAATACCTTTGCAGAGTACTCGGGACAGGCAATTGTAAGGGCAAAACTCTATCAAGAGCTTAAAGAATCAGAGGAAAAGTACAGAACGATGATAGAGACCGCAAATGACCTTATTTGGATGCTTGATAAAAATGGTAGATTCACTTATGCTAATAAAAAAGCTGAAGAATTAAGTGGATATAAATTATCGGAACTAATAGGTAAAGACTTTGCTCCGCTTATTGTTCCGGAAGACCTTCCAGAAGTAGAAAAAATATTTAAAGAAACTTTAAAAGGAAGCCCTCAAACATATCGAGTAAGAGTTTATAAGAAAGACAGGGGCATTTTTGTTTTATCGGTAAATACAGCTCCGATATTCAAAGGAGAAAAAATTATTGGCACAGTAAGTTTTGGAAGAGATATAACTCGGGTAGAAGAGACGAAAGAGAAAATTCTTAGTCTTTATAATCTTTTTCAAGACATGGCTATGGCTAAAACTGAAGATGAAATAGTAAATAAGGCTCTAGATACAGTAAAAAATATTTTAAAGCTGGAAAACGCTATGTATTTTTCAATTGATAAACAAAAAAGTAGTTTATACTTGAAAGCAGACCGAGCAGGGGAAGAAAAAATAAAACTGCCTTTGGACAGTGAAAAGGGGATTACAGTATGGGTTGCAAAATCCGGTAGAGCAATTATTGTCCCGGATACAAGAAAAGAACCCCGTTATATATGGAGAACAAAGAGGCGACTTTCAGAAATAGCCGTGCCTGTTAAAATCAAAGGAAAGGTTGTGGGGGTGGTTAATGCAGAAAGTGAGCGAGTAAATGCTTTTTTAAAGGAAGACCTTGAGCTTCTCCAAATTCTGGCTTCAGGTTTAGGTACTGCTATAGAAAATTTGAGACTGATAAATAAATTGAGAGAATCGCAAGCCAAGTATAAATCTCTTTTCGAGTTTCATAAGAAAATTCTTGAAGTTGCCCCCGTGGGAATTGTTAATTTAGACGAAAACTTTAGGGTAATATATGAAAATCCAGAGGCAAAACGAATAACAGGAGTTCCTGAGGGAGAAGAATCCAAAATAATTGGAATGGACATTAGAGAAATTTCTTCTTTAAAAAAAGCGAGGTTAGATTCTAAAATCCACAGACTTTTAGAAGGAAAAAGAATTTCAGAAATAATTCCGTTTGAATCCACATATGGCAAAAAATTTTTCATGGCTTTTAAAGCTAATCCTTTATTTGATAAACGTCGGTTTAAAGGGGCAATCTTGACCATTAAAGACGTAACAGAGCAGATAAAAATGAAAGAAAAGCTTGAAGAAAGCTATAGAAAACTGAAGAACATGTTATTTAAAACCGTAGAAGCCCTCTCTAAGGCGATGGAAGTAAGAGATCCTTATACTGCCGGTCATCAAAGGAGAGTTGCTCAACTGGCATGTGCCATTGCAGATGAGATGGGTCTCTCTGTAGAAATGATAGAAGCTATAAGAGTAGCCGCGCTTCTCCATGATATGGGAAAGCTTTCAATTCCGGCTGAAATTTTAACCAAACCCACTAAACTTTCAGAGATAGAATTTGAGATTATGAAGGCTCATTCTGAAATAGGATATAAGATATTAAAACAAGTGAATTTTCCTGGGCAGGTTGCAGAGATAGTTCTTCAGCACCATGAACGGCAGGACGGTTCAGGTTATCCTCAGGGGCTTAAGGGAAATGAAATCCTTCTCGAAGCAAGAATTTTAGCAGTGGCTGATGTTGTGGAGGCAATGAGCTCCCATAGACCATATAGACCTGCGTTAGGAATAGGCAAAGCGCTTGAAGAAATCTCCAGGAACAAAGGCATAAAGTATGACGCTGATGTGGTAGACGCATGTCTCCGTGTTTTTGAGAAAGGGTTTGAATTTGAAATTTATCAGGAAGGCTAAGGTATTCTGATATCTTGATGAAGATGTTTAGAAAATTAGGAAAAATGGAGGTGACACAATTAACTTGGCAGTACTGACAGGGACCAATATTATTTTTTTATGGTTGAAATTCATGCTATCAAAAATTCTGTTTCCCTTTCATTTATCTTTTTTATAATTATTCATTTATAATCAGAAATTTTCAATAGAAATTTTTCTCAAAAATTCTTTGATTTCTTTATCTGTTGGAGCGTCCTTCATAAATTCTATAGTTTCACTATAGTCTATGTCTTCAAAATATGCGAGTTGCTCAAGGAAAAGTTTATAATTGAAATAATTATTAAAAAGCTCTTTTGCCTTTTTTCCTATTTCCTCTACTTTGAGTTCGTATTTCAGGAGAAAGTAAAAATCTACATAATCTTTCCATTTAGCCCTGCTTCCCAGAGCATAGGCTTTCATTGCCGCAAGGTCCAGAAGTTCCGGCATCGTTATAATGTCCTTAAACCACACAGGATGAGGTATGGAAAAGGGGAATTCCACGAAGCTGAATTTCACAGAGTTAATTATGAAATGAAGCTGAAACTTGCTTTCAAATATTACATTATCAACTTTAAATCCTGATTTCATAATATTGTTTTTGACACTTAAAGGATTAAGCCTTTGAGTAAAGAGGTCGAAATCTACTGATCTTCTATGACCGAGGTAAAGGGCAATGGCTGTACCTCCTGCCATGTAAAAATGGTCGCTTAAACTCTTTACCAGTGGTAAAAGCTCAAGCTGTTCTTTTGTGAGAACTTCTTCGTGCATAACGCCCAAAATAAAGGGAAAAGAAATTTATTGTTCTTGGGTTGTAATTATTTCTTTTTTTCCTTATCTGTTTAAAGAATATTTCTGCAACATGTTCCATTCCTAAAATATCAAAGAGTTCCTTTACACTTTCTCTGGTTCCATAATTGAGGATAGCTTCCACCAGTATCTCTTCACTTATTTTTTCCTTATCTTTGACCCACCAGAATAAAGCTTTATTTTTTTGAATGAACTTTTTTAGCCTTGCCTTTTCCACATATATATGCTACCAGAAAACAGATTTGGAATCAATATAGAGAGAGGTAATATGAGCTAGTGAAAAGTTAAATGTTCGCCTGAACTATTCCACAAAAACTGGACAAATATCATACAGGATTGGAAGGCTCTTGTCGACAAAGTCTCTATGTTGCCTCTTGAAAAGGAGGATGATTTAAAATTTGTTATTTTTTCAGGAAAGGGTTTTAAGTTTAAGATTCCTGAAGGGGTGATTGCAATAAAGGGGGAAATATGGTGCGTTCCGCGTTTCGCGATTTCGTGTATCGCGGGTCGCGGTTCGCGATTTCGCGCTAACTCGCTTGCGCGTATTCGCGTTATTGCGTTATCGCGATTTTGTGTATCGCGTTCCGCGTTTCGCGATTTCGCATATTCGCGTTTTCATGTATTCGCACTTACGCGCAGACGCGCTGACGCACTCACTCACAGCGTCTATCGTGTTTAGTTAACAAGGAATTCGTCTTCGGGGGGCCAGATGATTTTGCCCTGGCGGTTGATATAGACGTCTATGCCTTTTAATATCGCTCCTGCTATTCCATCTAAGAATTCATAAGCCTCATCGAATCTGGGCCTTATTACCCAGCGTCCCAGTGTGTCTATATAACCCCATTTTTCTCCAACCTTTACGGCTGCAAGACCTTCTGAAAATGCCTCCACCTCGTCAAAGGCAGGGTAAATTGCTACCTGGAATTTTTTGTTAAGGTATCCCCACTTGTATTGATGACGGTTTTCAGAATAATCAGGGGGTGTATCACTGAGAATAAACCTTTTCCTGACATTGAATAATACTGGGAGAAGACCATTGCTGAAGCGCAGCCTGGCAGGATTATAACCAAAGTAAGGCTCAACAACAAACTCACCACGGGTGTTTATAAATCCATGGGCATAGTCGATTTCAACGCATGCGTAGCCCTCGCTGAAAGGGTAGACATCGTCGAATGGACCGTATGCAAATTCCCCATCCCTGTTTATGTAAAATCCCTGTGGTTGCGAAAGCTCCCCATTTATGAATGTTTTTATCCGAACAGCAGCAAATCCCTCATTATAGTATATATATGATGAAGATGGTAAATATGTAGGGGGATAAAAATATCCTTTTGCTATGAGGTTTCCCTCTTTATCTATAAAACCGGTTTCCTGCTGTCTGGATAGCATGGGTAGTTCTCTCCTTTTTCTTATCTGCTTCAGGGGAAATTTCCTGTAATCGGAGAAAAAGGGAACCGCAGGGTCCTTAAAGAATTCAGGATTAAAAAAGGTATAGGTCCTTACGTATTTTTTGAGAAGAACAAATGCCCTTCCCTCGTTGAAGTGATAGGCCCTGTAAAAATTGGGTTTTATTACCACATTGCCACCTGTGTTCATGTACCCGTATTTGTCCTTTCGTCTGGCAAAAATCAGGAGCCCTTCGGAGGGACCTGAAAGTTCGAAAAACTTCGGTTCTATGACGAATTCTCCCTTCTGGTTTATGGCACCAAATTTTCCTTTGTATCTAACAACGGCGATTCCTTCTGCAAAACCCCAGGCATTATCGAACCTGGGCTCTAAAACCACTTCCCCTTCAGTATTTATGTAACCCCATTTTCCATTGGAAAAAGCTGCAGGGAGCAGAACAGAAGTTTCCCTCTGTTCCTCAAGGGGGATTTCCTTATGCATACTTTAATTATATAACTGCTGTCAATTCAACTGTATTGGAATAAAGTTGTTCGCCTTGATAATGAATTACATAGGAAAGCAGAGGTGTTATAATTGGACTGATAAATTAAAATATGGATTTTATCCTGTGAAACATGGAAAACTTAGATACAAATGCGGCAACTCTGAGAATTAGCCTTTCGGGAATAAGAGGAAAAGTTCCGGAAGGTCTTAATGTAACAGTAGCTTTTAATTTTGCTTCATCCTTTGCCACCTATCTTGGGGAGGGTAAAATAGGGGTTTGCGTGGATGGAAGGTGGTCAGGAACCATGCTATCCTATGCTGTAAATGCTTCAATTTCAGCCTGTGGTCTTGACGTTTACAATCTTTGTGTTGTTCCTACACCTTTCCTTCAGTTCCTTATAGGCAAGGGAATTTTCGATGCCGGTATTTCTATTACAGGGGGACACAATCCCCAGGACTGGAATGCCCTTCTTCTTTTAAACGAGAAGGGGGCTTACCTTGACAGTATAGAGGGGAATGAAGTTTTCAATATATATCACTCCAGAGAATTTTCAAAAGCCTCCTGGAACGAGATAGGGGAAATAAAGGAATACAGGCCGGACTGGAGTCTTTATCTGAAGGCTATGGAAAAATTTGTAAACGCAGAAGAGATAAGAAAAGCAAGGTTTAAAATCGTCGTGGACCCCTGTCAGGGAGCAGGTTCAGTTTTAATTAAAGATTTTGCAGATTTTTTTAACCTGAAGATTCTCACCATTAATTCAGAAGTAGGGGGAAAATTTCCCCATGACCCTGAACCAAATCCTGAAAATGCCCGACAGGTGGCAGCGGTAATGGAAGCAGTTTCATACGACGCCGGTTTTCTTCTCAATAGCGATGCCAGCCGCCTCTCACTGATAACCGAGAAAGGAAAAGCTTTAAGCGAGGAATACACTTTCCCGCTGGTGGCTCTGTCCTTTCTTGAGAAACATCTTTCTTCAATAGTAACCACTGTGGCAACTTCCAGAATGATAGAACATGTGGCTGAAAAGTTCGGCGTCTCTGTAATGAGAACCAGAGTAGGGCAATCCTATGTGGTTCACACTATGGAAGCAACAGGCGCTGAAATCGGTGGTGAGGGAAGTGGGAGTATATGTATAAAAGAATTTTCAAAGGGCTATGATGCTTTTTTTTCTATAGCTCTTATTCTTGACCTGATGGCCACAAAGGGAAAAACTCTCTCAGAACTTGCTTCTTGCCTTCCAGAATATCACATAAAAAAACTAAAATTCCCTATGCCGGTGGATAGAATCTACAGGTTGGTTCACCATCTAAAGGAAACCTATTCATCAGAAAATCCGAACTTAGAAGACGGTGTTAGAGTGGAAAGGAAAAAGGGATGGTTCAATATAAGGCCATCCACCACTGAGTTTATACTCAGAGCGATTATTGAGGGAGAAAGTCCCGGGGCTCTTGAGGAATTGGTGGAGGAAGTTACAGAAAAAATCTGGAGTTTCCAATGAGAAAACCATTTGATCTTAAGATTAGCGTCTCGGGCATAAGGGGAAAGATAGGAAGGAGCTTTACTCCTGGATTGGTAATAAGCTTCTCGGAAGCCTTTGCTACCTATCTGGGCGGCGGTAAGATTGCCGTCGCCACTGATACGAGGCCCACCAGGGAACTTGTAAAACATGCTGTGTTTGCCGGACTTTTATCCTGTGGAGCCGTACCAGTGGATGCGGGAATATTACCCATCCCTTCCTTCCAGATATATGTAAGAGACACAAGAGCCCGTGGAGGAATAGCCATTACCGCCAGTCACAACCCAGTAGAGTGGAATGCCCTGAAGTTAGTGAAAAGGGGGGGATTCTTTCCGTTTTCTTACCAGACCGAAGAAATCCTTGACATATATCACCAGGGAAAATTCAAAAGGTATACTTACTTTACGGAGAAACCTAAAATAGACAGAGATGCTTTCAGGTTTCACAAAAATAGGCTCCTTAGCTTTGCAAACATTGAGCTTATAAAGAACAAAAGACCAAAAGTAGTGGTTGACGCATGCAACGGCGCGTCATCTCCCTATATTGAAAATTTCTTAAAATCACTTGGTTGTGAGGTAATTGCTATAAACAATGACATTAATTCCCCATTTCCACATTCTCCAGAACCTCTTCCTGAAAACCTGACCCAGCTCTGCGAAGCAGTAAAGAAATACGGGGCAGACATAGGCTTCGCACAGGATGCTGATGCAGACAGACTTGCCGCTGTTGATGAGAGAGGAACACCTATAGGCGAAGAATACACTCTGGCCCTGGCGGTTAAATATTACCTTGAAAACAGGGAAAAATCCCCTGTGGTGGTTAACCTGTCCACCTCAAGAGCAGTGGAAGATGTTGTTAAAGAAGAAGGGGTTCCATTTTTCCGGTCAAAGGTAGGAGAAATTAACGTTGTGGAGGAAATGATAAAAAGAAAATCCAAAATAGGAGGAGAAGGAAACGGAGGGATCATCTCTGCAGATATTCACCTCTGCAGGGATAGTTTCGCAGGGATGGTTCTTCTTCTTGAACTCCTTTCAAAAAGCGGAAAAAGACTCTCAGAACTCGTGTCAGAAATTCCCCGTTATTTCATGATAAAGGACAAAATAGAAGTTTCTCTCAAAGATAGTATAAAGATAGTGGAGTACTTCAAAAAAATACATAAAAATGGAAGGATAAATCTTCTGGATGGAATAAGAATAGATTATAATGATTATTGGGTGCATATTCGCCCATCAAACACTGAACCTGTGCTGAGGATAATCGTGGAGGCCAGAACAAAAACTATGGTGAATGAAGTTTACGAAAAAGTCAAAAAACAAATACTTGAATTAAAGGAAGTTTAGATGGAGACAATTATCTTGGACAACTATGAAGAAGTCTGCGAGGAAGTTGGAAAGAGGATAATTTCCCTGATAAAAGAGAAACCCGATGCAGTTCTTGGTCTTGCAACTGGAAAAACAATGGTTGGCATATATAAATATCTGGTTCAAGCATACAAAAAGGGAAAGGTAGATTTCTCCTCAGTAACAACCTTCAACCTTGATGAATATCTTGCCATCCTTCCCACCGACCCAGTGAGCTTTCGCTATTACATGGAGGAGCACTTTTTTAAGCATGTCAATATTGCAAGGGATAAGATTCACATCCCTTCTTCCATAGCAGAGGATGTACAAGAAGAGTGTGAGCGATATGAAACTAAAATAAAGGAAGCCGGTGGAATAGACCTTCAACTTCTCGGAATTGGCAGGAACGGACACATAGGTTTTAATGAACCCACCTCATCCCTTCAGTCAAGAACAAGAGTTAAAACTCTTACGGAGGAAACCCTGAAAGATAACTTTCCTGAAGGAAAAGGCCCGAGATTTGTCATTACCATGGGACTGGGCACAATCATGGAGGCGAGGCAGATTATACTTGTTGCCTCAGGAAGGTCCAAGGCAGAAGCCATAGCTGAAGCGGTAGAAGGTCCGCTCAGCGCTTCCTGTCCCGCCTCTGTGCTTCAACTTCATCCTAATGCAAAAATAATAATAGACAAAGAAGCAGCCAGACTACTCAAAAGAAAGAACTATTATATATGGGTTTATAACCATAAGTTGCAGGTTGAAAAGGAAAACCTATGGAAAACAGATATTATAAAAGTTAAAACTCCAGGAAGAATTTGCCTTTTCGGAGAACATCAAGATTACCTGGGGCTTCCAGTCATTTCTGCAGCCATAAACCTTTATATGAAAATTTTTGCTGAAAGACATAAGAAGCATTCTGCCTCCTTTTACCTGGCAGATTTCAATTCCAGGGAGGAATTTGACCTTAGGTTTCCCCTTTCCTATACCAGGGAAAGGGATTACATCCGCAGCGTTTTCAATGTCTTAAGTAGAAAGGGCGTTAAATTCAGGTGGGGCTTAAACGCCGCTATAACCTCTGATATTCCAGTAAACGCTGGGGCTTCCAGTTCTACAGCACTGGTAGTTAGTCTTGTAAAACTTCTACTTGAACTGGCGAAAGATCCCAGAAAGGACTCTCCTGAAATAATAGCCGAACTTGCCTATGAAGCAGAAGTGGCGGAGTTTAACGAGCCAGGGGGAAAAATGGACCATTACACCTGCGCTGTGGGAGGTGTCCTGTTTATAGATACTGAAAGCGGGAAAGTGAAAAAACTTCTACCTTCCCTTTCTGGATTTGTTCTTGGAAATTCACAGAAGCCCAAGGATACTAAGGGAATACTTCGTCGGGTAAGGGAGGGGCAGAGTAGAGCCCTTGAGGAACTTGCAAAAATATATCCAGGATTTGACCTGAAAACCACATCATTTGAAGAAGTAAGAGATGCTATAAAAAAACTTCCCCTGGAACTTCGTCCCTACGCAGAAGCAGCGGTTAAGAACAGGGAAATTACCATGAAAGCGAAAAAACTTCTGAGTAATGAAAATTTTGACCATCAAGAACTTGGAAAACTTCTCTTAGAACATCATCTTATATTGAGAAACTTTTTGAAAATTTCCACCCCGGAGATAGAAAACATGCTCAACGAAGCCCTGAAAGCAGGGGCTCTGGGTGGTAAAATAAACGGCTCAGGAGGAGGGGGGACCATGTTCGTATATGCTCCGGGAAGGGAAGAAGTGGTGAAGGAAGCCATAAAGAGGTTGGGCAAACCAGCCTACATCGTTGAAGTTACCGATGGAGTAAAAGTCTTTTAAAAAATTAGTTTTCATGAAATACATTCTTTAAGTTTTAAAACTATATAAGTCCTACAAAAAGGTAGTTAAGACTGAATAGTGGGCTCTTTAAAATTTAGCATCCCTCCTATTTTTTTGAAAAATTTAATGATATCTCTTTAAATACTATCAATGAGTTTTTTTATACTCTGTTTTTTCCGAGAATAATCGTCTTCTTCAAGCTCCTTGTTTCTTCTTTCCCATCTTATTACGTCTTGAGATGGAATTTCCCAGGTTTTTGGAGGTAGAGCAAGTTCTCAAAGAACATTTAATCGTATCCGAAGCGTGGATTAACCACATTGCTATAGATAGAACCGAATTTATAACTAAGACCGATGGAGAAAGAATACATATAATTGGATTCCAGTTCTCTTCTCCTGAGAAGAATTTCTTCGAGTGTCGCCTCTCCCTTGGGAAGATTTAGCTGATCATGTATCGCGGAGTAGATGCCAAACAAACTAAAGGAAAGTCCCTTGAATATTCTTATATCAAGGTTTGAATATACGCGGAGCCTGTTCTTTGTAAGGTCGTGCAGGTATTGTGAACCTTCCACAGAAAAGGAAGCATCCCCCCAAACCTCCTTAAGTTCAAGAGTAATAGAAAGGGAGTGGCGGAAAAGTATCTCTGAGGTTTTTTCATAAAGAGTTTGCTCTATGTATTTATTTTTTAACAGGGAAATTTTGTACAAGAATCTTAGTTGTCTCCTTGTGGCCTGAGAATATGGGAAAAAATCATATTCTAAGGCCGGGGCTATCTCATACGAGGAATCCAGATTTCTGTAAGTTGAATGACTAAAATTTAACCATCCCCCTGCTGACCAATGCTCGTTGATACTCTTTACATAAAGAGTATTTATTCCCCATTGCTTACTGGAGCTTTTCACTTCATCTTCATTAACTTTAAATTCGCTCTCTTCAAAATTTCCATGTATGTCAAAGGAAAATTTGGACTCCGGAGTCACCCTATTGGCAGTAAAATTACTCCATAAATATCTTCTTTTATACTTCTGTTCTCCTCTCAAATAGGAATGTAAACCTATACTGAAGACCCAGAAGTTCCATTTGTCTTCAACTACGGTAGGCTTAACCTTCTCTTTAAATTCCACTGATACATAATCCCTCAATGGACTTCTTGCAATGTATGGTACAAGCCCGAGTTTTAGAGTGCGTACAAGCCCTTCTCTTTTCTGTTCCCAGCTATCCGTACTCTTTGCATAATATTTCAAAGTGTTTTGAAGGTCCTTAAATCTTCCCTTACCCAAAAAGGTTATAGTATACTCCCTTCCTCCAGATGCAGTTCTTTGAGTAGTTATTAAAATGTGAACATCTGCTTCTTTCCTGTCCCATACATAATTTACGAATGTTATCTCTGTTTTTATGTATTCGACGTCGCACTCTGTACAATCGATATAAACCCTGGGTGCTTCCTTCTTAAGGTTGTTTAAGCTTGTCTCCTTTTCAACAGCAGCTTGCCCCATTAATGGAAAATAAAAACTGAAATAGCAAAATAACAGATATAGAATTGATTTTTTTAATTCAGACATCTATTACTCCTTTTTATCCCTAATTATATACTTTTACAGATAACAGAGCTCGCCCATCGTGTCAAGATTTTGATAAATTCTTTTTTCCCTTCTTGCATAAACCGGTAAGAAGACCCTTTTATTCTGCGTTTCTTTCATCTTTCGTTTAGCTCACGAACCAGGAAAGAAATATAAAAAACAATCTCTTTAAATATATGATTCTCTTTTACCTGCCCTGGATAAGTCTCTGAGCAGCGTATGAAGATAAGTAAATATAAGGACTATATAATAATAAAAACCTTGCCGGTAATGATAGAGTTTTTACTCTGAGAAATTAACGGTGTTATTCAAAGTTGTAGTGCTTTCTGACCTTTTCTATAACTCTCCACTTACACTTTAACCCTGCAGGAAAACGCACCAGATCTCCCTTTTCTATAGTGTAATCACCCTCTTCGGTTTCTACAACCACCTTTCCTTCGAGAAAATAGCAGACCTCAGTTGAATCGTAGTACCAATCGAACTCAGATGGTTCTTTTTTCCAGATGGGCCAGGAAAACACTCCAAGTTTCTCAAGCTCTTCCTTTGATGGCTTTTTAATTTCCACTTTCATAAGAAAATTCTATCATAGTTAATGGGTAAATCTTACAAGTAGAAAAAAGATAGAATCTGGAATTTTATTTTATCACTTAGATGAAATCTTAACCGATATATAGACACTTTCAATAGAAGGCTAATGGAATGGTTGGCTTTCTATAATACTCGAAGACTCCACCATTCCCTTTCCCTTGGATTATTGAAGAGTGCAATTTTTCCCATACGTTATGACTTATACAGGACTTTTACAATATAGAATAAGAATTGTATAATTTTTTTGTGAGAGGCAAGATATCCATAAAAAGAAATTCTAAAAATCTTAGAGATGGTTCTTCAGTAGTATTTTTTTTGATTTTTTTATTTTATTTTAGTTTTTTGAATCCAGGTTTTAGTGATAGCACCCAGGATAATTGGGTAAAAATTGAATTTGAGCACATAACAATTGAAGATGGCCTTTCACAAAGCACTGTAATGTCAATAATACAGGATAAAGAAGGATTTTTGTGGATAGCCACGGAGAAAGGACTTAATAGATACGATGGATACAATTTTAAAGTTTACAGACATGATCCCGAAAATCCTCAGAGCCTTGGATATTCCCTTGTTAGCCATCTGTATGAGGACCATCTCGGATACATATGGGCTGGAACGATGGGCGGCGGACTCGATAAATATGACAAGAAAAGAGATGTGTTTATACATTATAGACATGATAGTTCAAACCCGGGGTCTATAAGCAATAATTCAATAAATTCAATATATGAAGATAAAAATGGAGTGCTATGGATTGGAACCGATGATGGGCTCAACAGGTACGACAGAGTTCATGACCGATTTATTCATTATAAACATGATCCCAATGACAGAAATAGTATTTGTTCCAATAGGGTAATGTCTATTTGCGGTGATCACGATGGAAATTTATGGATTGGCACAACAAATGGACTTGATAAACTATCGGGAAACAAATTTATTCATTATATGAATGGCAATAATGTATCGGCAGTATTCTATGATAGAAAAGGAACGGTTTGGGTTAGCACAAATAGAGGATTATATAGATATGACAGAGAAAACGATACTTTTGTTTCCTGCTTGGATTTTAGCAAAGAGCCTTTTTTAAGAGGAGCCATATATGTTTTGCAAATTTATGAAGATGTAGATGGTAATCTCTGGTTAACGACTGAAGGAGACGGTTTATACTGTTATAATAAAAAAACAGGAAAATTAAGTCATTACACTCATAATCCACTGGATCCAGCAAGTTTAAGCCGTAATAGAGTGTATTATGTTCTGCAGGATTCTTCGGGGGTATTATGGGTTGGCACTCGGGGAGGTGGATTAAGCAAATCCACTTACAAACTGCAAAAATTCAGGCACATTAAAAATGATCTTTCGGATCCTCATAGCCTCGGGCATAACAATGTATTTGCTCTCCTTGAAGATAGAGAAGGATTCGTCTGGGTCGGCACATATAATGGCTTATACAAATGGGATAGAAATAAAAACAGGTTTTATACTTACAAACATGAGGAAGGAAACGATAATAGCCTTTCAAATAATTCGGTATGGGCTCTTTTTGAAGATAAAGAGGGAAATCTCTGGATCGGGACAAGCGGGGGGCTTGATAAGCTTGATAAAAAGAGAGAGCACTTCACTCATTACCGCTCTGGGGCAGAGAATTTAGATGGGTTATCAGGAAATGTGGTGTTGTCCTTATATGAAGATGAAAATGGGTTTCTCTGGATAGGCACCATGAGTGGACTGGACGTATTAAATCCCGGAACAGGTAAATTTATAAAACATTATAGATATGACCCTTCGAATGAATGCAGTCTCAGTAATAATGTAATAAACTCAATTTACAGGGACAGCAAAGGTAACATTTGGATTGGAACGTTTGACGGATTAAATCTGTTTGATGAAAAAAGAGAGTGTTTTATTCACTTTTTCAGCGATAATAAAAATCCTGAGAGCTTAACAGATAATTTTATAGATTATATATTTGAAGATAGCAAAGGAAGGCTCTGGATTGGTACTCCGAGCGGGTTAAACCTTTATGACTACAACAAATCAATTTTTCAGCATTACACTATTAAAGATGGTTTTGCGGATGATACTATTTATGGAATTTTAGAAGACAAAGAGGGATGTTTATGGCTCAGCACCAATAGAGGATTGACGAAATTCAATCCGGAGACAAAAGAAGTTGAGAACTTTGACGTATCGGACGGGCTTCAGGATTATGAGTTTAATAATAATGCCTGCTTCAAGAATAAGAGAGGAGAGATGTTTTTTGGGGGAATAAACGGTTTTAACGTGTTTTACCCTGAACAGATAAAGAAGAACGAATTTATTCCGAACATAGTAATAGTTGATTTTAAGATATTTAACAGAAGTATTAGAGTCGGAGAGGAGATAAATGGCAGGGTAATACTGAATAAACCAATAGAATATACTGATAAAGTGATTTTAAAACATACTGAAAATAATATTTTCATAGAATTTGCTTCCCTTTGTTTTGTCAACCCTGAAAAAAATCAATATGCTTATATGCTAAAAGGCTTTGATATGGATTGGATATACAGCGGAAATAAAAGGTTTGCCACATATACCAATCTTCCACCTGGCACCTATGAATTTTTAGTAAAAGGAACCAACAGCGATGGAGTCTGGAATAATAAAGGCGTTTCTTTGACAATAGTAATAACACCGCCATTCTGGAAGACATGGTGGTTTAATTTAATTATCGGGCTTCTGGTACTTGCTACTGCTTTCGGTGCTCATGCAGTCCGGGTCGCTGCCTTAAGAAGGCGTGCAAAATTACTGGAAGAATTGGTTGCGGAAAGGACAAAAGAACTGGAAGAGCTCAATAAGAAGCTTGAAGAATTATCTTTAACCGATCCTTTAACAGGAGTTGCTAATAGAAGGCATTTTAATAAAATTCTTGATCTGGAGTGGAAAAGATGTTTGCGTTCGAAACAACCTCTTTCTTTGGTAATGGTGGATATTGATTATTTTAAGCTATACAACGATACTTATGGACATGTTAAAGGTGATATATGCTTAAAAAAAGTGGCGAGGGTTTTAAAAGAAAATTTAAAAAGAGCAGGTGATTTTGTGGCTCGATATGGTGGGGAGGAATTTGTTGTAATTTTACCAAATACAGATATCAGAGGTGCTTGTTTCCTGGCTGAGACTTTCAGGACAAAAGTTGAGCAAATGAAAATTCCACACGAGAAATCAAAAGTATCTAAATATCTTACCATAAGTTTGGGAGTGGCATCTATCGTGCCTGATAGAAATTCTTCTTATGAAGAATTATTAAAAAGCGCAGATGAAGCTCTTTACAGAGCAAAACAGAAATCAAGGAATTGTTGTGAATGTGTAGATTTGAATATAAGGGGTTGACATAATTAATTGTTCACTGCCAATGATGGGCTGGAGAAGTTATTAAAGCATATAGTGTGAGGAAGATGAGAAAAATTTAAATTCAGGGAGTTCTTATTAGTGGAATATATAAAAAAGGGGAAGAAGGGTTTACCCTTCTTCCCCGATTGATTGTTCAGGATAGTATCAATATGTCATAAGAGTAGCATCCCAGCGATGATCATATGAACTTACAAGCCAGTTATAGGTTGCCCAGGTTGGTCCTTCTCCAGGCCATGGATCGTTATAATAAACATAATACGCATCGTACCAGTATCCCCTTCCTACCATCACATGACCGCCTCCGCTGGTCCATGTTACACCAATTACAAAAGGACGATAGTTGTTTATCTCTGAAACAATGCGTGCTTGAGAAATATAATAGTAGCCGCCATAACTATTTACACCCCAGTTCGAAAGAATTCCCTGGATTCCGGTACTGCCGAAAATGTAATTTCCACTATTACAGGGGTGATTCCAATAAAAAGAACTGCTGTAGCAACAATCGCTACGTCCCCAGGCCCAGTTAGCAATTGTGCATTGACTTGGTGCCCAGCCGTTATAATAATAAATTATCATTTGACTGTTAGCATCCCAGCACCAGTTGCTGTGTTCCTGGTAGTACATGGGAACATTGATTGTCCGGTTTGCTGCTTCAATGTTTACCGTTATAATGCCAAAAAACAAAGTAGAAAGGATTAAAATTACCAGTAAATTTTTCTTCTTAAACATGGTTTCCCTCCTTACTTCTCAAGCCTCATGTTTTTTTCCACTGTCTTTTTCATGGTGTGGAACACATCTGCTTCTGACATGGTATAGAAAGGATCAAATTCTCCCGGCAAACTGAAGGCTACTCGTGCAGAAACTAAAGGGACATAACCCTTTGATTTTCCGGAAGCATCAATAATCTGTACTACATCTGCTCTTGCCTGGTACACGCGAATAAACCGAAGTTTGTAGTTTTTCTTTGCAGGCCATTTTTCTCTTAGCGCATAAAGTTCCTTTGAGAGACCTTTTGCTCCCCAGGTAACAACCTGCCATTTTCCATCAACTTTACCCATAGTAAGTAGGGAATGAGCACGATTGTTGAAAACCACAATAACTCTCCACATTTCAGTAGGTCTTGCGAGGGCTCCAAAGGAAATATTTTCTTCCTGTGTTGTTAAAAGAACCTGTGGTTCAACGGTGTAAACCTGAAAGAAAGCACCGAGCTTTACTTTTTTCAATACTTCCGCACTTGCACTAGCAGGAACAGATTTTAGAAGTTCTGCGCGAAGCATGGGAAGTTCATAAAGACCCTGTTTTGCAGCTTTTACTACTTCCGGAGGAACTTTGGTAAAGCCAAAGGCAAACATGGAGAGCAGGAGAAAAACCAGAAGGCCTAACTTAAAAGTTTTGCATCCAGCGACGCCCATTTAAACCTCCTTACTTAAAATTGGTTATTTTGAAAATATATAGAACAAAAATTGGAAATGTCAAGGGGAAATTTCAAATTAATTTTGTTCACCCTATTTTTTATCATTTTCTAAACACTCCATCAATATATCAGAATACCTGAGCCTTCTTGATAAAATGTTTCTCGTTCTTTTGACTAAAAAACAGATAAAGGAATTTATCAGCGCTTTTTTCAGACCCTTATTGCAGGGTAATCTTTGAGCCCCTTAGACAATCTTTCCACCCAGGTTGTCATAGCTTCTTGTCTTGTTTGGGATACTTATTCACTCTGGTAAAGTAAAAAGGATAAGCAGGGCAAAGAATTTGAAGAGGAAAAACTATATTTCATATGTAAAACATTGACATTCAGAAAGAAAAGTTTATAATACTCAATTATGAATAAAATGAAAGTAAATACCTTTCATCTTTTCAGCGCTTTTCCTTACCTCATAATATTCAATCGATGTAGGATATAAAAGCTCTCCTTCACTCTACATCCCTTTAAAAGCCTTTCGCAACTTCACCTTTAAATTAATCTAATATTACCAACAAATCCAGAACAATCAAAAGGAGGTGAAAGGAATGAAATATTATAAAAATATTCTGGAAGTAATAGGGAACACCCCTCTAATAAAATTAAATAGAATAAATTCCGGATTAAAACCTTTGATTCTGGTAAAGGTTGAATATTTCAATCCAGGTGGTAGCGTTAAAGACAGAATAGCCTTCAAAATGCTGGAAGCTGCGGAAAGGGAGGGAAAAATTAAAAAAGGTTCCACTATTGTGGAGCCTACATCGGGGAACACAGGTCTTGGCCTGGCAATGGCCTCTGCTATAAAGGGCTATAAGGCTATTTTTGTAATCCCGGACAAAACCAGTAAGGAAAAGGAAGCTCTCCTGCGAGCTTTCGGTGCCGAAGTGATAAGAACCCCTACTGAAGTGCCTCCAGAAGACCCCAGAAGCCATCATAAAGTAGCAGAAAGACTTGCTGAAGAAATTCCAGGAGCTTTCAGCCCCAATCAGTATTTCAATATGAATAACCCGACTGCCCATTATGAAACCACAGGACCAGAGATCTGGAGGGATACTGATGGAAAGATCTCTCATTTCGTGGCTGGAATAGGAACTGGAGGAACCATAAGTGGTATTGGAAGATATTTAAAAAAGGAGAAAAACCCGGATATCAAAATCATAGGGGTGGACCCTGAAGGCTCAATTTACAATCAAATCTTCAAAGGAAGAACACCTAAAACAGAGTTTTACTACACCGAAGGGATAGGCGGAAGCCTACTGCCCGGAACCTTAAATTTCGAGGGGGTGGATGAGATCTTGGTGGTAAAAGACAGAGATGCCTTCGTGACTGCAAGACGCATGGCCAGGGAAGAAGGTCTTCTGGTGGGAATTTCTTCAGGTGCTGCTGTTTATGCAGCGTTGAAAATAGCTGAAAAACTGGAAGGAAATCATGTGGTGGTCGTTCTGCTTCCTGATTCTGGAAGAAGCTATATTTCTACCCTTTTTAACGACGAATGGATGAAGGAAAAGGGGTTCCTGTAAAAAGTTTTTAAAGGTCAAATTGCGTAAAACTTGCACAAAGGATGTATTTTACTTTCTGATGCAGAAAAAAATAGAAGGTGTGAAATAAGAGTGATTTCACCAGGGAATTTAGATTTGACATTGACTATTTCCGGATTTGTCCAGCTCTCGCTTAAGATTGGGATTAATGCTTTAGATAAGGGAGGGGAATGTTTTTTGTGTGGATTCTTAAAAAAATTAATTTAGGGGTTGACATCTATACAATTTTGTGATAAAAAAGAAAAAATATTTAGTAGGAGGTAGTAAAATGGCTAAGCAAATTGGTCACAGAACAAAAAAATTTAACATTACTGGAATCTATCCCTGCTATTACTATTGGTGGACCAATTTTGCTTGGCGATATTACTGGTGGGAGATATAGTTCCCATTGTTGTTGGTAAGAAATCCCTGATTCCGTCAAGTTAACATAAAAAGAAAACAATAATGGAAAGCATTTTCTTTATCGAAAAAACAAACATTTAACAAATAATTTTTCCATTATTCTTTCGCTTTCTCAATAACAATGGGAATCCAAAAATAACCAAGAAGGAGGTGCTATATGCAATTTAAAGATTATCTCGAAAAAATTTTAAACAATTGTAATCTTACAGAGCAAGAGGCTTGTGAAATATTCGGTGAAATCATGGATTGCAAACTTACAGTTGCTCAAATATCCTCTCTTCTGGTTGCTTTAAGGTCAAAAGGGGAGAAAATCGAAGAAATCACAGGATTTGTTAGAGCAATGAGAAATAGAATGGAAAAAATAATTATTGAGGATAACCACCTCGTTGATACTTGTGGTACTGGGGGAGACGAAAAAAGCACTTTTAACGTTTCAACTGTAAGCGCACTTGTTGCGGCAGGAGCAGGTTGCAAGGTTGCAAAGCATGGAAACAGAGCGGTTTCAAGCAAAACTGGTAGTGCTGATCTTCTGGAATCTTTAGGAGTGAGAATTGACCTTTCTCTCGAAAAAATAAAGGAAAGTATTGAAAAAATAGGAATAGGTTTTTTGTTTGCTCCTAATTTTCACAAAGCAATGAAACATGCAGCTCCGGCAAGAAGAGAACTTGGGATTAAAACTGTTTTTAATATTCTCGGGCCTTTAACCAATCCAGCAGGAACGAAAAAACAACTCATAGGTGTCTTTGACGAAAAATTAACGGAACCCCTTGCAATGGTTATGAAAAACCTGGGAACTGAAAAAGCTATGTTTGTTCATGGAGAAGACGGGCTTGACGAAATAACAATAACAGGGAAAACAAAAGTTACAGAGCTTAATAATGGCAAAATTAATACATATTATATTGAACCTGAGCAATTTGGGATTAATAGAGGAAATCTCAATGATTTAGTGTGTAAAGATGCTGAAGAAAACAAAAAAATTGCACTTTCCGTTCTTAAAGGAGAAAAAAGCAGCAGAAGAGATATTGTAGTTCTCAATGCAGGCGCAACAATATATCTTGCAGGGATAGCAAGTTCTCTAAAAGAAGGTATATCGTTAGCTAAGAAGTCCATAGACTCAGGAGCAGCCATAAATAAACTCAACCAGCTTATTGAATTCACAAATTCACAAGAAGGATATGTAATATGAGAATTAACAATAGAATTGTTGGTATTTCTCTTATAGCACTCAATTATTTTAACCTCACAAAAGCTGATACTTTTGCCAGATTGGAAAGAGTTAGCCCCACAGATTCAGTAAGGGATAGTGTAGTACTTTTAGAAAAAGAAGGTAAAAAACATTTCGAAACTTCTCTTTTTTCGATGGGCTATAAAGGAGGAAAATCCAATGAACATATTAGAAAAAATTATAACTGACAAAAGAAAGGAAATTTTAAAAAAGAAAAAGAACTTTCCGATATCCTTCAAAGAAGTTAAAGCCCGTGAATTTAAAAATCAGTTTTCAAAAGCTCTTAAAAAAGAGGGAACATCAATTATTGCTGAGATAAAGAGAAAATCCCCTTCTGCCGGGACTATAAGGGAAGATTTTGATCATCTTATGATAGCAGAAACATACGAAAAAAGCGGTGCAGCGGCAATATCAGTTTTGACTGATTCAAAATATTTTGGTGGTGAATTATCCTTTATATCAGATATAAAAAATAAAATCAAAATTCCAGTCCTCAGGAAAGAATTTGTAATTGACGAATATCAGATTTATGAATCAGCCATAGCTGGAGCCGATGCAATTCTATTGATTGTTAGGGCTTTAACATCCAAAAAGTTGAAAAAATTTGTCTTTATTGCAAGTGAACTCGGTTTAGAACCGCTTGTTGAAGCTCATTCCTACGAGGAACTTCAGATTGCTATTGATTCAGGATGCTCTATCATAGGGATAAACAACAGGAATCTTGATACGATGGAAGTAGATTTAGAAACCTCGCTAAAACTAATAGAAAAAATACCTGAAAACTTTATTAAAGTCTCTGAAAGCGGTATTCACTCTTATAAAGAAATTAAACTTCTAAAAAATGCGGGGTTTGACGCCTTTCTGATAGGTGAATCATTAATGAGAGAAAAAAATCCCGGAAAAAAACTAAAGGCTTTATTGGAGGGAAAATGAGAACTCTCGATCGTTTAAGAAAAGAGATATGTGAAATTGATAATAAGTTAATAGAGCTTATCAGAAAAAGGCTGGATATTGCAATTGCCATAGGTGAAGTGAAAAAAAGCAAAGGTTTACCATTAAAAAACTGGGAAATAGAAAAAAGTGTTATAAGAAGAACACGCTTAAAAGCAAAAGAATTGGGGATATCTGAAAACTTCATAATGAATCTTATGCAGGAAATTATAAGGGAATCGTGTAACATTCAGGAGTTTTCTCACTTTACGAAATTCAAAGAAGAAAAAGAAACCATATTTATAATAGGTGCAGCGGGTAAAATGGGGAAATGGTTTTCTGAATTTTTCCAGATAAAGGGGCATAATGTTCTAAAGTATGATGTAAAAGCAAATCCGGAGGATATAAGCTACGTTGATTTTGAAACGGGGCTTTCGAACTCTTCAATCACTCTTATTGCCACACCAATAAAAGCTATCCCTTCTATTATAAACAAAATAATTAATTATGAGTATAAAGGAATTGTCTTCGATATAGCAAGCACTAAATCTTACCTTATTGATTCTTATGAAAAAGCATTGAATCATGGGATTTCCATGACAACTATTCACCCTCTTTTTGGGCCAAGCGCAAAAATTTTATCTGATAAAATTATCTGCTTCTGTAACTTGGGTGATAAAAATGCTTTTGAAAAAATTAAAGCATTGTTTGAAGATACTGCAATTTCATTTTTTGAAACATCGGTTGAAGAACATGACAATATAATTTCCTATGTCATAAACTTATCCCACCTTATAAATATTATTTACATTGATGTTCTTAGAGAAAGTGGTTTTAATTACAAGCGTTTGAAATCTATGGGGAGTACTACCTTCTTTTCACAGATAAAAATTACCAGAAGAGTTATTTCAGAAACTCCTAATATTTCTTTTGATCTTCAGGTGCTGAACAAATATAAAAATAAGATGCTGAGAGAGTTAAAGAGAGCATCGGAAAAAGTAATAAAAATAATAGAAGATAACGATTTCAATGAGTTTAAAAAAATATTGGAAGAGGGGAAAAAATGGATGGAAGAGTAACAAAAGTGAAATTTTGCGGAATCACCAATATTGAGGATGCTGAGTATGCCTCTTATTTAGGGGTTGATGCAATAGGCTTCGTATTCGCAAATTCAAAGAGAATGATAGAACCTGAAATGGCAAAAAAAATAATAAATAATCTTCCTCCTTTTATAATTACCGTTGGTGTTTTTAATAATGATTCTTTTGAAAAGATAACCGAGATCGTAAAGCATACCGGGGTAGATATGATTCAGCTTCATGGAGATGAATCTCCTGAATTCTGCAATAAAGTTAAATTTTCAACAGGGAAGAAAATAATAAAAAGGATAAAAATTTCAGATAAAACAAGAAAAGAAAAGCTTATGTCGAAAGTTCGTGAATACAGTAACTTCCACATATTATTTGATCCAGGTGCTGGAAACGGGAAAAGTTTTGACTGGAGAATATTAAAGGATTTCGATTTCCCATATATCGTTGCAGGAGGTTTAACGCCTAAAAATGTTGGAGAGCTTATAAGCACAATAAAGCCTTATGCCGTTGATGTTTCATCTGGAATAGAGAAGCAAGTCGGGAAAAAAGATTTTGTAAAAATGGAAAATTTCATAAAAGAGGTAAAAGGATGATTAAAACGGGAATAATAGGATATCCTCTTGATTGGACACTTTCACCAAAACTTCATAATTTTTTATTTAACTACTTTAACTTAAATGGCGAGTATATAAAAATTGTAACTCCTCCTTCAAAGCTGGGTGAGACAATTAACTTTTTAAAGACACAAAAATTTAGAGGGATAAACATTACTATTCCCTTTAAGGAGATGATACTCGAATATGTTGATAAAGTTGATGAATCAGCGCAGTCGGTTGGTGCTGTAAATACAGCCTTACTTAAAGAAGATAAGTTATATGGTTTTAATACAGATACGATTGGTTTTGAGAGTTCGCTAAATTTTCACGGCTTGGAACTAAAAGATAAGAAAATATTACTTTTAGGAACAGGGGGAGCTTCAAAAGCTTGTGCCTCTGTTATAAAAAATAAAGCTCCTCAGGAATTTTTTGTAGCAGGAAGAAACAAACAAAAAACAAAACTTTTCTCAAGAAAATTCAATGCCATTCCAGTCAATTACGAAAATTTAAAGAAAATCATAGGTAATATGGATGTTTTAATTAATGCCACACCTGTTGATTTTTCAGGTCTTACTCGAAGTATGAAGAAAGGGAGTTTCTATTATGATTTAAAATACATGACTCTCCCTGCAAACTTACAAGGGGTAAACATATTAAACGGGTTAATAATGCTTATATCTCAAGGGCTTGAATCTTTTCATATCTGGACTGGGAAAAAAATAACAATTAACAAAATTTTAGAGTTGGAGGTGTTCAAATGATTAGAATGCTAAGTGCTGGGGAATCTCATGGAAAAGTTCTTGTTGCAATAGTAGAAGGATTACCTGCGGGTATCTCCGTTGATATTGATTTCATTAACAACGAGCTTTCACGAAGACAAAAAGGCTATGGAAGAGGAAGTAGAATGAAAATAGAAAAAGATAAAATTAAAATAATTTCTGGAGTAAGAAATGGAGAAACAATAGGTCCTCCCATTGCTTTTTTCATAGAAAACCTTGACTATGAAAAGTGGAAGCCAACAATGTCTGTTACAAACCTGTCTGAAAATGTCAAAGCAGTTAAAATTCCACGACCCGGACATACTGATCTTTCAGGTGTTTTAAAGTACAATAGGTCCGATATAAGGGATATTCTGGAAAGAAGTTCTGCTCGGGAAACAGCTTTAAGAGTAGCTGCAGGGGGATTTTTCAAGCTTTTTCTACGGTATTTCGGAATAAAAATTTACTCACATACAATTTCAATCGGTAATATATCGGCTGAAAAGAAAGTTATATCTTTGCAGGAAGCTGAAAAGAGCCCTTTGAGATGCCTTGATCCTGAAGCTGAGAAAAGAATGATTTCATTGATTAACGAAGTTAAAGAGGAGGGAGATAGCATTGGTGGGGTTAGTGAGATAGTGGCTGAAAATATACCGGTGGGGCTCGGTTCACATATTTCCTATGATAAAAGGCTTGATGCCAAGATCGGAAAGGCAATGCTATCAATTCCTTCTGTTAAAGGCGTTGAAATAGGTCCCGCTTTTGAAAACACGAAACTCAAGGGTTCACAGGTTCATGATGAAATCTTTTACAGTCAGCAAAAAGGCTTCTTCAGAAAAACCAACAGAGCAGGCGGAGTAGAAGGAGGAATCAGCAATGGTGAAAATTTAATAGTCAGGATTGCAATAAAGCCAATCCCCACTTTAATGAAGCCATTGAACTCCGTTAATATTGAAACAAAAAGGCAAGAAAAAGCCCATGTAGAGAGAAGTGACACTTGTATTGTGCCGGCTGCAGGAGTAATAGGTGAGGCAATGATGGCATTCGTCTTGTCTGATCTCATTGTTGAAAAATTCGGAGGGGATAATATTTCAGACATTAAACTAAATTTTGAAAATTACAGGAGGAGGCTTAGAAATGGATAACTTAATTTTAATAGGTTTTCCTGGAATAGGAAAAGACTCGGTTGCTGCGGAAATTTCAAAAAGAACTGATATTCCTGTGTTTTCAACGGATAAATATATTGAATTCAAAGAAAGAAAATCCATAAGCGAAATATTTGCCAAAAAAGGTGAAAGCTATTTTAGAAAGCTTGAGAAGGAAGCATTAAAAAAAGCCATAAATCTAAAAGATGTGATTATCTCCACCGGCGGGGGAATTGTAAAAGATTCTTCAAACGTTGAATTGATGAAAAAAAGTGGAAAAATTATTAGTTTGAAATGCAACGTCAATGAGCTTAAAAGCAGATTAAAATTAAGCGAAACAAGACCTCTTATTAAAAACGAAAAAGATATTGAAAAACTGTTTAAAGAGAGAAAAAAACTTTATGATTTTGCAGATTATGAAATAGACACATCTAAAAAAACGGTTTCTGATATTGCAAAATCAATTATAGAAAATTTTGATTTGAAAGCCACAAACAAATCTTCCCTTTTACATGAAATTATTCAAATTAAAACAAAGCAAAAAGAATATTCGGTTTTTACAGGGATAAATATAGTTGATAACATCTGTATTTATATCCGTCAGAGTTTAAAAAACCCGGGAAAAATCATTTTAATCAGTGACCCTCTTGTTTCAACACTTTATCTTGAAAAAATCCTTTCCGTATTAAGGAAAGATTTTGAAGTTTTTTATTTTATTATTAAAGAGGGCGAAGAGAATAAAAATATCAATACGGTGATTAAAATATATGATTTTCTTCTGGAAAAAAGAATAACAAGAGACGATGTATTAGTGGCCCTGGGAGGTGGGATCGTCGGAGATATTACAGGCTTTGTTGCTTCTACATATAAGCGTGGAATAGGACTCGTTCAAATACCTACAACTTTGCTTTCACAAGTTGATGCGTCAGTGGGTGGAAAAACCGGTATAAATCACAGAGAAGGTAAGAACATGATAGGAAGTTTCTATCAGCCTGACATGATTATAGCAGATGTTTCATTTCTAAAAACACTTCCTGAGGAAATTTACAGAGCAGGAATTTCCGAAATAATAAAGTATGGGATTATAAAGGATGAAAATTTATTTAAAACCCTCAGAGAAAAGAAAGAAAACGTAAAAAACAGAGAGGCCGGAATACTTTCTCATATAGTGTCAAAGTGTATAAAAATAAAAGGAGAAATAGTTTACGAAGATGAAAGAGAGGAGAAAGGTATACGGGAAATCTTAAATTTTGGTCATACAATAGGACACATTGTTGAGGCTGAGACAAACTACAATAAATTTTCCCATGGACAAGCAGTGGCAATGGGAATGGTTAAGGAAGCGGAAATCGCAAATAAAAAAGGTCTATTAAAAGATAAGGATTTTGAAGAAATTTGTAAAATAATCTCCTCTTACGGTTTACCCGTGAATATTCCAGAAGAAATATCCGAAACAGTATTTTTAGAAAGACTTTCACAGGATAAAAAAGTAAGAAACGGGAAAATAAAAATCCCGTTTCCTTTGAAAATAGGAAAAGCAGTCATCAAGGAGGTATTATGCAAAGAATACTTATAATTCATGGGCCTAATTTAAACCTTCTGGGGAAAAGACCTTCAGAGCTTTACGGGAGTTTGTCTCTTGAAGAAATAAACAAAAAAATAAAGAGATATGCTGAAGAGAATGAAATCTTTGTTGAAATCGTTCAGTCTAACAGTGAATCAGAAATTATCAATATTATTCAAGAAGCAGAGAATAAGTATGACGGGATAATTATAAATCCTGCAGGGTACACTCATACATCGGTAGCAATAAGAGACTCTATAGAAGCGGTTAATCTCCCTGTTGTTGAAGTTCATATGAGTAATATTCTCGCCAGAGAAGAATTCAGGCAAAAGAGTTTAACAGCTCCTGTTTGCAAAGGTTTAATATCTGGATTTGGTTATGAAAGTTATCTTCTTGCAATCGATTATTTTTTAAAAAGAAGGAAAGAGCTATGAGTTATATGCAACCGGACAAAAGAGGTTATTTTGGAAAATTTGGGGGGAAATTTGTCCCTGAAACATTAATTAAACCTTTAAAAGAGCTTGAAGAAGCATACTATATGTTGAAAGATTCAAAGGATTTCAAAGAAGAGTTAAATTCATATCTGAAAGATTATGCGGGAAGAGAAACACCTCTTTACTTTGCCTCAAAACTTACCAGAAGTGCAGGAGGAAGTAAAATCTATTTAAAAAGAGAGGACCTTTTACACACTGGAGCACATAAAATAAACAACACACTCGGACAGGTTCTAATCGCCAAGAAAATGGGAAAAAATAGAATAATTGCTGAAACAGGAGCAGGTCAACATGGTACTGCTACTGCTACAGCATGTGCACTTTTAAATATGGAATGTACCGTTTACATGGGGGAATATGATATGAAACGGCAGAGCGTTAATGTTCTAAGAATGAGAATTTTGGGAGCTGAAGTTATAGGAGTCTCAACTGGTTCAAAAACATTAAAAGATGCGATAAATGAAGCAATAAGGGATTGGGTTACGAATATTGATACTACTCACTATTGCATCGGCTCAGTAGTAGGACCTCATCCCTACCCAATGATTGTAAGAGATTTTCAATCTGTTATAGGAAAAGAAGTTAAAAAACAGATAATTGAAAAAGAGGGAAGATTACCTGATTATCTGATAGCAAGTGTTGGGGGCGGAAGCAACAGCATCGGGCTTTTTTATCCATTTATTGAAGATGAAAGTGTCAAAATGATAGGAGTTGAAGGCGGTGGACTTGGGTTAGAAACTGGAAAACACGCAGCTACTTTGTCCGCAGGTAAAATAGGAGTTCTTCATGGTGCGCTAAGTTATCTTCTTTATGACAAAAATGGAAACATCTTAAATACTTACTCAATATCAGCCGGGCTTGACTACCCCGGGGTAGGTCCGGAACATTCGTTTCTAAAAGGTTCAAAAAGAGTTGAATACACCTTTATTAAAGATGATGAAGCACTTAAAGCATTCAAAATACTTTCAGAGGAAGAAGGTATAATACCAGCTCTTGAAAGTGCCCATGCGGTTGCTTATGGAATAAAGCTTGGAGAAAAAATAGGTAAAGACAAAATTATAGTTGTCAATCTTTCAGGAAGAGGAGATAAAGACCTTGATATCGTGGGAGGTTTATTATGAGAATAAAAGACAAGTTTTTAGCTCTTAAAGAAAAAAATGAGGCTGCTTTGATAATATACCTCACCGGCGGTTTTCCAACAATTGAAAAATCAATGGAAAACATTAGAAAAATTGCAAACGCAGGAGCAGATATAATAGAAGTGGGAATTCCTTTTTCTGACCCTATTGCAGATGGAGAAACAATTCAATACTCATCTAATGTTGCAATATCAAATGGGGCAACCATTGAAAAAATCATTGATTCTTTTGAAGAATTCAGGATTGGCATACCTCTTGTTTTAATGTCGTATATAAACCCTCTCATAGCTTATGGAAAAGAAAGATTATTTAAAAGGTTAAAAGAAGTTGGTATTTCCGGTCTGATTATCCCGGATTTACCTGTAGAAGAATCAGAGGAATGGAGAGAACTATCGCGGAGGTTTGAATTGGATTTGATTTTTCTTGTAGCTCCTACAAGCTCAGAGGAAAGAATAAAAAAGATCGCTGAATACTCAGGCGGATTTTTATATTGTGTAAGTGTTAAAGGGACAACCGGGGAAAGAGATAAACTACCTGAGGATACAGAAGAATATATTCAAAGAGTAAAAAAATTGACCCATAAACCCGTTGCTTTTGGTTTTGGCATTTCAAATGAAGAGCAAATTGCTGCTTTGAAGGGAAAGGTTGAGGGAATTATAGTAGGAAGCAGAATTATAAAAGGGATTAAGGAAAATGAAAATGTAGTCAATTTAATAAAAAAATTTAAATCTATAACGAGGTGAAAAAATGATAATAACAATGAGAAGTGATGCGAAAAAAAATGAAATCAAAGAAGTTGTCAGAAGAATTAAAAAATTAGGGTATGAAACAAAAATATTTAGTGGGGTGAAAAAAACAGTTATTCATGTCATAGGCGTTAGTGACAGGGACAAAATTAAAAAAGAGGTAGAGCAAATTTCGGGAGTTGAAAAATTAGTTCCCATTCTTCATCCTTTTAAACTTGTAAGTCGTGAGTTCAAAGATAATGACACAATAATTGATATTGGAGGAGTGAAGATAGGAGGGGATGAAATTGTTGTAATGGCTGGTCCCTGTGCTGTTGAATCTGAAGAAACCCTTTTTAAAATAGCTGATGTCGTAAAGGAAGCAGGAGCAAAAATATTAAGAGGAGGGGCTTTTAAACCGAGAACTTCTCCTTATAGTTTTCAGGGGCTTGGTAAAAAAGGTCTGGAATATCTTGCAAAAGCAAGAGAAAGGACAGGCTTAAAAATTGTAACTGAAGTGCTTTCTGTTGAGGATGTGCCAGTTGTTGCACAATACGCAGATATTTTACAAATAGGCGCAAGAAACATGCAAAATTATTCTTTGCTAAAAACAGTAGGAAGGTTTAATAAACCTGTTCTTTTGAAAAGAGGAATGTCTGCTACGATAGAGGAACTTTTAATGTCTGCAGAATATATTGTTTCTGAAGGAAACACAAACGTTATTCTTTGTGAACGAGGAATAAGAACATTTGAAAAATATACGAGAAACACACTTGATATAAGTTCTGTCCCGGTAATAAAAAACCTGAGCCACCTTCCAGTGATTGTTGACCCGAGCCATGCAGCAGGCGACTGGAGGTATGTAGAATCCCTGGCAAAAGCAGCAATTGCAGCCGGAAGCCACGGACTAATTGTTGAAGTTCATATTGAGCCAGAAAAAGCATTATCCGATGGAAAACAATCCTTGAAACCTGAAAAATTTAAAAAGCTAATGCGGGATATTTGCGCCATTTCAAAAGCGCTTGGGAGGAGAATACAATGAAAGTGTTTTATCAAGGAGAACCCGGATGTTTTAGTCACATAGCCGCACAAAAAGTCTTTCCTAATGCTGAAAAAAAGGGTGTTAGTTCATTTGAAGCAGTGGTAAAAAGAGTTTTATCGGAAAAGAATAGCATTGGAATTTTACCAATGGAAAATACCTTAATAGGTAAAATATCTTCAAATTATGATTTATTGCTAAAGTATTCTGTGAACGTCGTAAGGGAGATAATAATAAGAGTTCGTTTTTATCTTATGACACTTCCTGAAGTAGAACCTGATAAAATTAAGCAAGTCTGGTCTCATCCCGCAGCACTCGAACAATGCAAGAATTATATTTCAAAGAAAGGCTATGAACCTGTTGCTATATATGATACTGCCGGAGGCGCAAAGCTTTTAAGGGAAAGAGGAACAAAAAATGTTGCAATTCTTGCCGATAAAAGTGTTGCTGAAAGATACAAACTTAAAATTATAGATAGAGAGATTGAGGATAATGGTAATAATTACACCCGCTTTTTTGTCATATCAAATGGAAAAAAGAGGTTAAAAAAGGGAGAAAAAATCAAAACTTCGATTGTTTTCGGGGTAAAAAACGTTCCTGGAATTTTGTTCAAATGTTTAAGTGTTTTTGCTTTAAGAAACATAAATCTCTGCAGTATAGAATCAAGACCGATTCACGGAAAACCATGGGAATACCTTTTTTTTATTGATTTTGAAGGCGATATAAAAGAGGAGAGGTGTAAAATGGCAATAGAAGGATTAAAAGAGATAGTGAATTTCATAAAAATTCTTGGAACATACGGAAGTTTGGAGGAATAAATGAAGCTTAAAGTCAAAAAATATGGAAAACTCTCCGGGGAGATAACTCTTCCAGCAGATAAGTCAATAACTCACAGAGGATTAATGATAGCAAGTTTTTCAAAAGGAAAGAGTAGTATAAAGAATTATTCTAAATGTAATGATTGTCTAACCACAATAAAAATTCTTCAAAAGGCTGGTATAGATATTGAAGAGAATGGAAATGAAATAATTGTGAAAGGGAAGGGGTTTTCTGGATTTAGAAAACCCTTTGAAGTCTTAAACTGTGAAAATTCTGCTACAACAATGAGATTAATGGCAGGAATCTTTTCATCTCTTGACTTCGAGACTGTCTTAATAGGGGATCATTCTCTTATGAAAAGACCCATGGATAGAATCATTAATCCTCTAAGAAAGATGGGAGCAGAGATAAAAGGAAAAGGAAAAAGAGGTTATCCTCCCCTTTATATTCACGGGAAAGAGTTAAAACCCTTTAAACATCAGCTTAAGATATCTTCTGCTCAGGTTAAATCTGCCATTATATTTGCTGCTCTTAACACGGAAGGAGAAACATTCATAAAAGAACCTTTCCGTTCAAGAGATCACACTGAAAGAATGCTTCACTTATTCGGAGCGAATATTACAACAAGAGATGATAGTATAATTGTCTCAGGAAAATCTCCTGCTTTCGGAACAGATATCAGAGTGCCTGCTGACATATCTTCGGCTTCTTATTTTATTGCCCTGGCTCTTCTTACAGAAGGCGCTGAAATAATACTTAAAGATGTTGGTGTTAACCCCACAAGAACGGGATTCCTGGAGGTTTTAAGGAGAATGGGAGCCATTATCAGTATTGAAAATAAAAAAGTTGTTTCCAACGAACCTGTGGCTGACATAATTGTTAAAGGAAAACAGGAATTGAAAGGGGTAGAAATTGAAAAAAAGGATATTCCTCGAATAATCGATGAACTTCCTCTTGTTGCTGTTGTTGCAACTCAGGCCAAAGGAATAACTGTCGTAAGAGGAGCTGAGGAGCTCAGAGTAAAAGAAAGTGACAGAATAGAAGCAATAACAAAAGGGCTTAGAAAATTAGGAGCAAAAATAGAGTCCACAGAGGATGGGTTTATAGTTGAGGGAGAAACAATTTTAAAAGGTTCTTATTGTGAAAGCTATAAAGATCATAGAATTGCAATGTCTTTGACTATTGCTGGACTGATTGCCGAGGGAGAAACAGTGATTAATGATATTGAATGCGTCAACATCTCATTTCCAGGCTTTACAAATTATCTAAAGGAGTTTAACTGTGAAGGAATTATCAGAATATGAGTATGCCTACGAGACAAAAAAAATTTTTAAAATAAACATTTCAGCAGGTAAACTTTTCGAGGCATTATATGGCGAAAGAAACAATTGTTTCCTCTACGAATCACTTGAAACAACGGGAAAGATAGGAAGATACTCGATTCTGGGAAGCGCATCTTTTTGTAAATTTAAAGCTAAAAATGGAAGTTGTGAAATCGATTTTAAAGGGCAAACTTTCAGAAAAGAGGGGAATCCTTTTGATATCTTTAATTCAATCTTAAAAAGCTTTAAATATTATCCAGAAATTCCTCCTTTTTCAGGTGGAGCAGTGGGATATATTTCTTATGATTCCGTAAGATACATAGAGCAAATTCCAGATAATAACCCTGAAGACCCTTTATTGCCAGATATGTATTTTATTTTCCCGTCGGAAATAATAATAATTGATAATAAAAACTCAACAACAGAGATAGTTGTATACGGCAATGACAAAAGTAATATTACAAGAAGGGTAAAAGAGATTGAAAAAATAATCAAAGGTAGTAAAGAAGAGGTAGTCAGCGATAAAGATGGCGTTTTTAAAAATAATAAAAACACAAAATTTATATCCAATTTCGATAAAAACGAGTTTAAAAATATCGTGAAAAAAGCAAAAGAGTATATAAGAGCAGGGGAGATTTTCCAGGTTGTTTTATCTCAAAGATTTGAATTCAAAGTAAACGAAAATCCTTTTAAAATATATAAAAGACTAAGGTTAAATAACCCATCGCCTTATATGTATTACATAAGATTTGATGATCTTCACATAGTAGGTTCATCTCCTGAAATACTTATAAAAAGTGAAAACGGAATTGCTATAAGTAGACCGATTGCCGGCACAAGAAGGAGAGGAAAAAACCTGAAAGAGGATGCTGAACTTGAAAAAGAGCTTTTATCTGATGAAAAAGAGTTAGCCGAGCATATAATGCTTGTTGATTTAGCAAGAAATGATCTTGGAAAAGTGTGCAAATATGGGAGCGTAAAAGTCAATGAACTCATGAAGATAGAAAAATATTCCAGGGTAATGCATATTGTATCGGATATCACAGGAAAACTTATGAACAATGTTGACTCTTTTGAACTTTTCAAAGCTTCTTTCCCAGCGGGAACAGTCACAGGTTCTCCAAAAATAAGGGCAATGGAAATAATAGATGAATTAGAACCTGTCAAAAGAGGAATATATGCAGGAGCTATAGGGTATTTTGGATTTAACCAAAATATAGATTTTTGTATTGCAATAAGGACAATATTTATTAAAGGGGAAAGAGGTTTCATACAAGCTGGAGCTGGAATAGTCGCTGACTCAATTCCTGAAAAGGAGTATATGGAAACTTTAAATAAAGCCTCAGCCTTAAAATTAACAATTATGGAGGAGAGATGATTCTCGTTGTGGATAACTATGATTCTTTTGTTTACAATATTGTTCAGTATATAGGAGAAACAGGTGAAAAGCCAGTTGTTTACAGAAATGACTGTATAACTATAGCTGAAATCATAAAACTGTCCCCAAAAGCGATAATAATTTCACCTGGTCCTTCTGTCCCGGAAAAGTCCGGAATATCTCCAGAGATTGTTAATAAATTAAAAGGAAAGTTTCCGATTTTGGGGGTTTGTTTAGGACATCAAACTATAGCCATGGTTTTTGGAGCTAAGATTGGTTTAGCAAACAACCTTTTCCACGGAAAAACCTCTCTTATTTACCACGATGGAAAAACTATTTACAAAGGAGTAAAGAATCCTTTTCAGGCAACAAGATATCATTCATTAATAGTGGAAAGAGAAGGCTTTCCATCCTGTCTTGAAATAAGCGCACAAACTGAAAACAACATCATAATGGGGATAAGGCATAAAGAATATCCAATAGAAGGGGTTCAATTTCATCCGGAGTCAATACTTACTTTTGAAGGGAAAAAAATAATCAGAAATTTTTTACAGCAAGCCGAAAAAATTTGGTGGTGTATAAAATTTTGTGTAAGGGATATAAAATGAGGATTATAAGAGAAAATAAAAAAGAAGGGGACAAAGTCCCCTTCTTTGCAAATAAACCAAAACG
>Ga0190334_1000166_pt1 | contig 33970 bp, 35 predicted proteins | sample 48720478_MG_FD_161270 | JGI IMG/M metagenome (GOLD analysis project Ga0190334, IMG submission 161270) | Hydrothermal vent sediment bacterial communities from Southern Trench, Guaymas Basin, Mexico - 4872-04-7-8_MG | ecosystem: Environmental > Aquatic > Marine > Hydrothermal vents > Sediment ... | reverse complement strand
TCCTCTGTAGCCCGTATTTCTGCACCTTTCGCACCCGGTAGCTTTATAAAAAACAGGTTCAGGTTCCCAGTGCCATCCAATGCGCTTAAGGTCATCAACCGAAGGCTTATAAGGCACCTTACAATGCTCACATAATTTTCTCACCAATCTCTGTGCTACTACTCCAATCAGGGAAGAAGCTATCAAAAATTTCTCTACCCCCATTTCAACAAGTCTTGGAACAGCTGAAATGGAATCGTTAGTATGAAGAGTGGCAAAAACCAGATGACCTGTTAATGCTGCCCTTACAGCCATTTCAGCTGTTTCTCCATCCCTTATCTCTCCTATAAGAATAATATCAGGGTCGTTTCTCAGAATCCCCCTTAACCCTTCGGAAAAAGTAAAACCAGCCTTCGGGTTAACCTGGCTCTGCCTTATTAGTGGGAACTCATACTCCACAGGGTCTTCTATTGTCATAATATTTTTCTCTATTGAATTTAAATAATTAATTGCAGAATAAAGAGTTGTTGTCTTTCCTGCGCCAGTGGGACCTGTGACAAGTATAAGCCCATAAGGCTTTGTTATCAGGGCCTCAAAAATCTCAAGATGTTTCCTGGAAAATCCGAGGTCTGCGAGACCAAGGACCAATCTCGACTTATCAAGCAGCCTCATTACGATATTTTCTCCGTGAATGGTAGGGAAAAAGGAAACTCTGATATCAAATCTTTTCTTGCCATACCTGTATGAAATTCTTCCATCCTGAGGTACTCTTGACTCTGCGATATTCGCCCCTGATAGTATCTTTAATCTTGTCTCAATAGCGGGCCTTAATAGCTTTGGAATAATAGGTCCTGGGAAAAGAACTCCATCTATCCTGTATCTTGTTCTTACAATAGTTTCTTCTGGTTCAATATGAATATCCGTTGCTCCGTCCTCAATTCCTTTAATTATTATATGGTCAACAAGCCTGACCACAGGCTTTTCGCTTACGATATCAGTAGTAGCAGCCTTAGACGCTATTTCTATAGATTGTTCTATCAACTCCTCAATTGAAGTTCCCCCAGCATAATTTAGTTCTATTGCTGTCATTATGTCACTTTCAGGAGCAGAGAAAACTTTAACAAACTTCCCTGTTATTTTTTCCAGCTCCTGAATAGCCCTTAGATCAAAGACATTAGCCATTGCAACGTAAATGTTTTTATCATCCATATCAAAAGGGAGCACTTTTAGGCGCTTGGCTACCTCTTCGGGTATTAATTTTAAAACGTCTCCTCTTACCCTTAAGTTTTTTACATCAACTGTTTTAACCTCTGACTGGGAAGCAAGGGCTGCACCCAGTGCATCTCTGGTAATGAACCCTAAATTTACAAGAATCTCTCCAAGCATTTCCTTTGTTCTTTTCTGTTCCTTCAATGCAAGCTCAAGCTGTTGAGGAGTTATCAATCCTTGCTCAATAAGAATTTGTCCCAGCTTCTTGGGAGGCTTTTTTGAAAGAGACCTTCCTTTCTCTTCTTCCATCATTTATATAATATATTACTGATTAAGCAAAAAATCAAATTTATTTAATTTTTTCTAAAATTTTGATAATAGAAGGTTGTTTCGGATTTAATTTTAAGGAAGCTTCCAAAACTTTTAATGCCTCTTCTTTTTTGTTGAGCTTCAAATAGCACAGTCCAAGTGAATTTAAAACCCTGGGGTCACTGTCATAAGTTGCTATAGACCTTTTATAATATAAAACAGCCCTATCAAGTAGTCCCATTTTTTCATAAGCTTTGCCCTTGTAGAAAAGCACTTCATATTCTCCTTCTTCATTCAGATTCGAAAGAGCAGCCAAGGCCTTCTGGGGATAATCAAGTAAGAGATATGTCTGCGCAAGTTTCATAGCAGTTTCCTTGAAATCAGGCTTCAATTTAAAGCTTTTTTCCAAATATACCAGCGCTTTTCTGTATTTTTTTAGATTAAAATACTGGCTTCCTACGGATAAGTATATAAGGAACTGATTATTTAAAGGCAGAATACTTGAGGAAATAATAGGCCTGGGAATTCCGGAAATAGGGGAAATGGCAATCTCTTCTATTGGGGATTTAATTTCACCTATTTTTGCATAGATTTCATATTCTCCAGCAGGAAGTTTTACATCTGGCTCAATTGTGAAATCCATATCCTTTCTATAAGGCTTTGTGTTTAGGTTCAATTTCTTTAAAATAATTTTTTTCTCTTCTGATACAGCTACCAGCTCCAAAATTCCAGTTTCCCAAAGCCGCTGCGGTAGAGAGGAAACCCTTATCAGAAATACTGGCCTATCTTTTGCAGAAAATGCCTTTTTGGCGTCGGTATAGAAAAATGTATTGCCAAAAGTGAAGGGTTTTAGAGCGAACATTGCCAGATTTTCTTTCCCATAAGATACAAGGGGAGCTTCTATGTAGAAGTTTTCAGGGGGGGGCACTTTAACTTTTGTATCAATATACGAAAACTCTTTCGAAATTGTATTTTTAACCAGAAGTATTACTTCATAATCTCCTTCCACAATAGGAATTTCGCCCTGGAGAGAAACACCACCATTTCTTACCATGGTTAGCTGCCTGTCGTTCAGTTCGATAGTAAAGTTGTTTCTGTACTGGAACACAATATTTCCATTGTGGTCTTTTATACTCGCATCCACTTCAAAATTAGCTATATTTCTTTTCCCTATTCTGTCAAAACTAACAGAGGATGGTTCTATAGCATAGTGAATGAAGTTAATCCCAAATCTTGGGTCCTTTGCCACATGAATATAAAATCTGGCATTTATATAATTCATACTGTAGTCCACGTCAACTATTCCCTTATACTTGAGGAAATCTTCTGCATAGGAAGTATCAAACTCCCTTTCAGGAAGAGTCAATACGTTGGACATTATAGAAGCAGCTGTAAAAGAAGGCTGATATCCATAGGGGATCTGCCCTGGAATTAGAGAAAGGGAAACATCAGCAAGAGTTGGATGTGCCTGTCTTATATACTGATAAAGTTGCTCAAAATTGGTAGGATCGAGATTTCTGGTATCCTGATTCTTTAATAGCAAAGCATATGGGCCATCGGAAAGAGGATCATAGAGCTTAAACTCTCCGGTCCCATTTCTTCTGAAGAAAATAAGGGCAAAATGTGAGGGAAGGCCGAGGGAAGTATTCCCGTAATAATACCACACTTCTGTAGGAACAATGTAAGGGTCCATGTAGTATCTTTCTATACTTGCAGGCTTTCCTAAAAGAATATATATTCTTCCTCTATCAGTTTTCCATCCGGGTTTTGGGGAATCGGTCCCCAGATATTTATTTGCATAATTAAACCTTCTAATCAACTCCTCTTTATATTCGTTCTGTGGAGTAGCGGGATTTGGATCTCTAACCTTCCAGAAAGTTTTTATAAAAACATCCCTGTCCCTATTATTTGTTAATTTAAGAAACACCTCTTTCTCTTTGGGAGTTATAACCCACCATACAAGTTCCAGCCACTGCTTGTACTTTAAGGGGAGTTGTTCTATAGGATCATTTTTTTTCGCAGGAAAAATTAAAAGCGCAAATATAAAGACCAATATTATTTTTTTTATTAATCCACTCATGCTAATATTTTATCAGATTTGAGACGATTATAAGGAGGAAGAAAATGAAAAAACTGGCTATGTTAATGCTAATGGTAACAATAATAAGTGCACAGGGGTTAAAACTTGACCTTATGGGAGGCATAGGGATAACAAAGGGCTCCGAGGTTCTAAACGATGAACTTTTTAAAATAACTCTGCAATCTGGGGCAAATTATGGCCTCAGGGCTCAGGCTATTGCTTCTAACATAGGAATTGAGTTTTATTACACGTTAAACACTCTGGAACCTGATGCAATAGATAAATTAACAAATGGGGTACTGGATTTTTCAGACAAATTTGCAAATTATGGCATAGGACTTATTCTTCAAGGAAAAGGTTTTCTTGCCCCTTATCTATCTTTAGATTACGGAAAAACAAAATTTTTGGGCGAACACAAATATGCACCTGACGGAAAACACTATTCTGTTGGTCTGGGATTAAAATTTATGCCAACATCAATAGGATTGTGGGGAGAAGCAAGGCTTTTAAGAGTGTCTGATCTGTTTAAGGATCTTAAGGAATTTACAACAGAAGGGAAATTTACCACCTTTTCCGTAACGGTCGGAGGGGTGTTTAGATTCTAAGTGATAAAAAGTAAAGACAATCCTAAAATAAAAGAAGCAAGGAAACTCATAAAAGAAGGACGTGCTATAAAAATAGAGGGAAGAAAAATAATTTTTGAAGTCCTAAAAGAGGGTCTGTCCCCAATTTTTCTTTTCCTGACCGAAAAAGACCCAAAACTTGAAACCCTTACTCAATCTTCAGGAGGGACAGTTCTTTTTGTTAAGAAAAACGTCTTGAAATCCCTTTCTTCCCTCAAAACACCACAGGGACAAATATTACTGGTAAAACCTCCTCGATGGGAAGAAAAAAGCTGGAAATATGTAATTATTCTTGAAAGAGTCCAGGACCCAACTAATCTCGGTTCAATCATAAGAACAGCGTACTGTCTTGGTTATGATGCCATTTATTCTGATGAAGAAACTGCTAGCCCTTATTCTCCTAAAGTTCTCAGATCAAGTAGTGGGTATGCTCTAAAAATGCCATTTTTTCGGGTTAAAAATCTGGAGAAAAAAATAATAGAACTAAGAAATAAAGAATTACCAATTATAGGAACCTTTCCTAAGGGTGGTGTTTCTCCTGAAGAAATGGGCCAATTGGATAAATTTGCGATAATTTTTGGAAATGAAGGTCAGGGAATCTCTCAAAAATTACAAAATTTATTAACAGAGAGAATAACGTTAAAAATGAAGCAGGGAGAGTCTCTAAACGTTTCAGCATCCGCCGCAATCATTCTTTACCTTTTGAAAAACCCACTTTTTCTTTAACTGAATATATTTTTTTACCTGAACTCTCATGGTAGGTACGTGTAAGCATTTCTCCAAGGAGACCGAGAACTATTAATTGAATTCCTGTTAAGATCAATAAAATTGTTAGAGACAAGAGAGGGCGGTTTCCAATAGGTTCATATTTTATATATTTAACATAGGTTAAATAAAGACCTGAAATGATGCCTAAAAATAGGGAAATAAGCCCAAGAGACCCAAATATATGTAGCGGCCTGGAAGAATAACTCAAAAGAAACTTTAGGGCAATAAGGTCGAGTAATACTTTGAAAGTGCGAGATAGTCCATATTTGGACTTACCGGCAACTCTTGGCCTGTGATTAACAACAATCTCCGCGACTTCAACACCGTACATTGAAGCTACAGCTGGAATAAATCTGTGCATTTGCCCATATAATTCTATGTTTTCAAGTATTTCTTTTTTGTATGCCTTAAGTGTACATCCAAAATCGTGTAGTTTAAGTCCCGTTACTTTAGAAATAAGCCAGTTCGCTATCATTGATGGAAGTTTTCTTGTTAAGAAGGGGTCCTTTCTATTTTTTCTCCATCCGCTTACTATATCATAACCATCTTTTAACTTTTGTATAAGTAATGGAATATCATGAGGGTCGTTCTGTCTATCAGCATCCATGGTTATAATTACATCCCCAGAGGCTTCATTAAAACCTGCTACCATTGCTGGGGTTTGACCAAAATTCTTTCTCAACCTTATTCCTTTCACCTTGGGGTCTAACTTTGAAAATTTCTTTATTTTTGACCAGGACGAATCCTTGCTTCCATCATCGACAAATATTATCTCGTAATCGTAAGGTAGGTTTGTCACAACCTCTTTTAGCTCTTCATATAAAGGCTCCAGGTTGTCTTCTTCATTGTATACTGGAATAACCACAGAAATTTTCTCCATAATTTAAAGTTTATAAAACTAATTATGCCTGGTCAAAAATAATCCTCGATATGAATGTTAACCTGAATAACAAATTTATGTAAATTTTTATAAGATTTATTTTTTTGAGTTTTCTGTTTTTATCATAATTTATGTTTTATGTTATAATTCTAAATACAGGAGGTACTAATGGCCAGGATACCGCGAAAATATATTAAATTCTCATCTGAATCTTACTACCACATAATCTCCCATCTTGCTGATGAGCTGCCCTATCTTCGCCCACATGAGAAAAATTTCCTTCTTTCTTTACTACACAAACTTTCCAAAATTTTTCACGTGGGCATCATAAGCTACGCTTTTATGGGCAATCATTTCCACCTTCTTATAAAAACATTTGATAATAACTATTTTTCGGAAAAAGAAGCAATCGACAGAGCTTTTGCTCTTTATCCAAAAAACGTTGTATTATCGCATTCTGAAACATACTGGAAAGCAAAACTAACGGATATTTCATTTTTTGTAAAAGAGCTTAAACAACGTTTTAGTCAATGGTATAACAAGTTGCATCAAAGAAAAGGTCATGTGTGGAGAGGAAGATTTAAGAGCATAATAGTAGAATCTCAAAAAGGACTTATAGCTGCTTCTTCTTACATAGACTTGAATCCAACCAGAGCTGGAGCAGCTCGCACTCTCACTTCTTATAACTGGAATTCATATACCGCAAGGAAGGCAAATTTAGGGAAATGGTTGCTATCTATTAAGGAGACACTGGGATTGGATTTAAGAGAATATGGAGAACTTCTTGAACAGTTAAGCCAAATAAAAATAGGAAGAAAGGCAATCTTATATAAAACACAACCAAGCCTCTACCGTTACATTCTGCAATACACTGCAAAAGGGATTGTATTTGGAACAGTAAATTTTGTAGAAAAATTTCTCAAAACCATTCCCATTAAGCGTAGGAAAAAAGTAAAATTTTCGGGAATGATTTTAGCATAAAAACTGAAAAATTTTATTATTCACATCATAGAACTCCGGAGAAAACTTATGATGAACTAGAAATGAATCCTCTAAGTTCCTGCAGAAGTTCTGAAACATGTGGGAAAACTAAGGTTTCTTGTTAACTAAATTAGTTTAATTAGTCGAGATATAAGGTTTTTGGTAAGGGCATGGGCAAAGTAGAAATTGTCACTTTTTCTCTGGTTTTTACTCCAATTTTAGGGTGATGTCTTCAATTTTTTACCAAGATCTAACTTAACTTAAAGGAGTGGAAAACGAGATAGAGGATATAGAGGGACTGTCCCCGAAGGAAGGCGAAGAAAGGAAGGAAAAGATAGGGGGACTGTCCCTGAGAAGAACGAACAAAGGAAGATGTGAGCAAAGGACTATTACAAGATTGAATTCTTATGTTAAAATAAATTTTAGAAGCGGGCGTAACTCAACGGTAGAGTGCGAGCTTCCCAAGCTCGTGGTTGCGGGTTCAAGTCCCGTCGCCCGCTTTCTTTTTCTTCTCAAATTTACTCATAATTATCGAAGCTATTAAATCACCACCAACATTTAAACTGGTTCTTGCCATATCTAAGAACCTGTCCACCCCGAGTATGAGGGCGATGCCCTCAACGGGAATATTTACTGACCTTAGAACAAGAGTTAGCATAATAATTCCCACCCCAGGGACACCTGCGGTTCCTATTGAGGCAAGAGTCGCAGTAAGCACTATTTTGAGCTGGGCACTCAATGTTAGCGGAATACCGAAAACCTGTGCTATAAATACCGCTGCCACTCCCTGATAAAGAGCCGTGCCATCCATATTTATTGTAGCGCCCAGGGGAAGAACGAAACTTGCCACATATGATGGAACGCCAAATTTCTGCTCAGCAGTTTCTATAGTTAAAGGAAGAGTTGCATTCGATGAAGAGGTAGAAAAGCCAAAAATTAAAACCCCCCAAGCTTTTTTGAGGAATGTCCAGGGTCTAATCCCACCCAAAATGTATAACACCGAAAGAAGAACCATAAGATGAACAAATAGCCCTGCAAGAACCACAATAGAATACAGGGCAAGATTCGAAAGAATTTTAACCCCCTGTTTTGCTACAACTCCTGCAGCAAGAGCAAACACACCGTAGGGCGCTGTCTTCATTATTAGATTGACCATATTAATCATTGCATCAGCAAGACCCTGAGAGCCCTTTATCACAATTTCTCTGTATTCTTTTTTCACTCCGAGAATAGCCACCCCCAGGAAAATGGCAAAGAAAATTATTTGTAACATGTTGCCTTCAGCAAGTGCTTTCGCAGGATTTGTAGGAACCATTTTAACTATAGTCTCAACAACGGAAGGACTGGTTTCTTTTACCCTGTCCATAACACCTTCTATTCTGGGAAGTTCTTTAAGATGAACCCCTGCCCCAGGTTTTGTTACATTTGCTATCATAAGCCCTATTGTTATAGCTATAGAAGTTGTGATGAGATAGTAGATTATTATTCTTCCACCAAGAATTCCTATTTTTTTAAGATCACCAAGCCCGGCGGTTGAAGCAAAAAGAGAAAAGAAAACAAGAGGAACAACTGTCATTACTATAAGTCTGATAAAGAGTTCTCCTGCGGGATAAATTATTAAAGCGTACTTACCAGCTATAGCACCAAATACAAAACCAAGGAAAAAACCAATTAGAATTTGAGTAGCTAAAGACGGCTTTTTCAGGGTTTAAATACCTCCTTTCCAGGGAAATATGCAGAATTTCCCAGCTCTTCTTCTATTCTAATCAATCTATTATACTTTGCAATCCTTTCGCTTCTGCTTGCAGAACCTGTTTTGATAAAATCAGTCTCCATTGCAACTGCAAAATCCGCTATAAAGGTATCTTCTGTCTCTCCTGAACGGTGAGATATAACTGCTTTCAAACCATTCTTCTGAGTGAGATTCACGGCATCAACAGTTTCGCTAACGGTTCCTATCTGATTTAGTTTTATCAAAACAGCATTGGAAATCCTTTCTTTTATACCTCTTTCTATAATTTTAGGATTGGTCACAAAAATGTCATCTCCAACAAGAATTATTTTACCTCCAAGCCTTCTGGTAAGTTCTTTCCATCCTTCCCAGTCATCCTCACCAAGCCCGTCTTCAATTGATACAATAGGATACTTTTCAACCAGGTCCTCGTAAACTCCTATAAGCTCTGAAAATGTAAGTGTATCACCTGTGGACCACCTCAGTTTATATTTCCCTTCCCCTTCCCAGAGCTCAGAAGCAGCAATGTCCAGTGCCAGAAAAACATCTTCTCCGGGTTTGTAGCCCGCGGCTTCTATAGCCTTCAGTATATATTCAATGGCTTGCTCATTAGTTTCAAGGTTAGGGGCAAAGCCACCTTCATCTCCTACAGCAGTAGAATGGTTATCGGCTTTGAGGATCTTTTTTAAGGAATGGAAAATCTCAGCTCCTGCCCTTATAGCTTCTTTAAAGGAATTAAAGCCCGCAGGAACTATCATAAATTCCTGAAAATCCAGGTTGTTATCTGCATGAGCTCCACCATTTATTATATTCATCATCGGAACCGGCAATTTATGTGCAAGTGTTCCACCCAGATATGAATAAAGAGGAATCCCCAGTGCTGAAGAGGCTGCTCGTGCAACTGCCATTGATACAGCAAGAATCGCGTTCGCTCCCAGTTTACTTTTATTTGATGTGCCATCCAGTTCAATCATGAACCTGTCTATTTTTCTCTGTTCATAAGCAGGCATTCCTTTTAATTTAGGTCCGATTATGGTTCGCACTATTTCAACGGCCTTTAACACTCCCTTCCCGAAATATCTTGAACTGTCTTCATCTCTCAATTCAAGAGCCTCGCGTTTTCCTGTAGAAGCCCCTGAAGGAACAGCTGCCCAACCAACATCACCACTTTCAAGATAAACTTCAGCCTCTATAGTGGGATTCCCTCTTGAATCAAGGATTTCCCTTGCCATAACTTCTTCTATTATCATTCCTTCACCTCCTGATACACCACATATTTTATATTTTTTGTGAACAAAATAAAAAAGGGGGAACAAATAGATACTCCCCCTTTTTCAATCTTTGATTCTTACGCTTCTGCTTTCTTTGGCTTTTTGACCTCTTTAGCTTTAGTCTTTGCTGTTTCCACCACCTTTTCTACCTGCTGTCTACCAGCCTCCGCCAGTTTTTTTCCACTCTCTATTGCTTTTTCACCTACTTCTGCTAGTTTTTTCCTTGTTTCTACACCAGAAGCCGGTGCAAACATAAGTGCTGCACCTGCACCCAGCAAGGCACCAAGAAGAAATGCAACCGATAACTCAAAAAATGTTGCTCCACTGGATCCCCTTTCCTCCATTTTTTACCTCCTTTTAAATTTTTTATAAATCTTTGATGCTGAAATTACTACAGGCAAAATATCCAAAATAGCAGAAATTGGTTTAGTCATTGTTTTTAACGTAGATGCTCCTATAGTCTGATCAATACTAGTAAGTGCCTTATCCAGCCTTTCTACTGTTCTTTTTCCTTTGTCGATACCTTCTTCTGCCTTTTCTGTTATTTCCCTGACTTTTGCAAGAGTCTCTCTTGTCTCTTTCAGGGTAAATTCAAATTCCTTAGCCGCATCCCTTATTTGAAGTAGTGCAGGGATTGTAAATACAACTAACCCTAGAAAAGCTATTGCTATTATCAAAATCGCTATTTGCCACAACATCAATTATATAATGGCCCCAGTTTTACTTTTTGTCAACCCTAATTACGTAATCTCCCTCTATTTTAAAGTCGAAAAACACTGACGGGACTTTTTCTTTAAGAATCTTGAGCACCTCTACCGCCATTTTCCTTATTTCCCATTGTGCCCTTTTTTCCCCTCGCAGCTCTATAATATGTCGCCATTCTCTCATATTGGCTGAAATCACGATTTCGGAAACAACCGCGTTTGGTAATACGAACCTTGCATCTTCTTTTCTTATTTGCATCTTTCTCAATTCTGAATATGTCTTCTTAACATCCTCCATAAAAGATTCAAATAGTTTCTTTGCCTCAGGATTTGATTCTATTGAAGGAGGTATTACATAGTTAAAATTAGTTTCATCCACATACCTCTGTGATTGCTGGGTATAAGATGCCATTCTATGTCTTACAAGTTGGTGGGTAAAACTTCTTGATCCACCTTTTATTCTGAATGAAGCGCAGGCATGTTCAAGCACAGAAAGATGACCGCTTTTTATTATCATTTCTATAAACTTCTCAGCTGAATTTTCCCATCTCTTTTCAACTTTCCAGATTTTGCCTCCATAATTTACTGAATCTCCAACTTTCGATTTCCTCAATTCAGGATGCTCTTCAGTCTGAACAAGCGCTCTATCAGTTCCTGCGGAAAGTCTTAATATGGGAAAATCTGTTTGTTTATCAAAGGAAAGATATGCTGTTCTTCCAGCTTCTTCTATTACTTTCTCTGCATCCGGCGTAATTGCTATTAGCTCAACCCTCATTTTATTACCTCATCCACGAATTCATTGTTAAGTGCCAATATTAGCTTTTCCAGATAGGGAGAAACAGGAGTATCCTCGTGAATAAAAGGAACTATTTTCCTTATATATTCATAGACCCTTCTGGTTAAATCCCCTGGTTTACCATCCCTGAAATCTATTCCCTGAGCAGCTGCTATCATTTCACAGGCAAGAACAGCCTTTGTGTTTTCTGAGATTTTAAGAGCCTTACGAGCTGCAATAGGAGCCATACTAACATGGTCCTCCTGATTTGCGGAGGTTGGGATGGTATCTACCCCTGCTGGGTGGGAAAGGGTTTTATTTTCTGAGGCCAGGGATGCCGCTGTATACTGAACTATCATAAACCCGCTATTTAATCCGGGATTTTTTGCAAGAAATGCTGGAAGCCCTCTATTTAATTTTGGGTCAAGAAGCCTGAAGAGTCTTCTTTCAGATATTGTAGATATATAGGTAAGAGCCATGGAAATCAAATCGGAAGCCATAGCTACTGGCTGGGCATGAAAATTTCCACCTGAAAACACCCCTTCTTCAAAAATCAAAGGATTATCTGTTGCAGAATTCATTTCTTCCTCAAGGACCTCCCTTGCGAATTTAATAGCACTTGTCGAAGTTCCACTAACCTGCGGATAGCATCTTATAGAATACGCATCCTGAACTATGTTTGTTTTACCTATAAGTTCGGAACCTTGTATAAGGCGCTGCACATTTTCCGCTCTCTCCTTTTGAAAAACACTTTTTCTTACTTCATGAATTGAGTTGAAAAGGAAGGAGGGATTTGATAGCAATGCTTCCATAGTTAAAGCCACAGCTATATCTGAAAGAAGCAGAATTCTTTCTGCCTCATCCAGTGCAAAGGCTGCTATAGCAGCAGAGAAAGGTGTCCCGTTTATCAGGGAAAGTGCTTCTTTAGCCTCAAGGGTTATTGGTTCAAGTCCTGCCTTTTTAAAAGCTTCATCACCTCGCACTCTCTTCCATCCATTATCCCATAAAAAAACTTCTACTTCCTCGGGGAAAGAAAGAGAAAGGGCAAAAGACGCAAGAGGAGCAAGGTCACCACTTGCGCCAACTGAGCCATACTCTTTCATACATGGAGATATTCCTTTGTTTAAGTATTCCACAATAAACTCTGCCAGTTCTTTTCTTATACCAGAGTATCCGAGGGATAGTGAATTCAATCTTATAAGAACGGCCGTTCTTGCAATAGATGGAGAAACACAATCTCCTATACCTGCATGATGGCTTTTTATTAGGTTTTCCTGAAGTTTTCTTATATCTTTTTCAGGGATAAGGGTATCCGCAAGTCCACCGAAACCGGTGTTTACACCATAAATCCTGCTTTTCATGTGTGCTTCAAGAATTTGCCTGCCTTTCTCTATTTTCCGTTTCGCTTCCTCTGAAAGCTTAACCATCATATCTGGCATTTTTCCAAATCTCACTGCCTCTTTCAGTCCAAGTCTTTTACCAATAATTACTCTCTCCATTGCGTCCTCCTTAATATTTCTGCTGCCTTCTCAGGAGGTGTAATATTAACAAAGATGTTACTCCCCCATTCCAGACCTGCAAGTCTTGTAAGGTGCGGCAAAACCTGTATATACCAGTGAAAATATTCCTGGCCATCCTTCGCAAAGGGCCTCATGTGTAAAATCATGTTGAAACAGGGATTATCCAGAGCAGTTTCTATTTTTCTCAGGATGCTCCTATAAATTTCGGCGAGGTCCTTAATATCTCCTTCTTTTATTTCATAAAAATCAGATTGATGATTAATAGGGATAATCCAAACTTCATAAGGAAATTTAGATGCATAAGGTGTAATTGCTACGAATTTATCGTTTTTTTCAACTATTCTTTCATCTTTTTTTAATTCCTCTTTAATAATCTCGCATAAAAGACATTTTCCCCTGACAGTATAGTAGTTTCTCAGGTTTTTCATTTCTTGCACCTTATCAGGGGGAATTATAGGAAGAGCCATTAGTTGAGAGTGGGAATGAGATATGGAAGCTCCGGCCTCTTCACCGTGATTTTTGAAGATAGTAATGTATTTAATCCTTTCGTCTGTTTTTATATGCTTAATCCTTTCAAGATAAGTAAAGAATATCTTACACACTTCATCCAGAGACATTCTTGTAACAGTTTTGAAATGCTCAGGAGTTTCTATTATAACCTCATGAAACCCAAACCCCGATATTCTCTCGAAGAAAAGGGTTTTTCCTTTTATTAACTCTTCCTTTTTATCTAAAATAGGGAATTTATTGGGCACAACTCTTATCTCCCATCCAGGAGTGTTTGCAGGGCTATGTGAAGGCCTTAAAGCGAAAACTTCCGGAGGGGTTAAGCTTTCGTTCCCGGCACAAAAAGGACATGTTTCAGGACTCCCTAAATTTTGAAATTTTTTTCTCTGGGCAAAATCGTGGGGTCTTAAATTCCTTTCAGGCGCTACTATAACCCAGCTTCCTGAAACAGGGTTTTTTCTAAATTCACTCATATATAAACGTTCTCCAGATGTTCAATTTCAAATTTTTTGTTATTTTTTACCACAAAGATAAAATCAAATCTACATGGATGAAGATCAAGCCCTTTGGAAACGAGAAAGATTTCGGCAGCTCTTCTTAGCCTTCTACGCTTTTCCTGAGTTATAGATTCTGCAGGGCTTACTATTGCATTAGAACTTCTAGCTCTTACCTCTACAAAAACGATTTCACCATTCTTCTCAGCAACTATGTCAAGCTCTCCTCCCTTAACCCTGAAGTTTTGTGTCAGAATTCTATAACCTTTCTTTTTAAGGTACTCTGCCGCTACTTCTTCTCCCTTTTTCCCAAGATTCAGGTTTTTATGATCTTCCATCTTGTGCCTTCCTTTGTATCCTCAAGGATAATTCCTCTTTTGAATAGCTCATCCCTTATAGCGTCCGCTGTTGCAAAATCTCTGTTTTTTCTGGCTTCTTCTCTTTTCTTTATTAATTCCATTATCTCATCGGGAAGTTCTTCTATTATTTTCTCAGGCAGGATAGCAAGAACCCTATCAAGGTCATAGAAAAGTAATTTTATTTGCTCAGCATCCTTCTTCTTCAACTTTTCACCTTCCATTGCTTTATTTCCCCAGTGTATCATTTCAAAAATCGCAGCAATAGCCCCTGAAATATTAAGGTCATCTAAAAGAGCTGCTGTAAAATCCTTTTTAGTCTTTTCTATCATATTCCTGGCCTCTTCAGTTTGACCATCAGAGAAATTTCTTGTCTCCAGCTCGAAAAGAAAATCGGTAATTCTTTTAAGAGAAGCTGTTGCCTGATAGAGTGCATCAAAGGTAAAGTTTAAAACTTTTCTGTAATGAGTAGTAAGCAAAAGATATCTTATAGCCCTCGGGGAAAAACCCATGGAAAGCAGATCTCTGAGTGTGTAGAAATTTCCTTTTGATTTACTCATTTTCTCGCCATTTACAATGAGATGCTGAACATGGAACCAGTAACGCACAAATTGCTTCCCTGTATATGCCTCTGACTGGGCTATTTCGTTCTCATGGTGAGGGAAAATATTGTCCACACCTCCTGCGTGAATGTCAATGGTGGGTCCTAAATATTTCATACTCATAGCTGAACATTCAATATGCCAGCCCGGACGACCTTCGCCAAAAGGTGCCGGCCAAGAAGGTTCACCCGGCTTTTTCGCCTTCCATAGAGCAAAATCTCTCACGTCCTCCTTCTCGTATTCATCGGCATCGATTCTTATTCCGGCCTTTAATTCTTCCTTTTTTATTTTTGATAGCTTCCCGTATTCAGGAAAGGAAGAAATTCTAAAATAAATGGACCCTTCCTTTTCATAAGCGTAACCTTTTTCCAGCAGTCCCTGAATGATCTTTATCATATCCTCCACATGCTCTGTTGCTTTTGGATAATAATCGGCTTTATCCAGTCTGAGAGTTTCTATGTCCTCGAAAAATGCCTTCTCATATTTGGTCGTAAATTCTTTAAGGCTAATCCCTTCTGCTCTGGCCCCAGCTATGGTCTTATCATCTACATCAGTAATGTTCATCACGTGAATTACCCTGTAACCCAGGAATTTCAAAAACCTTTTAAGAAGGTCCTCCGCCACATAACTTCTGAAATTTCCTATATGAGCATAATCGTAAACAGTCGGTCCACAGGTATAAAGTTTTACAACCCCTTCTTCCAGAGGCTTAAATTCCTCAATCCTGCCTGAAAGGGTATTGTATATCATAAATTTTTCACTCATGAGGTTATATTACAATAAATCGCAACCCTGCTCAAAGCCCACCAGCGTAATTGTATTTTTTGAGGCAAAGAATTAAAATTTACTGTAAGGAGGGAAAAAATGAGAAAAGCTATTACATTCATAATTGTTTCATTGGCAATTTTTGCAGGGGTCTCCCACCCTTTCGGAATTTACTGGAAAAACGGAGTAAAGGCTGTTCTGGATATTGAAACTTCCTCTATAACGGTCAACGGCAAAAAACTGGACACAGGGCTGGTAATACCAACGGATATAACCTATGATGGAAAATATCTGTGGACGTGCTCAAGGATGGAATCAAAAGCAGTTGCAATAAACATGAAAGGTGAATATGCAAGGGTCCTTGATACTCCCTCAGCACTGGTGGGAATAGCATGGGATCCCGACAGGAAATCACTGTGGGTTGCTTCCTCAAGAAAAATTTACAGAATATCCCCTGAGGACGGAACAGATTATTTCTCCTTCCAGGCTCCCTCAAGTACTATTTCCGCACTTGACTATGCAGACGGATATCTCTGGGCAGTTGATTCTAAACTCAAATACATATATCAATTCGACCCGGATACCGGATGGATGTTGAATTACTTCCCGTACAAAGGGGAAAAGCCCACAGGTATAAGCTATGAAAATGGTATAGCTAAAATCACGGATTTTGATCTGGGTAGAGTGGTCGAAGTTAATATAAATGAATTCTTTAAGAAAAAGTTCCTGAGGGGAGAAGGAAAGAAGTGGAGGATAAAAATCAAACAGGGAATTATTGCAGGAGGAAAAGAAGTAAAAAAAGCTGTATTTCATTTTGCCATTCCCAAGGATAGAAGCTTTCAGAAAATACTGAAAATTGCTCCCGATTTTAAAGGGTCTTACCGAACAGAAGACGAACAGAAAATTCTCGATTGCGTGATAAAAAATATAAAACCCGGGCAGAGGAAAGAATGTTCCGTGACTATAGAGGCTGAAATTTATCCTGTCCACTATTTCCTCAATCCAGAAGGAATAAAGGGCGAAATTCCAGAAAATGTAAAGAAATTTTACCTGAGAGACGGGGAAAAATATGATATATATAATCCTTATATACAAGCTACTGTTAAGAAAATCCTTAACGGTGAAGAAAATTATTATGGAAAAGTAAGAAAGATTTATCATTTTGTCATGGAAACACTCCATTATGAGCTTGCTGGTGGATGGAATCCGGCACCTGTAGTTCTGAAAAGGGGATCCGGCTCATGTTCTGAATATACATTCAGTTTTGTTTCTTTACTCCGGGCAGCAGGAATTCCCGCAAGATATGTAGGTTCTGTCGTGGAAAGGGGCACAGGATACGATTGGGTATTTCATAGATGGAGTGAAGTTTACTTCCCGGGCTATGGCTGGGTACCCATGGATCCACAGCACGGGGACAGCACAAATCCTCTCGTCCAGGCCAGCGGAATTGGAACACTTCCCGCAAAATTTCTCGTAACCACAGAAGCAGCAGGTCCTCTACCAAGTCTCGGATGGACATACAACTTCTCAAGAGAAATCGTCTCTGACTCACCTGATTACAGGGTTATAGAAATAGCCACCTGGGAAAAAATAAAGTAAAAAACAAAAAATCCGTGGGGATGGCATCCGCTGCCGTCCCCCATTTTTATTTTGGAATAAGGACCTGATGGAAAGCTATTTTTGCTCTTCTTATGGTTCCACGGGTGGAAATTTTACTTTCGGCTGTTATTGCCGTTTCAAGAATCATAATTTTAGTTCCCTCATATGAAAACGTTGCCAGGCCAGGGATGTTTTCTGATATTGAATTAGTAGGAGAAACAAAAAACTCCCCTGTATATATTCTTATTCCCTGAATTTCTACATCGAAAAAAGAAGGTTGAGGGAAATTTTTCCTTGCATTTGACATCCCCACATCGAGGGACGAAATAATTCTTTGATAATCTTCAAGAAATTTTCCCTGAGCCCTGGATTCAATAGCCCAAGAAAAGGCAACAACAAGAATTATTGCAAGCCCTGCGAGAAAAATAAGGACAATAAGAGAGATTATCCCCTCTATTTTTCTTTCCATGTAGCAACCTCCAGATTTTCAGGTAAAAATTTTATTGAGATAAAATCCGCAAGAGAACTGTCTTCAACATTATCTCCATTTGATTTCTTCATAATAACCTGAAATTCGCCCGGTCCAAGGTCTGTTCTGAATATTTCCTTTTCCACTCCTTCTTCCATGAATAATCTTCCGCTTTCTTCTCTTAAAATCACAAATGCCGGGACACCTCCGTAACCCAGGTGGTAAAAAAGAAATGGTTCACATTCCCCGAATACCTTTTTACTTTTCCCATTTTGTATACTGTAAATGACAAGGTCATCGTCCTTGCACTTTCCCAAGTAAAATCCTTCCTTTGCATCTTTAAGTGAGTCAAGAGAAGGCTCATATGGAGAAACAACTGGAATTATAAGTTCTCCACTTCCCGTATATAACCTTTTCAGTCCAAAAAGATTATTTGCCTCTCCCGCCATAAGATAATCATAAAAAGCTGATATTTTCCATACCTTGTCAATGCGAAGTTGTTCCCTGTTTATCGTCTGCATATAGTTCTTAACCCACCGAAAAGAAGATAGAAGAACTGCCATAATAATTGAAAGAGCAAACAGATAAACAAGCACTTCCAGAATGGTAAAACCTGTTATTTTACTGGAAACTCTGTACATTTTATCCCACCAAGATGAACTATTATCACCTTTACTGAAAAACCTGAGTATTTTTTATCTACAATCTGCAAAACATAATTGCCCTCTTTAATTTTTTCAGTAATGGAGAAACCTGCTTTAATTAGAGAAGAGTATTTCTGAGCTATCATTGCTCCCTTAGAGGCACAGTAAGAACGATGTACACTGTTAAGGGAAGAGGAAAAACCTAAAAATACAGAGATAAGAATCATAGAAGAAACTGCAATGGCGACAACGACCTCAAGCAACGAGAATCCTTCACATCTCATGGTTAACCTCTATATTTACCCCTCTTCTTCCAACTTTTACGAGAAACTGCTCAATCTTAATTGTTACCGGATTTTCAATTACTCCTTCCGAACATCTTAAGACCCCTTCCGAAACCTTTGAATCAAGTTCAGTCTTTCTTAAAAAACCGCCACTACAGTTTAATTCAACATTTTTTCCCACAATTATTACCCGACACCACTCATTCCCCAACGAAAATACTGCACATGACCTTACAAAAGAAGCTACCTTATAAGCATCCTTTCTCGAAGAAGAATAAACTCTTTTTAAAGGGTAAAGCGTTGCCACAATAAATACTATAAAAAGGGCCAAAACGATCTCATATAATCTCAACTTTCCTCCTTAAAAAATTCACCAGTTCTCATCCTGAGTTCTTTTTTATACTCCCGCTCAGAAATGTGTCCGTTCTTAAAGAGGAGATTGAGTGTCGATGCATAGGGAATATAGGATGCTGAGGGACTTCTGGATAGTATCATCTTGTATCTTCCTTCCATAATAAAATTTTTTACTTTGCTGGTATTTAAAATTAGCTCAAATGCAAGTGCAGGTTTTCTCAAGCTACCCTCCTCCCCTATCAAATTTTGAAAAATAACAGCTCTGAGATGTTCAGCGATAAAATCTCTAATTATTTCTCTCTTATTAACCTGTGACAATACTTCCATTTTGTGGAATAAAGAAATAGAACTTGAAGCGCAAATGGTCGCAAAAACCAGCTTACCTTCGGATGCCAGTTGAAGAGCCAGAAGGAGTTTTTCCTCCCTGTCTATATCTGAAATATATACTACAGATGAAAAAACTCTATTTCCAATGGGGAACCATTCTTTAAAATCCTTACCGTATACCTTATGAATTATCATAGTTTTAGGGGAATAAAGAGAAAATTCCATTGCATCATCCAGAACAAGTCCAAGGACATTTTTCCTGGAAACTGCTTCCATAAAAAAAGACACTGCTGTGGTAGACCTTCCACCTAATGATGGACTGGCAATTATTACAAGCCCCGTGTCTAAATCCAGAATTTTCTCAACCACCATCCGGGGAAACCCCAGACCTCTTGGGGCAAAAAGAACTTCATCTTTTAGCTTCAATCTTGCCATTACATTTTTACCGCCGTTTATCAATTCAATTGAAACAAAAACCCTTTTACCTTCCAGAGTAAAAGTAAATTTAATATTGCTAATATTATTATTAATTTGAAAATTAGTGCCTTCTTTCTCGTATAAATCTATTAACTCTGCCATTATTTCTTTCTGGTCATCCTCTATAGAACCAATAGTAGAGTTCTCGTCGAAAAAGTTAACTTTTTGAAGTATTCTCCCCTTTAAAGCGAAGAATCCAGAACCTATCGAAAAAATCACCTCGCTTCGCCCCAGGAGTTCCATTCCTTCAATAATTTGTTTCAAATGGCTGTGGTCTTTAAAAACAGGGGAAGTGGGAAAAACTTCGTAAAAGCTATTCATAAAGAACCTCTATATTCTCTTTTATGTAAATTTCCAGCCAGTTTTGCAGCTCTTCTGGATTCTTAAAATGGGATATTAAAAATTCAAAACTTTCAGCATCTTCTTCTCTATAGAAGAGAGAAACCGCATTAGCGGAAGGGTTGTTATCGTATCTCAATACAAAAAGCAAGGCTTCTATTTTTATTCCGTATTTTTTGAGCTGCTTTGTGTAAGCCTTATAAATAGCATATTTAAATTCTCTGGGTGTAGGTTTGTTGCTGCAGGCTTGAAATAAAAAAATCGAGAGAAATAAGGGGATTAAAAAACCTGCTACTGAAACACGTCCTTTAAAGCCGGCATTGATTTTACAATCCATTCGCGAGACTCCTGGGGAACCTTCTCAAGAAGATCCGGATACTCTTTGGCGAGCCAGAGTATTACATTTTCCGCATTCCCCTTTATAGAAGAATAGGTCTTCATAACTCTGGTTTTCTGTTGTTTCAGTGCCGTGGAATTTGATTTGAGTCTGTCTTGAAGTCTTTTTTCATCCTTCCCATATTTTTTAATTATTTCCTGCTCCTTTTTCCCGAAAGAATCTTCAAGCTCCTTGATTTTTCTATTCTTCCAGCTCTCAATGGTCTCCACGAAAAAGGGCAATCTTTCCACTATGTTTTCTGAAGTTAACCTATAGGCTCTTTTAGTCTCATCCTCGGTCATGGAGCCAAAATTTTCAGGGTCATTGTACTTCAGGAAATTAAAGAGCTGAGGCGGAGTATAACCGAAAAGAAGACAAACATCTGAAATTCTGAAGGTTATTTTCTTAAAAGTCTGATCAGCAAACAAAGAATAAGGTTCTGAATTTTTAAAAGCATTGGGAGTTGTATACCCTGTAAGAGCAGGAAGATAGGAAATGGGGATCCTTTGAAAAATACCCGATTTAGGGACGCTTGTTTTTTTTCTCCTCTTAGGCATTGTTAACTCCACAATTTTTATTTTTGTTGATAATCTTTAGTTTACTCACATTCTTATAAAAAATCAAATTTTTCTTTTACTTCTCGAAAAATTATACCATTTCAAAGTAAAAAATTTTGTCGCTTTTTCCAAGATAAGTGCATTTAACATCTTATTAATTCTTCTGAAGGATAAAAATAAACTTCTTTCTTGAAAAAAGAATCCTGTGGTCGATAATTTTACCATCGGATGAGAGTGTAATTTCTGTAGTACCATTTCTTAAAATTAACCTTTTTACCCTTTTCCCAAAAGGGAAATTTTCCCTTCCTATCCTATTTTGTGTTCCAACTGTTAAGTCCTGAATAAAAAAATTTGTTGGGCTTTTGGCCCTTACCTTTTTAAGATGCCATAAAAAACCAAACCCTATTAGAAACAGGAAACTTGTTAAGACTATAACATAAAGGACAACTTTTGTTTTTTTCTTTTTTCTTATCTTTAAAGTCTTAACTTCTTTTCTTAATTTGCCTGCGGGCGATGAAAGGACTGCTTTAAGATTATAATTACTTCCTTTATCCCATTTTTGAACAGGATTTTTCAAAGATCCAGAAAACCCTTTGTCAGGATCAAACCCATGATTTAAAAGGAAGGCACCAATTTTATCCACTATTTCATGCGCATAATCTCTATTATGAGGGAATGGCGACAAATTAATTCTAAAAAACTCTTCAAGAAATTTAAGAACATCTGAAGGAATTCCAGGCCTGAATTTATTAATGGGTATAACACCATGATTTTTGACCCTTTCATAGTAACCCTCTTCACTTCCGAACGGAAATTCTAGGGTAAGACAATAATACATGAGAGTAGCCAAAGAAAAGGAATCAGACCTTTCATCTACCATGGAAGCATTCTCTAACAATTCAGGAGCTGCAAAAAAATAGGTTCCCTTTACCTGGAATATACCTGAAAGAGACTGACTACCTTGTGTTTTCATATTCTTTGCCAGACCGAGGTCTATCAATTTTACTCCTCTTAATTTCCCTCCGCCATCGTTCATAAGGATTATATTTGCAGGAGAAATATCTCTATGAACGAAACCCCTATGATGTATAGCCTTCAATCCATTTGCTATTTCTCTTATTAAATAAAACACCTCATGCCAGGAAAGTTGTTTTCCCTCATTCACAGACAACTCATCCAGAAAATCAAGTAGAGAAATTCCTTCCAAAAATTCTGTAATCAATACGACAAATTCGTCTGTCATAAATGCGTCTTTAAGATTTTCTATATTTGGGTGATTTAGTTGCTGAAGAATTTCAGCTTCTGCCAGAAAAGCCTTTCTGATCTTTTCAGTAATAAGAAATTCTGGATTTATTATCTTAACAGCGACTTTTTCAACTTTTTTATTCTTTGAAATTTCTCCTAAACACACTCTTTTGGTGGCTCCTTTCCCCACCTCTTCAATTATTTTTATTCCTCTTGAACAAAGTAGCTCTTCAAGAGTCATAGTAAAGTCTTCACTAACCATTTCTACAGTTTTTCATTCCCAGTCAAAAATTTTATTTCAAGATCTAAAATTACAAATTTTCCTGTAAGAAAAGGTTCCCCCTCGCGTATGTAAAATTCATTCTCTTCATCCCCGCTGGATACTGTCAAGCTCAATCTAAAATAATTGTCCAGGTCCAGAAAGGTTATACGAGCTATTTCAGAAAGCACTTCCAGAAATTCTCCCAAATCTCTAAATTTTCCTTCTTCCACAATAGTCTTCCCCTTTATATCCGTAGAAAGGGACATTTTCCTAACCATTAACATTACAACCTTCCATGGAAAAGAACTCAAAATATTGCTGAGTAGAAATTTTCTTCTCTTTATAAAGATTCTGGATTTCCTCTTTTATGTCAGGAAATTTTCTTTCTTTTACTAAATCTCTCCATGCTTTAAATCCTTTTGAATAGATCTCGCTTTTAAACTTTTCGTCCAGCTCAAGGGCAGAAAATAAAACCCTGTCTCTTGCATATTTTTTCACCTTTGTAGGACTTCTGGGTTCTTCCAGAAAAATATTTCCACCTTTCTCCACTTCATAAAGTCCACCAGCAGGATATTCTCTTATTCTTACCTGTTCGAGAAAAAGCAAGGAAGCGCCTATCAAAGACATGGGGTCTACTCCCAAGGAAGCAAACCTAAGGGGAATTTCCTCTAAGGAAAAGGAATGAATTGTTGTAAAAACGAGATGTCCTGTAACCGCTGCTTGAGTCACAAGCCTGGCAGAATCTTCATCTCTTACTTCCCCGACAAAAATTATGTCAGGGTCATGTCTCAGAGCCTCTCTTAATCCTTTCGAAAAAGTGTATCCTGCATTTTCATTTATTTCAGACTGCACTACTCCAGGTAGCAAAACCTCCACAGGGTCTTCAAGAGTTATTATCCTTTTAGATCCTTTAGTGCTTTCCTTAATAAAGTTCAAACAGGAAAGTATCGTGGTTGATTTTCCAGAGCCAGTAGCTCCTGAGACAACTATTATGCCGGACCTCTTTCTTATCGCATTTTTTAGACTATTTTTAACAGGGGAAGGTATTCTCAGAGAATCAAGGTTTATTATGCTGAAGTCCTTATGTATACGAATTACATAACTATGCTTTACGCTATCGCTAAAAGCCTCTCCCAGGACCGGCATTGAAGAAAATCTATACCGAACTTTTTTACCTTCCGAGGTGACAAAGGTTTTCGCTGCACTTGAAGCAGCGTAAGGTTTGTCATCTATGTTCATGCTTGAAAGGAAATAAGCTCTAAGTTTTGCATAATCTGACTCATACAATCTAAACTTCGGAATAAGAGCCATGCTCATTCTAAAGTCCACTATTGCTCCAGAATTTCCCTCCAGGGGAAGAATATGGATATCCGTAGCTTTATCTTTTAGAGCTTCTTCCATGATTCTTCCAAATAACTCCTCTCCTTTTATTGCCAATCCTTTCTCTCTTTTTACCTTTACAGCATTCCTGTATTTGAAATCGCCATCACTCACTCTGGAAATAGGAAAATATGTGTAAGAAGAAATAACCTCCTGCACAAAGAATTCAGGTGCAAGGAAGCCAATAGTTTCCTTTACTTCGCTTTTCTCAAGCATAGAAATTGTGTAATCAACAGAAAAAGGATTAGGGCCTGCAACAAAAAGCACCTCCTTTGAATTTATCCTTTTAAAACCGATAATTACCCGGTGTTTTTCCATTATAGAACGGAATCTTTCCTCCACCCTGTGATTTTTGACAAGCTCCAATCCCTCGGATGGAAAAGGAGGAAATTTGCTCCCATATTTTCTGGCTACCATATAAAAATACAAATACGATGCCTCATCCTTAGAAACAATTCCTTCATATACCATGCGTTTTAAATTCTCATTTAGACCTTCTGAAAAAGAAGATGGAGTGAAATTCCTGCCGAACAAACGGCTCAACAATTTCGAAATCTCAAAGATGGAGAAGTTTTTATCAATATTCTCTAAAATGGTTCTGGATGTATCTTTATCTCTTTTCATTTGGTTATTATATCTTATATGAAAATCCCTTTGAGACAAAAAGTTTTATTCTAACTCCTTCCTTCAGTCTAATTGTTGTTTTGCGAACAGTTCCTCTGGACAAATTATTTCTTATACTTTCAGTAACTTTATAAAGGGCATTTCGTATAGCATATTCCTTGGCAAATTCTCGTTGAGAAGAAAAAGTCCTCATTTCAGGATTGGAATTAGTAAATTCTGGATGGGAAAACATACCAGGGTAAAATATTGGGGAAAAATTATTATATGGGACTGCAAAATAAGACCCTGCCTCAAGAAAACCTACAAGAAGAGACCTGAAAAGAAGAGAAAAAAAATGACGATTTACCGAACTAGCATTTCCAAGCTCACCGCTTGTAGTAGTATTTTCAAATTCCTTTTCCTCTCCAATATTTATTTCCCTACCATTAGGAAGAATCATTGTGTGAAAGGCGAAAATTAATCTATCTGCATCCTGGGAAAAGGCGAGTGTTTCTCCTATAAATCTTGTACCCTTCAAAAAATAGAATTTATTATTTGAATACAGGTTCGGTACATCTCTGTCGATAAAAACTGAAATAGGAGAAGTTTCTCCATTGTTGACACTTATTCCATTCTGGACTACCGCATCTATAAATGTGCCGGCAGGTACTTTTACTAAGATTTCTGTGGATAACTTTTGTTCTTCTAAAATTCGACTTTTATCATCTGCTTTCTTCTCATAAATCAGAATATCATGTGAATTTTCCGAATCTATCATGGCAAGTTTCCTTCTGGCAGATCTTATTCTTGCCTTTGCTTCTAAAATTTCAGCTTCAAGCTTCAATCTCTGTATTAATAATTCTTTCTTTCTCTTTTCAACCTTAAATTTTTCAAGTTCTCGCTGAAATTCTCTATCATCTTCACTTTCACGGGAAGGCAATGAAGCTTCAGAGACATGAAGATTAGATCTTTTATCCATAATATTATCTTCCCTATTGTTTTTTTCTTCTTTTTTTAGCTCTTCCAGAATCCTTTCAATTTCATTATTCTGTGGAATACTTTCAGTTGAATCAAAGCTTGCCTTTTCTATCGTTTTACCGCTATCTGAACTTAAAATCAAAATTAACACTATAAGAGCAAGAAAACCTATTAAAATATAGCTTCTCTTTGAAGTCTTGCCTTTCAACAATTCTTTAAAGCTAAAAAACGATTTCATTGTTTTTTCCTTTTTATTTTCACTGTTTCTTTCCCGTATACAACCACGAATCTTTCACCATTTCTTAACCTCCTGCCTACTTTGCAAACGTTTCCGCTTAAAACGAAATTTACAATCTCTTTTTTGTTATTTTCAGAGTTTATATAAACTGCACCTACAGCAGAATCCTTAAAATAGACTATGTAGGTATAAACACCATCATCAAATACTGCTTTTATCTTGAGCCTTTTGGAATTTTTCCATTTATAAGAGAAATCGCAATCAGAAAAATCTATTCTTTTAGCCTTTTTTCTTCTTTTCACCCAGAGCTTTTCTTCTTTAGCCTTCGGGGGATTAACTTTTGTTTTCAAACCAGGAAGTTTCTGTATAAAATCCTTATTAATATCTACATATATTACGTCATCAGTTTTATTTTTTAAATTTGTAGGATGTGCTCTTATTGGTATAACTTCTCCAGTTTCGAGTTCCACTATTAAACCGGTTGATTCCATACTTCTCGGCCTGATAACCAACTCTTTATCCACAACCTTTATAGACCACGAAGAAGGGGACCCTAAAAAAACTCTGAAAATCCTTGAAGGAAATCGCAAAAGAGTTGCTATTCTGGAATTTCCCTTGACTTCAATACTGGAGCCTAAAGAAGGGTCAAAATTAACATGCCTGATTCCTGAATACGCAAAAGATATAAATAGCACAAAAATTCCAATTATTTTTTTCATGTATCCTCCTATTGCTTTAAATATCTGTGTTCCTGTATTTGCAGCAACAATAATCCAAAAGGATTATTAATAGAACGTCTGCCAGGCTTGAAGGTTAAAATTGAATAATACTTATCTCCTTCTCCTGTTGTCGGGATTTTTTTTACATAGTCAACCCTTACCATTATTTTCTTATTGCTTCGAGAAAGAATCAGTACAGCAAAAACTTCTATCCTCACTTCCCTGTTCTTATTAAGGTAGAAAGAGACAAGTTTTTGATACTGTCTTAACAGTTCGGACTTCAAAGAATAGGAAACATAGGGTATTATTCTCTTCAAATCCTCCTGGTAAGTAATTTTCGAAAAACCAAAAATGGTTTCTGAAATTTCCTTTGCAAGGTATTTAATCTCAGCATCTGAAGCAGGAGAGGAAGCTGTTTTCATCGAAATTGCCTCAGCCTTTCCTGCTTCGGATACTCTTATAACCAAGGGCTTTAAATTTGAACATATGCTTATAAAATACAAATTCAAAGCTGTCTGAAATACCACTGCCACTGCAAGAATTAAGATGGTAAAATAAAGCTTTCTTATATTCTCATATCCCTGCTTCAAGCTTTTAAGAGCCATCATTCTTAGCTCCTTGGATGAGGGCTTTCCTTAGCATTGAATCCCCTGGGAACAGGAGAGGGAGCCTGATTAATAATCCTGACACCAGCTTGCACCGAAGAACTTGCAATTTTAACTCCTCCGGAAGCCATAGAAACTCCTTTAGTAACAGCTGTTTCAGCTGATTTAAGTCCTAATGTAGCACTGGATTCATGAAACCTCGAAAATCCTACTGAAGATGGTAATCCTGTAAGAACTCCCCTTATGAGACTATATGAAACTACATCAATCACTACAAATAAAGCGGTTAAAGGGCCTATAAAAACTATTGTCTCCAGCCAGTTAAGTGAAGCTGACAGAAAATTGTCGACATTCAGAAATTGATGCATGGAGGCACTTATCGAATTTCCGATTGCTGTAACAATAACTGCAAAAACTACTATATAAATTTCTATGGCGAACATAAAAGTAAAGAAACTTTTCAAAAGTCCTCTGAAGGGAGAAAGTACCGAGAGGATTAATATAAATTTCCCTATAAAATACAGACCCATTAATAATAGATTCGCGGCCAGAGGCGGAATAGTAATTGAAGGTAAGTACAGGAAATAAAGCGCTATATAAACAAAAACAGAAACAATTAATTTAGCTATCATTGTCAGAATTGCAACCAGACCAAGAGGATTTCCAGAAGTGATAACAGAAGCCTCACCTGAAAAAGAAAACAGAGGCGAAAGCAGCGTATGTGAAGCCCTTTTCCATTCTTGTTCGCTTATGAGATATGGAACAATTTCTTTAAATCCCCTGTCTATCTGAGCGAATATCGTTTCATAATTGTGCAATATCAAATAAATCGTAATTGCGAAGAAGAAAGTATATACAAGACTCTCTAAAGAAAGTTTTCCTGAATAAAATTGTAAAGCAACTTCCAGAATTAAAACCGCAAAAAATATTGCGAAAAAATACCCATGATTACCTACAAGTATATCCGAAAGTTTCTTAAGCTTGTTTTTTACCTCAGATCGGACTCTACTCATGTCAAAAAGCACATTCCAGATTTTATATGTATTAAAAAGAAAATCTGTATGGATGTTACGATTTACACTATACGACCCTGCTCTATCCTCTTTGAGCTTAAAAGAACTGTAATTTTTAGTCTCCGAACTTTGAGACTGCCTGGAAAGGGTCCGGGATAGCTGCTTCATATCAGACGCGATTTTTTCATAGGGGTCTGTTTGTTTTTTTATATCGGGTTTTTCTATTGAATACACTAATAATGCCATAAATATCAGAATAAAAACCCGTATTAAATTTCTCCTCATTATTCATCCTCCTCTCCAATTGAGGACACAATACCTTTTAATAAAGATTTTGATGTTCCGTTCACAACATTTCCCACATCACTTGCATATTCATTCCTCTTCTTTCCGTACGTACCTTTTATCTTCTGTTCCTCAATTATTTTTCTTATAGCGGCAATTTTTTCATATCCTTTCTCTGCCAGTAATTCTGAAAGAAGTTCAACATTCCTTGCAAGCAAAATTAATTGCTGGGCCTGCATTTTTTGTAAATTAATTGTCCCCGCAGCCTGGGCCTGATTTATTTTAATTAGATTATCTGCAGCTTCTTTGAGTATTCTCTCATTCTCAGGAATAATATCGTTTAAGTACTCTCTTATAGAAGCCTTTATTCTCGAAATAGAAGCATCTGAGGCTATCTTTCTGGCTTCAATCATTCCTAATCTATTGGCTTCTTTCAAAAGAAACTTTTTATCATCTGAAGTATTATCCGGAAAAGCCTCTTCTATCTTCGCCTTTACATTTTCAAGATTCCAGTAAACCCGTGAAAAATTTTCCCTCAGTTCAGAGATATTATGAAGCTCAGCTTCTCCATCAATGAACCTTTGATAATTTGAAGCTTCTTCTCCAGAGAGATCTTTTACAATATTGTAAACAAACGGAGAATCATAGGAGAAGGAAGATGACGAAGAAATCATATTGTTTAGCCGGGAACCATTTAATATTTCCAATGTGGATTTGTATAATTCCATAAAATCGTCTGTAAATTTTTTCAAGTCTTCAAGCTTCTCTTTTTGTTGAGACAGGAGATTAATCTCTTCAACCAGTTTGTACATTTCCTGGGTAAATCTCCAGCCCTCAAGGATGTATTCGTAAAGATCCTGCAACCACTTGGAGAGGTCAAATACAGGTATTCCCACAGCCATAGCCTTTTGGGGCAATACAAAACAAAAAATTAAAAAAACAATTAAAATTTTCCTCTTCATTTATTTTCCTCCTTTAAATTTATTACTTTTCCGGAATAGAATATGGGCACCTTTCTCTTTATCTTATAGAAATGGCGATCTTTCCTGACTATTAACTCTATAACAACACAAAATTTATACCCTGCTTTAAATCTATTAAGAATAGGGGGGAACCATTCTTTTCTTACAACTATTAAAGGAACGACGCTTTGTTTTTTCAAAGTCACAGGAAATACTATTTCGGGAGAAATCAATCCTAATTCAGGAAGAGAAACTCTATAAAATAAAATTTTTATTCTTTTATTTGAAGAAACCCTCCACAATGTCAGGACAGGGAATCCGAATTTGGTCCATCTAAGCACAGGTTCCCCGCCTGAAAAATAATCAATTATTTTAAAAGAATATCCTCTGCTCAGAGGGTGATATAGAAGATAAGCGATTAAAAATAACAAAAAAATGGCTATCAGACCACTAAAAATTAACTTCCTTTTTTGCATCAAAACCTCCTGGAAACCTATTTACAAGTTTTCCTATTCCCTGCTTTAATCCATAATCCTTTATATATTTTTCTCTTAGCCTTTTCTCCTCCTCTCTCGTGGTGAATAACCAATATAACAAAGGAGGCACTCTTAGCCTGATTTTCTTCCTCATCAGGTCAGACCATACAAGAATTTCAGAATATTCACCGGGAATAGTTTTCAAATTAGTTAGAATCCTTAGTGCTCTATCATTAAATTTAAAAATATTCTTCCACCTTTCCTCCTCTCTTATCTCTTTTTGATGGAGGAAATATTTAACCTGGGTATTTGCAAGGATACCTTCTGCGTAAGGAGAATTTATTACATCATCCGGATGCTGTGTAATTATGCCTATACTCCCACCATATTTTCTTGAGGTTCTGAAAAGCTCCTCTATCTTCTTCGCCATTATTGGATTGAGTAAAAACCTCCACACTTCATCAAGGATGATCAATTTTTTACCTGGTGAATTTGAAATGGTGTCAAAAATCTTGTTAAACAGGACAAAAACCATTACAGAAGCCAGTTTTGGGTCATTATCAAAACCTGTCATTTCTATATAATGGATTTTTCTGAAGAAAAAATTGTCCTGGTCATTATCAAAGAAATTTCCATATAGCTCTCCATCATTTCCCTTACTCCACAAAGAGAGCTTTTTATAAAGATCCGAATTTATCTCTTTCAATTCTTCACGAATGTCTGAAAGGGTGGGCACAACATCATTTTTTATCTCATCTCCTTCACTTATTCCAGCCTTGAAAAAAGCTCTTTTAATTGCTGTAGTTACATCAACTTTTCTATTAAGGTCTATTTCTTCTCCTTCTGAAACAAGGGCTTCAACAAACAACACAAGATACTGGAGATGTTTCTTGTCCAGTTTAGGTACCCTAAAAGGATTTAGCTGGACCTCTGTAGAACTTAAATCTACCTTGAGAATTCCCGCTTCTAAAAGTTCAGCTAAAGCTTTATAACTTCCTCCATAATCAAATATAAAAACATGAGGGTCATAAGAAAGAGTATTTACAAGATAATAATTCATAAAAAAGCTCTTCCCAGACCCAGTAGAGCCTGTAACAAAAAAATTCCACGCATTTTGCTTCCCCGAGAATGGGTCTATTTTAAATAGAGAATCTCTTTCGGTGTGAAAAATCATAATTGGAGACTCGTGTCCGGTTGTTTCAGAATAAATACTCAGAAGGTCCACAAGGGACCCGGAAAGAATTATTTTCTTCCTTAAATTATAGGTATTATGACCAGGAATTGCGGCAAAAAATGAAGTTAAAAGGTTAAAGTTTTCTACAACAAAGTGTGTTTTCCTCTCCAGATTCTTGCTAACAATAAACTCCCTAAGGTTTCTCAGCATATCGACATTATTACTGTAAAGAACGATATACAAGGAAAACTCCATGGGGGTTTCCCCGTTTTCAATTGCTTCCATGACAGAAGAATTCATATAAGCAATACTTTTCATTCTCTCTGCAAAAGGGCCTAAAAAACTGTATCTTGCGAGTTTTGAAGCCATGTTTGTAACAGGTCCCATCAGCGCTAAAGCCTTGCTCTTATTAACACTGGATACAATCTGGGTGAAAAAATAATCAATGGGCAAACCTCTCAAAGACTCAAAGAAATCCTGAAATTCGAAAGGAGGAATATTGGCGAGGGAAATTACAGTTGCGTAAACATCTGCTACGCGTAAAAATCCATTTTCTATTCCTATATCCTGAGAGGAAAAAAGCTGATATAAATTTATTCCTGAAATTCTGTGCGGCACCTTCTGGAAGGAAAAAAGAGAAAATAAAATAGATGCAACCTCTTCGCTTGATAGAAGTTTCACTGTCGGAGATATTCCTCTCAGAACTTCCTGAATACCTCTGAATTTCTTTTCAAATTTATCTTTTTCCTCTATAAATCTCCTTTCTATCCACGCCGAAGTTTTCAAAAATATCTTTCCTCCCCTTGTTTTTTCCTTCAGCATTTCCCCTATTCCTCCCTCAACAAACAAATAAAAATCTTCTTTATAGGTAGGGACACTATTGAAAAAATCTTCTATTGATTTCTTCATAAATTCTGTTCGTTCATTCTGTTGAGATAGACTTTGCAAAATACGGACATTTTGAATTCTCCTCCTTCTGTAAACAAGATAAGCTCTGAGGTTTTCTTTAAATAGGGGAAGCATGGAATTACCAAACTGAGTGTAATCTCGCTCGTCGAAAAATGAAGGGTCCAGAGTAAAGCTAAATCCTCCAATAAGATTCTCATTTAACAAAAGAACAAAATTATCATCAAAAACATCGAAAATATTGACAAATTCAGAAGTCTCACCTATCTTCATTGCTCTTTCCCCTGCAAGAAGAAATTCTTTGAGAATGCTGGCCAGGCCCAATGTCAACGCAAGCAACTGAGCCTGAAAGGCATTTAAACTTGATTGTCTTAAAGACTACTTTAAACGCTTCAGGATCTTTCTTCTTCACGGCCGTAAGAATTTTGAAAACAACTACAATAAATAGAAAAACCCAATAGCCCAAAATAACACTTCCATAAATAAAGCTCATCAGTAAGGAAAGATAATATCCCCAGTCGAACTCCTTGAAATAGGTAACGGACTTCATCACTACCCTTCTTTCTTCCAATTTATTTAGCCTCCAAAAGCACTTTTAACAATAGAAGCTATAGCAAGAATAAGTGCTCCACCGATAAGAGCTTTTCCCAACTTTTCCCCTCCTTTTGTTCCGGAGAACATTAATTCATACATTCCAATTGCTCCGGCAATTACCGTAGCAGGAATCACAACTTTTTTGTCTGTAAGTAGACTTATTATGTTGTTAAGGATATTAATCAGCTCGTTAGGAACACCAACTCCGTAAAAATCGCCTGCCATGAGATTGGTTCCAGAAACACACAAAAACCAAAAAGCGACTTGAAAAGTTTCCAACTTCCTTCTCATTTTTTACCTCCTTTTTTATATAATCATATTTTATAACAAAAATAAAAAAAATCAACAGAAAAAATTTTTTGCAAAAAATAAATTTATCAATTCCTAATAATTTCCCCTTGTGTTTTGAACCGGTATTTTGTATTTTTTTTAATGGAGGTGAAATATGAGACGCAATAATAAAAATTACAGAATTCTCGCAATAAATCCTGGTTCAACCTCTACGAAAATAGCTCTTTTTGAGAACGAAAGGGAAATTTTCTACACCACAATAAGTCACTCTGCAGAAGAATTATCCAGATTTAAGAGTATAATGGAACAAAAGGACTACCGGACCAATCTGGTTCTAAAAGAGCTGGAAGAAAAAGGAGTGGAACTTTCATCCCTCTCGGCCGTGGTAGGAAGAGGAGGGCTTTTAAAACCTCTGGAGAGTGGAACCTATGAAGTAAACGAAAAGATGATCGAGGACCTGAAAAGAGCGGAAAGAGGAGAACATGCTTCCAACCTTGGGGCTGTAATTGCAATGGAAATAGCAAAGATGGCGGGCGTTAAAGCTTATATAGTCGACCCTGTAAGTGTGGATGAACTTCCAAAAATAGCGAAGATTACCGGAATGAAGGAAATCGAAAAGCCTGTTCTATCTCACGCACTTAACACAAAAGCTGTTGCAAAAAGATTTGCCAGGGAAAAGGGAACCCTTTATGAAAAATTGCGTCTGATAGTGGTTCATCTTGGTTCTGGAAATTCAATATCAGCTCATGTGGGTGGCAAAATGGTGGATGTGACAAATTCTATGGAAGAAGGTTCTTTTGGCATGGATAGGGCTGGCGGTGTTCCATGCATGCAGCTACTAAAACTCGCTTTTTCTGGAAAATATGAATTCAAGGAATTGAAGAGAAAACTTTTCGGCGAAGGTGGAATGTACTCTTATCTTGGCATCAAAGACTTTAGAGATGTTGAAAAAAGAATAATAAATGGAGATGACGAAGCAATTCTTATAACCGACTCCATGATTTACCAAATAGCCAAAGATGTGGGAGCAATGGCCACAGTTTTAAATGGAAAAGTGGATGCGATCTTAATTACAGGTGGCCTCGCAAAGAGTAACTGGCTGGTAAAAAATCTGAGGAGAAGAATAGAATTCATAGCCCCTGTACATGTTTATCCTGGAGAAGATGAACTAAGGGCTCTTACAGAAGGAGCGTTAAGGGTGCTAAAAGGAGAGGAACAGGCAAAGATTTATTCTTGACAGCCCTAAATTTTCTTTTTT
>Ga0190334_1000165_pt1 | contig 33984 bp, 32 predicted proteins | sample 48720478_MG_FD_161270 | JGI IMG/M metagenome (GOLD analysis project Ga0190334, IMG submission 161270) | Hydrothermal vent sediment bacterial communities from Southern Trench, Guaymas Basin, Mexico - 4872-04-7-8_MG | ecosystem: Environmental > Aquatic > Marine > Hydrothermal vents > Sediment ... | reverse complement strand
CATGGTTTTCTATTCTTCCCCGCAGAGGCAAAGAAGGCCCGTGGCCTAAGGCTTCAGCTAGTAGATGAGGATACGGATCAGAAGTACACGGTGAGATTTCTTTTCTAGCTGAAAGATAGGCGTGCCCTTAGCTCAAAGCAAAGAGCGGATAAAATCCTCGCTGCCCATAATCCGAAACAGGGGATAAAGGGGATTTCTGCGGTATATACTCAATGTAGTCTCGTGGATCTCCTTGGAACTAGCGGCACAGCAGTCCTCGAGGATCACCGTCTTGAAATCATGGCACAGGGAGTCCATTGCCGTGGTGAGCACGCAGAAATTGGTTGCAATTCCGCAAACTGCGCAAAGGGTAACCCCTTTATCCCTTAGCCAATTCTCCAGCCCTGTCTTGAAAAAAGCTGAAAATCTGGGCTTAGGGAGCCAATAGTCTTCCGGTTCTCGGTGCAATTCATCTATCACCTCTGCCCCCTTGGTACCTGCCAGGGAATGGGGTTTCATCCGGCCGGTGAAGATGAAGTCATCTGCATGAAAGGAATCAGTTGAAAAAACTATGGGCCAGCCTTTAGCCCTGAACTCGTCAATTGCCAGGTTAATAGCGGGAATTATCGCCCTTGCCAAGGGGGTAATGGGCAGGCCCTTGGCCTCGTCGAAGTTATCTTTGACCATGTCAATAATGAGCAGTGCCGGTTTTTCCTTATCAATTCCTGTCATCTTTCATCTCCCTTATTCTCGAAATGAGCAGTCGCGCTGCGTCCTCGATCTGTTCCATGGTGTTGGATCGGCCAACAGTCAGCCTAAGAGCACCTATGGCCACGTCCTCAGGGACGCCCATGGCAGACAGCACATGAGATATTTTTATGCTTTTCTCATGGCACGCCGCCCCAGTTGATGCCATAATCCGAGGTACCCCACCCAATATGGAAGACCCCTGAAGCCCTGGCACAGATACGTTAAGTGTATTGGGTAACCTGTTTTCCGGATGGCCGTTTAATACAACCCCCTCTAGTGCATCAAAAAGGAGATCCTGAAGCCTGTCTCTGAGTTCCCGGGTCCTTTTCATGTCCTTTGGAAGTCTTTTGGCACATAGTTCACAGGCCGCTCCCAGGCCTACCGCCAGGATCACATTCTCTGTTCCCGGCCTCATCCCTTTTTCCTGAGATGCCCCGTGAACTAGTGGGGTAAGGCCTCTACCTTTCCTGATATACAATGCTCCCACTCCTTTAGGGGCGTACAGTTTGTGACCTGCCACGCTCAGGAAATCCACACCAAGTTCATCAACGTCCACCTCAATCTTGCCAACCGCCTGTGCTGCATCGGTATGAACGGGAACACCATGTTTACTTGCCACGTCGCATATCTCCTTAACTGGCTGAAGAGTTCCTGTCTCATTGTTTGCAAGCATGATGGTAATCAATTTGGTCTCCGGCCTAATTGCCTTTTCCACATCCTGAGGGTCGACCTGGCCATGGTGGTCTACCCCTAGCACAGTCACCTGAACGCCTAGTTCCATCAGATAAATAAGGGGATTCAATATGGCGGGGTGCTCCACTGCGCACGTGATTATATGGGTCTTTTCTGGCGATCTAAAATCCACTACACCCTTCAACACCATGTTATTGCTTTCGGTACCCCCAGAAGTAAAGATTATACGCTCAGGCTTTGCGCCCAGCAAATCCGCCACTTGACCACGGGCCTTCTCCACTGCCTCCTTTGCCTGAATTCCAAGGGGATAGTCACTCGAGGGATTTCCGAATCTCTCGGTGATATAGGGGGTCATTGCCTCGGACACTTCAGGGGCCACGGGTGTGGTGGCGTTATGATCCAGGTAAATATAGTCACTCGGGAGATCCGACATTGTCTAGTTCCTCCTCATGCCCTGATTTGACCTGCTATTGTGGTGATGTATAACATATTTTGCCAATTGACAAGTCGTGGCGTTAAATGATAGGTCTAATCTTGTTCTGGCAGTGGTTCTGGCTGTGTTTAAATGTTGTTAACCGGTGTAAGGGTCAGGAGGAAATGACTGATGGTAGCGGACAACAGCAAAAAATTTATTTTGTGGTTTGAGGAAATTGGCATTGAAGATGTTCCCCTGGTGGGAGGGAAAAATGCATCTTTGGGTGAAATGTACCAGAAGTTACATAGCAAAGGCATCAAGATACCCAACGGTTTTGCAATAACTGCGTATGCTTACCGATATTTCCTAAAATATGCTGGCATAGAAGATGAAATCCGCAAAATCCTCAAAGACCTTGACACCCATGACCTAAGCAACTTGCAACGAAAGGGTCGTGAAGTCAGAGACGTGATAAGGCACGCAGAGTTTCCGCCAGACCTCACCCAGGCCATTTATACAGCCTACGACAAGCTAGCCGAGGAATTTGGCGAAGCAGGAACTGACAATCTGGACGTGGCCATCCGCTCTTCAGCAACTGCGGAGGATTTGCCCGATGCCTCCTTTGCTGGTCAGCAAGATACCTATTTAAACATTAGAGGAAGAAGGAGTGTCCTTGATGCATGTCGCAAGTGCTTCGCTTCGTTGTTTACAAACAGGGCCATCTCCTATCGCCACGACAAAGGGTTTGGCCAATTCGACGTATCTCTGTCCATTGCAGTGCAAAAAATGGTCAGAAGCGATTCGGCTTACTCTGGGGTCATGTTTTCCATTGACACGGAAACGGGATTTAGGGACGCAGTGCTCATAACCGCTGCTTACGGACTTGGTGAAAATGTGGTGCAGGGAATTGTTAATCCCGACGAATACTATGTTTTCAAGCCCACCCTCAGGGAAGGGAAACGTGCCATAATAAGCCGCAAGGTGGGCGATAGGGACATCAAGATGGTCTATTCCATGGATGACGAGACCACGGTCAAAAATGTCCCTGTCACCTTAGCCGAGAGGCACCGGTACGTACTAGATGATGACGAAATACTTAAGCTGGCTGAATGGGCTTGCATAATTGAGGAGCATTACAGCCAGGAGGCAGGATATTTCAAACCCATGGATATTGAATGGGCAAAGGATGGGGATGGTGAAAACATAGGTACAGGAGATCTATTCATCGTTCAGGCAAGGCCGGAAACAATCCATTCCCAGCGTGACACCAATATGTATGAGACCTACCGCCTTCTTGAAACCGGACCAGTGCTGTGTTCAGGAACGGCAGTTGGAACAAAGATCGGACAGGGTGTTGCCAGGGTTATCAACTCTACCCTTGAAATGGACCAGTTCAAGGAGGGCGAGGTACTGGTCACCACCATGACGGACCCGGACTGGGAGCCCATCATGAAGATTGCATCCGCAATTGTGACCAATAAGGGTGGAAGAACATGCCACGCAGCAATAGTATCAAGGGAATTGGGTATCCCATGCATCATAGGCACGGGAAATGCCGACGAGGTTATCAAGACCGGCCAAGAGATAACGGTCTCTTGTTGCGAGGGCGAGACAGGGAATGTCTATGATGGTATCCTGAAGTATGAGGTGGAAAAGCTAAACCTAGAGGAATTCCCCAAGACCAAGACTAAGATCATGATGAACGTGGGTATTCCAGAACAGGCCTTTTCCCAGGGTATGATCCCGAACGACGGCGTGGGTCTGGCCCGCGAGGAGTTCATCATTAATAGCCATATAGGCATACACCCCCTGGCATTGCTGGAATATGACAAGCTCAAAGAAAAGGCCAAGACGGATCAACGGGTGGCCGGTGTTGTTTATAAGATAGACGACATCACCAGCGTCTATCAAGACAAGAGACAGTTTTTCATTGATAAGTTGGCAGAGGGAATAAGCCGAATCGCAGCGGGTTTTTACCCAAATGACGTCATTGTTCGGCTGTCAGATTTTAAAACCAACGAGTATGAGAATCTGCTTGGCGGCTATCTGTATGAACCGAAGGAAAGTAACCCCATGATAGGATGGCGCGGCGCATCAAGGTACTATGACGAAAACTTCATGCCCGCCTTTGAGCTGGAATGCCTCGCGCTGCGGAAGGCCCGAGATGAGGTTGGGCTCACCAACATAAAGGTCATGGTTCCTTTCTGTAGGACCCCCGAGGAAGGAAAAAAGGTTATTGAACTGATGAAGAAGTTTGGCTTGGTACAGGGAGAAAATGGACTGGAAATCTATGTCATGTGCGAGATCCCCAGCAACGTGGTATGCGCTGACGAATTTGCAGAGATCTTTGATGGTTTTTCTATAGGCTCCAATGACCTAACACAGCTAACTTTGGGCCTCGACAGAGATTCATCCCTCGTAGCACACATCTACGATGAAAGGAATCTCGCGGTAAAGCGTTTGGTAAAGCAGGTAATTGACGTAGCAATGAAGAAGGGGCGCAAGATAGGCATTTGTGGTCAGGCGCCCAGTGATTTCCCCGACTTTGCCGAGTTTCTCGTGGAATGTGGTATAGACTCCATGAGTCTAATACCTGATACTGTTATAAAAACCAGGCTGCTCGTAGCCAAGAAGGAAAAAGAACTAGGAATAAAGCCGGAGTAAATAAGGAAATATGAAATCAATTAGAATACTGGGAACAGGGTCTTATGTGCCCCCAAAGGTGTTGACGAACTTTGATTTGCAAAAAATGGGTCTTGACACCACTGACGAGTGGATAGTGACAAGGACCGGCGTAAGGGAAAGGAGAATGGCCGATCCTGATGTGGCAACCTCAGACCTTGCTTATGAAGCATCCCTAAAGGCACTGGAGATGGCTGGTCTCACTGCCAAAGATCTTGGCCTCATAATAGTTGCCACCATTACGCCGGACACATGCTGCCCTGCTGCAGCCAACTGGCTTCAAGCAAAACTCGATGCCCCACAGGCCGTTACATTCGATGTAACGGCAGCATGCTCTGGATTTATATTTGGGTTAAACGTGGCTGAGCAATATCTTAAGACAGGTGTACACAGGTATATCCTCGTCGCTGCCTCAGAGGTCATGACAAGGACCCTTAATTGGAAGGATAGGACAACATGTATTCTTTGGGGCGATGGGGCCGGAGCGGCAGTACTTACCATGGGTGAAAAAGGTCCTGAGTTACTTTCTACCCACGTACACACTGACGGAGCCAATGGGCAGGATCTTTTGCTACCTGGCGGGGGGTCCAAGACGACCCCCATAAGCCACGAGAGTGTGGACAAGAACCTTCACACCCTTAACATGATAGAGGCCAATGCAAGCTTCAGGGTAGCAGTGCGGCACTTCATTGAATCCATAAAAGAAGCCTGCAAGGCGAACAACGTGGCCGTAGAGGACATTGATTGGTTCATACCACATCAGGCCAACCTTAGAATGTTTCAGTCCATTGCAAAGACACTGAAAATTCCCATGGAAAAATTCTACCTAACCCTTGACAGATATGGCAATATATCGTCGGCCTCCTGTGCCATAGCATTGGATGAGGCCGTAAGAGACGGTAGTATTAAGCCAGGCAACTTGATCTGTATGCCCGTGTTTGGTGGGGGCCTTACCTGGGGTGCTGCCCTTATCAAGTGGGCATAGGGACAAGCCATGCCATTGCGTGAGCTAGCAAACAACAACGTGGGTTTCAAGGCCTGGCCCGAAGCCCATTACCCGACCAAACCCACCATATTGATGATACACGGTGCTGGGGGTCGGTCAGAAATATGGAACGCGCAGATTAGGCCCCTTGGCAGGCACTTTAATGCCATTGCCATTGACCTTCCCGCTCACGGCAAAACCCCGGGCGAATCTTTCACGGAGATACGTGACTACGCCCAGTGGTTCAGCAGTACCATTGCATCCTGTTTCGACGACCCAGTGATACTTATGGGCCATTCCATGGGGGGAGCAGTGTGCCAGGAGTTAGCGTTGCAAAGGCCAGACCTGCTCAGAGGGATCATTCTCGTCGCTACCGGCCCCCGGCTAAGGGTGGCGCCAGCCTTCTTGGAAGGATTAAGAAAGGAATTTGAAAAAACTGTAGGTCTTATTATCAAATACGCTTATTCTACCTCAGCTCCTCCTGTAATGTTGGCCCAGGGGGCGGAGCTGATGAAGGAGTCCGGGCCCGAAGTGCTTTACAATGATTTCGCGGCATGTGATCGATTTGATTGCAGAGACAGGATCAAAAATATTGCCACGCCGACCCTCATTATTTGTGGGGAAAACGACAAGCTAACCCCGCCAGCACTTTCCCAAAAACTTGCCCAAGAGATAGACGGAAGCCGAGTCGTCATCATTCCAGAGGCTGGTCACATGGTGATGATAGAGGCATGGAAACACTTTAACGACGCTGTCGCTGACTTTGTAAACTCCTTGTAGTTGCGAGCAAAATATTGATCAAGGTGCTATAGCACCGCCAGATCCTTAATAGGCTCATCTGCACCTGCCTGAGCGATCTTAACCCGTGTGGCAACCATGGGCATGTTATTTCTTTAAAATATCTGCCATCTTAATGGCAAAAGTCTCTGGTGGCTCGTAGGATTCCACCCGAATGGATCTTACCTCATTACCTCCGCGGTCAATGAAGATGACAGAGGGAACTCCTCTAATATTGAACTGCTTAACCAATTCTTTGGTTTCGGGTCGCTCTCTAGTAAGATCAACCCTCAGTGTGACGAAATTTTTGGCAAAGCCCTTCACCCTAGCATCCCTAAAGGTAATCCTATCCATTTCCCGGCAAGGACCGCACCATTCTGCATAGAAGTCGATTATTACCGGCTTTTTCTCAGCCTTTGCCTGCTGCAATAGGCCTTGCCTGTAAGGTAGCCACTTTATCCCCTCTTCGGCCCTCCATACCATTGACGCCAAGGCAAATGCCACAACGAACAAACCCAACCCAGCGAGGGTCTTGACGATGCCAAAGCGTACAGAGCCCACCTTTGTTTTGTCCAAAAATGCTATGTGCAATCCTGCGGCCACCAATACCACAGGTATGGCAAGGATCTTCCAAGTGGCCCCAGGAATCAGAGGGCGAATCATAAACACAGCCATCCCGATGAGTATCCAGCCAAAACACTTCTTTACCCACAGCAGCCAGTTACCTGACATGGGCAATTTGTCCACAATGCCCGAGCACACGGCCAACAAGGCAAGCGGCAAACCAAGGCCAATACTGAGGACAAAGAAATAAAGAAACCCAAGAAGTGGGTCACCCTTTTGACCGACATAGGTCAACAGGCCTAGAACAAAAGGTCCAAGGCACGGGGCCGCTACTACCCCCAGGGTGAGCCCCATGAAGAAAGATCCGAAAAACCCACCAAATCCCTTTGAAGCGGCATTGACCAGACCACCGGGCAGCTTTAATTCCCAAAACCCGAAAAAACTAAGGCCCATGGCAAATATCACACCCGATACCACGATGAGCACCATTGGATTCTGCAAGGCCGAACCCAACATCCCGCCCGTGAGCGCGGCGCTGACCCCCAAAACAGAATTGGTAATGGACAGGCCACCAATATACAAAGCACCGTGGATGAACCTCTTACCCCGGATATTCTCGCTGCGAGCTCCAAAGTAAGATACGGTGATGGGAATCAGGGGATAAATACATGGGGTGAGGTTGAGGGCCAGCCCCCCCAAGAAAACTCCCAGAAGCGTCAACCAAAGGGCTCCGTGGAACCTGATACCATTGATACCCACTGGGGATTGCCCTTTTGACGCCTGAAATTGGGGAAAATATGCCGCGTTAATGGGTCTCTGGACTGCCCATCTGTTGGCCACAGGTAGCGATACCTTTACAGGAACCTTTTCGGGAGGTAGGCAACTGACTTTTGTGCAAGCCTGATAGCTCAAAACGCCGGTAAGCTCATAGGTGCCGGGATCTGTGTCATTTTCGATGTGCAAAACAGCCCTCACGATAATTTCGCCCTTGTAAACCTCCAGTCTTTCATCTGCATAATCTAGCTTTAATTCGCCAGGCTCCGGGTAGGTAACATTCTCGATAAAGATGCCCTGTCCCTTATTAAAGGACAGCTTGGTGGGTACAATCATCTCGCCAGGTTTTTCTGTAGCTCCATGGATGTAAAATCCTTTTAAGATCTTGATCTTAAAGGCAATGGGATAACTTTTTCCAGGGAAGTATTTGTCATACGAATGAATTACTTCAATTTTTGCGGTTGCTCCCAAGACGTGGCTGAAAGCCCCAGCGCCAGTCATAGTGGCGACAACTACCATGAGTGCCATGAATAGCATGCGCACCTTAAACATCCATCTACCCTCAAATTCATTTAGATCTTTTACTACCCAAAGCTTGGCGAATCCTTACAATTGAGCTGGATAAGCTGTCCAAAATAAGGTAAACTACTCTAAAAGTCGAACAGGCAACTTCGCAAGAAAAATTATCCAGCAACACCCAGGTTACTTATGAAACCAAAACCGAAAGCCATTAAGATAAACTTAAAATTTATAAGATTATGGCCGCTTTTCCTAGGGATTATTTTGTGCGTACTGCCAGCCCAGATCATGGCAGCAGATGAGACAAACAATGTCCTTGTAGTCGCTGTGAGCATTCTGCCCCAATCCTTTTTTGTCGAAAAGATAGGCGGATCTCGTGTGCAAGTCATGGTTATGGTGCCCCCAGGGGCTAACCCTGCCACTTACGAACCAAAACCCAGGCAGCTAGCTCAGTTGTCCCGTTGCACCGTTTATTTCGCTCAAGGTCTTCCGTTTGAATCGGCGTGGTTACCGCGTTTTCTCAAGGCTAATCGTAATCTCAAAATAGTGCGTTGTTACCAGGGAGTTGAAAGGGTACCAATGCAAAGGGCCCCACGATCGGCTAAGTTAAAGGTGGGCACCATTCAACTTGACCCCCACATTTGGCTTTCTCCTCCATTTGCCTTTATTGAAGCCAGAAACATGCTAGAGGGAATCCTACGAGCCGACCCCTCTCACAGGGAAAGCTATGCAAAGGGCTTTAGAGAACTTGCAAGGGAAATTGTGGACCTGGATTTGGTAATCAAAGAATTATTTGAGGGTATTGGCAAGCATAATAGTTTTATGGTTTATCATCCCGCCTGGGGCTACTTTGCCAGGACTTACGGATTGAAGCAAATAGCCATTGAAAAGGAAGGTAAAAAACCTCTCGCAAGGGATCTCAAGCGCCTAGTCAGGTACGCTAAAGATAAAGGCTTCAAAGAACTTTTTATACAACCCCAGGTTTCACCTCATTCAGCCCATGTAATAGCCCGTTCTATTGGGGCCAAGCTTGCATATCTGGATCCTCTTGCGCGCCAGTGGGATCGAAACCTATTGGAATCAGCAAAGAAGATCAGAAGGGCATTGAGGTAGCGATAGGCCTATCTCACGGCTGGTCTCACTTAATATTTATCTCGGTTTTCTGTATGGTGGATGCTCCTTCACCCCCTGTAGGGCGCTCCGAGCCTTGTCTCGTGCCGCCCTAGCCTCTTTCAGGGCTTGCTCAAGCTCTTCCCTTTTCTCAGGCGGACAGGTGGCTATCTTTTTCTCCAGCCGCTCTACCTCTTTTTCCAGGCGGTATAGATCCTTGGCTATAACTCGTATTGACATGGTCTTATTATCCTGTACCAGGGGCCTATCAAATCTTTTTCAATTCTTTTAAATCCACCTCAAGTGGCTCAATTTCCTTTTCTTTCCCTAGTTTTCTTAATCGTTTTTTTAGCCGCTCGATCTCTTCCTCGATTTTAGGCAAAATCTTTTTTTGCAGTTTTTCTTTAGCAGATTTACCTGCCCCCTTCATCTGTTCAGTGAGTTTATTAATCTCTTCCCGAAGCCGCCTAATTTCTTCTTTTTCGGGAAGTTTCCTGAGGGATTCCAAAAATTCTTGAACTTGGCTCTCCACTTGTCCAAGGCCCTTTTGCATGTCTGTCATTAAATCATCTATCAGGTCGGCTGTTCTCGAAGACCCTTCCACAGTGGCTCCATTATCCAAAAGTTTGCCACAGCTCTCTGTCTGCACTACTTCAATGGCCTTTTTGCCCGCGTACTCAGGATCGGAGATGATATAGAATCTTGCATTATCAGTAAGCCTATTGTGAAACTGCTCTGGAACAAGTACATCGACCACGAAGTCCCCATTAGGGGTATACTTAACTTCTGTTACCTTACCCACTTGCTGGCCTTGTGAAATAACCCTATGACCTTTAACCAGGCCTTGAACATCGTTGAACCTAATGTGGACTTTCACAGTATTTCCCTGGCACGCAACAGGCAAAAGGACCAGCAGAAAAAACAAAAAAACGGCTCTCTTAGTAAGGGCCATTTTATCCCTCTCCTTTTTGAGCCTCATAAGGCCATCTTGAATTTGCGGCCAATTCAAAAATATCCGAGGCATTAAACAGCAAGGGCCGAAAGAGTTTCTTCTCTACTTCCTTGCAAAGATTAAAATTGTAAATTATCTCATCTCTCAGCCTAGTGTTGTTACGAGCATAGCGGTTAACTATGTAACTCAGCCGCTCTTCTAGTGTTACTATTTGGTCATGATTCACTCTCTTATCAGAGTAGTAGACTATTTCTTTTTCCAATATCCTTCCCTTTGGGTGGAAAGACTTTAGCCGAACGTGTTCCTCCACTATAGGGACCAACTCTACCAAACCCTCTTCCTGGCAGATCTTCATCCCTATTTTCACATGATCTCCCCCGTTGTTCAAGGACTCAGTTTTTCCTATGTCATGAAGCAAAGCCCCTGCCACTATTAGGGGCACGTTAATTTCCACGTCCCTGCGGATTAATTCGCTCGAAATAACGAACGCTACCCGAGCCACAACAAAGCTATGGGCCCTGATGTTCCTTAGCATCTTGTAGGCATCCATTATTTCGGTGCATTTATCTATAGAGGGTATCATGGCCAAACTATTATACCTCACATCACCTTCACTGGTTCGCTACTACCTTGCAATAATATCGAAAGCATCACTTTTTTCAACCGCAATCAGGCAGATGTCGCGAAGGTTTGTTTTTCTTGAAACTATCAACTCGCGAATGTGCTTTCAAGGGAATTATCCAGTCAGAAATCGGAATTTCCGTGCCTCACTTCACCAGATAGTGTATAAGGTTTATTCTAGCCGCTGGACCTGAAAGGGATCATGCCAAAATACATGGACGTGGAACCATGCGACCGCACTACGACATAATAGTTGCTGGGGCAGGACCAGCTGGGACTTCGGCTGCAGCATCCTTGGCTAAGCATGGTTTTAGGGTTCTTATAGTTGAAAAGGAGCGGCTGCCTAAGAGCAAGCCATGCGCGGGAGGCCTGGTAATCAGGGGCCTCCGCCGCCTCCCCCGGGAGATAACAGTTCCAGTGCAAACGTACTGCCATAAAACGCGGGTTTATGTTTCTGGCCTTGACCTTTACTTTTTCACCAAGAAACCCACACCGATCATTGCCATGGCAATGAGAGAGGAATTCGACAATGCTCTCACGGACTTTGCCTTACTATCAGGGGCGGAGCTAAAGGATGGCTGTGAGGTCAAAGATGCCCAAGTAAATGGGACCAGGGTACGAATCGATACAACTTGTGGTGACTTTTCTTCGGACTTCCTGGTGGCAGCAGACGGCGCCCTTAGCGTGGTAGCTAGAAAGACAGGGATCGGGCTTCCTGGGTACTTGGTTCCAGCCATAGAATGCGAAGTACGAGTCAGTGACAAGCGTTTTTCCCGTCTTCGCCAAGCAGCAAGGTTTGATATGGGCTTTGTTCCCCAGGGGTACAGTTGGGTATTCCCGAAAAAAGAACATCTTTCTGTGGGAATAGGTCGCATGCGCAAGGGCAAGGCGGCCCTATGCCATTACCTTCAATCTTACCTCAGGTTCCTTGGCCTAGAGCCAGGCAATATTTTTCAAAAAAAGAGCTCGGTTATAAGATTCTGTACACCTGTAAGCGCCTTCGCAAAGGGGAGAGTGCTGTTGACCGGAGATGCCGCCGGACTTGCCGACCCCTTGACTGCCGAGGGCATTTCCTCGGCCATACTCAGTGGGCAGCTTGCAGCAGAAGCCATCAAGGTATGCGGCACCTCAACAGACAGGGCGGCTGCTCATTACCAAGCACTACTTGAAAGACATATACTGCCGGATATCCGAATTGCCGCAAAGGTGGGTAAATGGGTCTACGACCACCCCCTCTTGATGAAAACAATTTTTCTCCTCTATGGTGAGCGCCTGTGCGAGGCAATGATGGAGGTCATGGCTGGTGAGAAATCCTATTATGGTATTTTAGCAAATCCCTTCACCTACCTGCGCCCTTTCGGACTTGGCGGAAGGTCCACGCGCAGAACCAAGATTGACAAAGAAGTGGTATTCGGATAAGTTTTGTGCTTACATTAGATTTGTCATAATCTCTAGGGGGTGAGCAACATTTCTGACTTCTCTCAACATAGTGGTCGCATAACCACATTTCACATACTACGTCAGGACCGCAAGCACCTTTTGAGCCAGCTAAGGCTCCACTCAAAGTGGAAAAAGACGGTCTTGGTAATCCCTCTCCTTGCCAGTGAGTACACCGATCCAGCCAATCACCCTGTATTTGCAAACATATTAAGGCAACTAAAGGATGTCACTTATCTCGCCACAATTATTTTTGGCCTTGACAGGGCTTCGGAGAGGGAAGCCTTTGAGCTAAGGGATCTAATTAAGGGCGCGGGAATTAGGAACTACCTTATCCAGTGGAATGACGGACCTGGTTTTTCTTCCATATATGAACAACTAGCGAGTGCAGGTTTTAACATCACCGAGCCTGGCAAGGGAAAGAATATGTTTCTCAGCTTCGGAATTGCCATTGCACTTGGTGCTCAGGCAATAGGGCTTATAGATGCCGACATCCGCACCTTCAAACGGGTCCAACTTCATAGGCTACTATTTCCAGTAGTTGTACTTAACTATGATTTTTCAAAGGCATATTACGCGAGGATAGCCAACAGAGAACTTTACGGAAGGGTGAAAAGGTTGTTGCTTGACCCTTTGCTGTTGGCGCTCAAACGAAAGTTTACAGAAAGCAAAGAAGAGAAGGTCCTCAGACTTATCGAATTCTTGCTTAGCTTTAAGTACCAGCTATCGGGAGAGGTCGCCTTCAGGACGGATCTGCTCAAGAAGATGCGCTTTGCCACCAATTGGGGTGTTGAGATCTTTACCCTCATAGAGGTTTACCGCAAGGCCTCTTCCGCCGCGGAGGTAATGTTCACCGAAGAGCCTTTTGATCACAAGCACCAAGAGGTCTCCCCCCAGGACCAACGAAAGGGGCTAAACAGAATGGCGGTAGATATTGTTACCACCCTCATGAATGCCCTCATAATAGAGGAAGGCCTAGAGATATCCGACACCTTCTTCAGGGATTTGGCTATTACATACCAGGCCATAGCCGAAGATCAAATCAGGAAATACTCCGAAGATGCCGATTTTAGCAACCTATTATACAATAGAGACCAGGAAGAATTTCTTGTCCGAGACGTATTTCGTAATTGCATACTGCAAGCAGGAGAAATCCTAACTTCACCGTACCGCATAACAGAACGATTCTTGAGATTTGTGAATTCTTACCCCGAGTTCAAGCCCTTCCTCCAAAACGGGCTTGCTGAAACCATACTGGCCGTTGAAAAGAAAACCCAGCAAAGAATCTTTGAAACACCTCAGACAGTGTCATGGGAAAGGGTTAACAATAAACTTCCGCGAATCTTTTACGATATTATTGAGGTGGTAGAGCAAGAAAAGCGGCGATTCGTTTGATATGGAGAAGGGGCTGTCTCCATGATACAAAGAGGTTCATCTGGCGGGGAGACAATCTCCCCTTTTTTAGTGATCTTTACTGATCTTGACGGTACACTGTTGGATGAAAATACCTATTTGTGGGAAGACGCAAGGCCTGCCCTCAGTAAGTGCAAGGTCCTAGGCATTCCGATAGTGATTGCAACTAGTAAAACCCGAGCTGAATTGGAGGAAATTAGAAAAGATCTTGACCTTCATGACCCTTTTATCACGGAAAATGGCGGAGCCATATTTTTTCCTAAAGAAAAATTCCCTTCTCCTCCTGTCGGTGCGGAGTCCGTGGACAATTTGTGGAGGTGGTCTCTGGGCGTCCCCTACGAGCGTTTGAAAAAGGCATTAAGGGAAATTGCCGGTGAGCTCAAAATAAATATCAAAGCATTTTGCGATATGGACCTGGAAGAAATTATAACATATACTGGTCTGAATCCACATCAAGGTTCCCAGGCTGCCATGCGCGAGTACGACGAACCTTTTTTGATTGAGGGTCTTCATAATAACCAAGATAAAAGCCTCATTGAAGCAGCATCAAGGAAAGGTCTGCAAGTAACAAAAGGCGGTAGATTCTATCATCTACACGGCTTATCAGACAAGGGGCTAGCCGCCAAGCAGCTGATTAGGTGGTATAAAGCCAATTTTGGTCGCACATACTCTATAGGAATAGGGGATAGCCCTAACGATTTTCCGCTTCTTGAAATTGTAGACCAGGCAATTTTTGTGGGAGACCCCGTCTTATTGTCCAAGTCCAATATACGTATTAGAAATCTGGTGATTACTCAAATGAAAGGCCCTAAGGGCTGGAATCAAGGGGTTCTGGATCTTATAAAAACCCATGGAGGAAAAGGTTAATGTCAGATGAGTTTCAACCTGAGATAAATCCCGATGCTGTGAAAAAGGCGGAGATGGTCGTGTGCATACCCTCTTACAACGAGGCTGACTCCATTTCGTTTCCTATCAGTCAGGCAGATGAAGGCTTACAGAAATATTTCCCCCAAAAAAAAGCAGTAATAATCAACTGCGACAATAACTCCTCTGACGGAACTCGGGATGTATTTCTGAATACGCCCACAAAGACCCCCAAGATTTATATTTCCACCCCCCCAGGCGTCAAGGGCAAAGGAAATAACTTCAGGAATCTATTCAAGAAGGTTCTGGACCTCCATGCCAAAGCAATAGTTGTTGTGGATGCTGATCTAAAAAGCATCACCCCAGAATGGATCAAGCACCTGGGTGAGCCGCTTTATAATGGCTTTTCCTATGTAGCACCATTATACATACGGCACAAATATGATGGGACCATCACTAACAATATTGCCTATCCCATGACAAGAGCCTTGTATGGGAGAAGGGTCCGTCAGCCCATTGGGGGAGACTTTGGCTTTTCTGCTAAGCTGGCCTCAGTATATCTTGCCAGTGACACATGGAATGAGGCCGTGGCCAATTTCGGGATCGACATCTGGATGACCACCTTGGCCATTGCCAACAAGGCCAGGATCTGCCAATCATTCATGGGAAGACCCAAGATCCATCGCACCAAGGATCCTGGCGCACACTTGGGCCCTATGTTCCGACAAGTTGTAGGTACCGTCTTTACCCTTATGGCACATTTCAGTGACCTTTGGAAAAGGATCAAATACAGCCGACCCACTGCAATTTATGGCTTTGGATTGGGAGAGACGGAGATGCCGCCCAAGGTGGAGGTAGATACCCAGAATCTTTTGAATAAATTCCACGGGGGCTTTGAAGAGTATCAAGATCTCTGGCAGGCAATCTTAAGTCCCGATGTCTTCAATAAGCTCATGGAAATCCGGAGCCTCAAAGAGAGAGAATTTAATTTTCCCACGGATCTTTGGGCACGGCTTCTCTTTGATGTCGCCATCTCATATCGTGACCAGGTGGCCGACAGAGACCTGATGATGGACTCTCTTATCCCTCTCTATTTTGGCAAGACCCTATCCTTCGTCCGCAAGACAAGGAGGATGTCCATCAAACAGGCAGAGGAGGCTATCGAAGAAGACTGCATGACATTTGAAATGACAAAGCCTTACCTGTTAAGAACATGGAATAATCCCAAAGGGGGCGTCTACCACACCTAGCGCACCAAAATCAGATGTACGTCCATCACATTTGTTTTAGTGGGTCCGGTCACCAGCAAGTCACCAGTGGCAGCAAGGAAGTTGTAAGCATCATTGTCCTGCAAATAGCTCAAGGGGTCCAGACCCTTTGCTTCTGCCCTTTTTACGGTCTCTGAATCTACGATGCCTCCGGCAGCATCCGTAGGTCCATCGTTGCCATCAGTTCCACCACTTAGGATGACAACCCTTGGTGGCAAATTCTTGAGATCCATTGCGGCTGCCAGACAAAACTCCTGATTCCTTCCACCTTTCCCCTTGCCTCTTATGGTAACAGTGGTCTCCCCTCCAGAAATTACGCATGCAGGGGCTGCCACAGGCAAAGCACTTTTTAGTATTTCTTTCGCAATCGCTGAGTGAACTCGGGCCACATCCTTTGTCTCTCCTTCTATCATAGAAGAAAGTATCATCGTATTATACCCTAGGGACCTAGCCTTCTTTTCGGCAGCCTGAAGCGCGATGATATTGCTTCCCACTACTATGTTGGAGACATTTTTAAACACAGGATCTCCCTGTTTAGGGGTCTCAGGAATATTGCCCCGTTCACCTTCTTTCAGATACTTTTTAATTCGTTCTGGTATGTCCTTTATTCCATATTTTCTAAACACCTCAAGCACACTACTAAATGTAGATGCATCAGGTACAAAAGGGCCCGAAGCTATGACGTCCATTCTATCGCCAACCACGTCAGAGAGCATCAAATTGATAGTCGTAGCCGGGTAAGCAACACGAGCCATTTGTCCTCCCTTGGACAGGGAGATATGTTTTCTTACGGCGTTTATCTCATCAATGCTTGCGCCACACTCAAGAAGGATCTCCGTCACTTGCTGCTTTTCTTCCAGAGTGATGTCGTCTGCGGGCATGGGCAACAGGGCTGAGCCACCGCCCGAAATAAGCGAAAATATCAAGTCATTTTTTGAGGCATTTCGCAAAATCTCTATGATCTTTTTGGTTCCCTCCAAACCGTTTTCATCCGGAAGAGGATGGCCAGCCTCCACGATTTCGATATATTTTAAAGGCTCTGCAAAACCATATTTTACATTGATCAAGCCGCGCCAAATCATGCCCCCGATAAGTTCTTCAATGGCCTTTGCCATAGGGGCAGTAGCCTTGCCACCACCAACCACGAAGATATTCTCGTATTTTTCAAGGCTAAGTTCTCGTTCTATTCCGGAGTTGCTTCTCACGACCAAGGTTCCAGCTCTAAGTGTCAATGTCCGTTTTACCGCTTCATACGGGTCAACTGCGCTTATAGAACTCAGGAAAATCTCCCTAGCATCCTTTCGAATTGCTTCTAAGCTCATTATCATCCCTCTGTTCGAAGTTACGACTTGTAGCATTGTTAAGGTTGCCAACCTCAAGCAACTGGGCCTTTTGGCAGTAGAATATCTGTCGTGAGGAAATACCACAAAAATGCATATTAGAACAGAAAAGTTGTAGAACTAAAACTCAAATTGAGCTAGATATCTTACAGGGTACCAATCACAGGAAAAACGGAGGAATAGGGGATGGAAAAGTTGGGTCTTGAAGAAAAGTACAAAAGAGCGGTAAGCGTTATATGCAAGCAGGGGGTTATCCCGTTTCCGGTTAACAAGACCACCATAGGTATCATCAAAGAGGTGGTGGAAGACGATGAAGACGAGCTTAATCTTATATGGGCCTTTCGTGACAAGCCATCCCAAACAATGGAAGAGCTAAAGGCCTCCAGCGGGATGCCTGAAGACAAGATCCAGACTTTAACCACGAGCCTTGCTAAGAAAGGCCTTCTTTTCAATCAGCCAAGCTCCGCGGGTATCATGGTTTATAGGATCCTTCCCCTCATGACAGTGGGCTTAATGGAATACAAATTTATGGGAAAACTTAAGGGAGATGAGAAGGAAAGAATATTGGCAGAGCTTTTTCAAGCCCTGATCAATGAAATGCGAGACCAGTTACAGCAAAACTACGACAGCCTCGTCCCTTTACTCGAGCAGATGCCTCCTGTTGACAGGACTGTACCCTTGCGAAAAACAGAAGATGGAAAACCCATAAGGATCATAACCATGGACCGTAAGGTAAAGACACCTACAGAAGTTATTCTTGCCAGCCAATCTGTTGAAGAAATCATCAACAAATTTGATGAAATCGCTGTGGGGAACTGCTTTTGTCGACAGAGAAGAGCGGTATTGGGTGAACCTTGTTCCTTAGGCGCCCCGGTGGAAACTTGTTTCACCTTCGGCAAGTCGGCGCGCCACACCACGGCACAGGGTTTTGCGCGGATGGTGAGCAAAGAAGAAGCCCTCAAGATAATGAAGGAGGCCGAGGAAGCCGGTCTTGTACACAAGGCCTTTCACCCCAATTCAAAGATCTCACGGCCTGAAACCAGTATTTGTAACTGCTGTAAGGACTGCTGCGACACTCTGAGGCTGTGGCGTGATGGTGCCTTTCCTCTAGTTAATGCTACTAATTATCTCTCCGTTATAGATCAGGAAACATGCACAGGATGCGGAGAATGCGTGGATCGATGCCCTACTGATGCCATCAAACTCAACGACGAAGAAAAGGCCGAAAGAAATGAGTCTTATTGCTTCGGATGTGGCTTGTGTGCGCGTTTCTGTCCCGAGGGCGCCATTTCACTTAAAGAGCAACCCCGCAAGGTGATGGTATTGCCGCCTCGCTTAAGACCTACATCATAAACTTAAACAGTGTTAGCCCCTCACCGATTGCTTATGGGTCCTTGAGGGTCAAAGAGATTCTCTCTTCAGTGTGGATTTCTCTGTCTTGTTCTCGCCGATCTGTTGCTTTCTTTAGCTCGACCCTCGTTATCTCATAATCTGCTTGGAGGTGCTCAAAAAGCAGGCCTCGTATCTTGTCCTGGGCCTTGGCCCCAGCAGGGCAGGTTATCTCCTTCTCCACCCTTGTGGTCTCTACAAGAGGGGGACTGGCATCTTGTACCTTTTCGGGTTTTTCCTTGGAGTTAGTTTTGGCCCATGGTGCCTGGCGTCTATTTTCGTTTGAAGAAATAAAAAGATCCAGAACTTCATCCAGCTCTCTTGTTTCTTTTTCAGGGTCCATCGACTTACCTCACTGGATTAAAAGTCTTCTTCGTCTTTGTCTGAAATACCGGTTGGCTGCTCCACTGCACTCAGCTTTGCGGCTTGAAGGAGCTAGCCACAAGTTCTCCTTAACCGGCAAGAGGATGTCCGCCATGGCAGAATTGCCGTTATCGCTGGGACACAAAATATCAGACATGGTTTTCTCAAGGTCAGCCCAAATAAGGTCAAGCCCCATGGTGGCATAGGCTTGCGGGTCAACGTCCACCAGTACCACCTTCTGTCCCTTTGAAGCCAGAAAAAGGATGTTAGTCTTATAACAAAAATAAATCCATGTTGCAAGACAAAGATTCAATATATAGTATTTTTCTTGACCATGACCCCAATTGCTTGTATATACGTCACAAAATGGAAAAAATTCTGTCATGGGGCAAATCATGGACAAAAAAAGAAGGGCCTTTATCTCATGCGGTGCATTTTTTTTGAGTTCAGTATTTGTCCAGTTCGGACTACCAAGCCTAAGTACAGCTGCGTGCCGATTGGTTTTTCCCATGCCCAAAAGGCGACCTGACGCTGCATCACCCCCTAAATGTGCGCCCAAGGTTGCACTCGTAATCGACGACATAGGTAACAGCATCCATATCGCCAGGGCATTTCTTTGCCTCAATTTGCCCATCACCTTTTCAATATTGCCTCTAAGACCATTTTCCAAAGAATTAGTAGATGAAATTGCGGCCAAAGGCCATGAAATCTTACTGCATCAGCCAATGGAACCAATGAGCCCTTATATTGACCCTGGCCCTGGAGCGGTGTACACTGACTTTACAGCAATCCAAATCCGTGAGATCGTCAGAAAAAACATCCAACAGGTCGAAGGGGCTGTGGGAGTCAACAATCATATGGGATCAAAATTTACGACCCACTCTGCAAAAATGAAGGAGGCGTTAACGGTGATAAAAGGGGAAGGGCTGTTCTTTATCGACAGCCTCACCTCACATCGATCAGTGGCATACAGGACCGCCAAAAGGCTTCATATGCGTGCAGATCACCGAAGTGTTTTTCTTGATTACGAAATAGGAGTGGATACTACCGTTAGGCAAATGACACGGCTTGTGTGCCTCGCCATCCGTAGAGGGAAGGCCATAGGAATCGGCCACCCCTTTCCATCAACGCTGGAAGGGATAAAAAGGTTTCTCGGATCGAGAAGAAAACTGCTTGAGAAAGTGGAATTTGTGCCTGTATCAAGACTGGTTTGCGCTTGATATTCTCTATGTCTTATTGCCTGCACAACGCAGGTTTGAGATCATGGATAGTAAGTATAAATCCATTATTCAGGACAACTTGGCCAAGGTTTTTCAAAGCGAGTCGCAAGACTTGGCTTTACGCCTGGGGGCGGATCGCGTTGAGGCAGGATACATCTTTGCCGCCTTTGGGCGGTCCTGTTTACTAACCAAGGATGGCGTGTACCTCGATGGCGCAATCCAAGAGGGTCCAGTAGGAGTCCTTATTTCTCTTTACGCCCTGACTCCCAGCTCTGAGGATATACGCCTTCAGCCTTTTGTTGCATTCAAGGATCTTCCCAACAGCATGCCCTACCAAGGGGCCTTTTCTGTCAACGCGGAGATGATCCTTGTACCTCATGTCCAGGCCCTGGCCGAGTGGCGAGATTTGATAATGAAAAGGTTTAATGGGCACGATGCGCCCGAAAAGCTTCGTGGGGACGTGTCCTTTGTCCTGTATCCTCTACCCAAGATCGCCCTTGCCTACATTCTATACCTTGCTGATGATGAGTTTCCCGCATCTGTAACTTGTCTTTTCTCCGCCAATGCCTTATCCTTTATGCCGCTGGATGGCCTTGCGGATGTGGCTGAGTACACATCCAAATCTATCATTGAATTACTAAGCAGTGCCCATCTATAAACTGTATACCCCTCTCCCCCTCGAGGGGGAGAGGGAATTTATGGATGGAAACTAAGTAGCAAGACTTAGATGATGGCATATTCCCTAGGGGCCATAGAGATATCGCATGTCTGGTAGGCTTGTAGAGATCATTGAACTAGACAATGACTTAAAAGTAGAGATCTGGGACCTCAGCCGAGTGCTCGCTGGAGACAGATGGCTGGTGAGCTTGGAGGCCCGCGCTGACGTGCCTCTGGCCCCCGAAGTGCTATCGTCCACTGATGAAAAAGAAAAGCTCCTGGAGGTGCTCCGAAGGGTCTATGGAGACAAAGTCTCGTACAGGTATAAACAGGAAAGACACTTTGTGGACAAAAGGGAAAAAGAAGCGCTGTTTCAGGAGTTCTTGGGTATCCTCAAAAGAAACGTTGTACCTTATCTTTCCCACAGGGACTTTGCCAGGAGGCTGGTGGCCTCCAAGATTCGTGAGCTCAAGGCCAGGGATCCACGCCTGTTTTTTTGAGGCCCCGACGCATGAAGATAATTTGTGCCCATCAACCTTATTTTGCTCCCTACGGGGGCTTCTTTCAAAAGGCCCTGCAATGTGATGTGATGGTCCTGTTGGACTCTGTTCAGTTCCCCCGCGGCACCACCTGGCTTACTCGGAATAGATTCAAGAATGACCAAGGCGCCCTCTGGCTAACGCTGCCGGTATGGAAAAAGGGGCTTGGCCTGCAGCGCATAATGGATGTGAAGATTTGCCATGAAGGAAGTTGGGCAAGAAAACACCTCTTATCCCTAAAAACAGCTTACGCCAATGCGCCATATTTCAAGGATCACGAACCCTTTCTGGAACATGTCTTTTCAGATAGGATTACCAAGCTGGTTGATTTTAATGAGGAGATTATCAGGCATATTATGGATGCTCTCAAAATCCCTGTGGAGCTGGTGCGTCTTTCCGCGCTTGGAATAGATGAAAGGGAACCAGGCTTGTCCATTTCAGTGGCCAGGAAGCTGGGGGCCACACATTTCCTTGCTCAAAACTCGGCAAAAAAATACTTGGACCATAAGGGATTTGAAGATGCTGGGATTAACCTAATTTTTTTTAACCCTCGGGCCCTCGTGTATCCTCAGCTCTGGGGCCAGTTTATACCAAACCTCTCTTGTCTGGACCTCATACTTAACTGTGGCTCAAGGGCTGCAGATATCTTGGCAAGGGGAATCAAGAATCCGATGCAACGGAGAATCCCTTAGCCTCCAAAAGGGACCTGAGTTCCTCGCCTTCTATTTTTTCTTTCTTTAGGAGAAGCTCAGCACCCTCCACCAGAACTTCCTTTTTCTCTTTCAATATCTCCAAGGCCTTTTCATATTGGGCCCTTATGATCTCTTGAACCTCTTTGTCTATGAGTTCGGCTGTAGCCTCACTGTATTCTCCGCCTCCCTCCATTATGGGGGTATTGAGAAATTGCGACCTTTGCTGCCTTGCAAAGTAGACCTGCCCCAGCTTTTCGCTCATTCCATATTCCTTGACCATGGACCTGGCTATGTCCGTGGCCCTGGAAAGATCATTGTGGGCACCCGTGGAAATATCACCAAACATGAGCTCCTCGGCTGCCCGGCCACCAAGGAGAGAGGCTATCTTGTTAAGAAGCTCCGTCCTGCGCATTAGGAAACGGTCTTCAGTGGGCACCTGCATGGTGTAGCCAAGGGCCGCTATTCCCCTTGGGATGATGGATATTTTCTTTACCGGATCAGTACCGGGAAGAGACAGGGCCACAAGGGCATGGCCAACTTCGTGATATGCCACAATCTTGCGTTCTTCCTCGTTTATGAGGCGGTTCTTTTTTTCAAGGCCTGCGATAACCCTTTCCACGGCTTCCTCAAATTCCTTCATGGTGACCTTTTTCTTCTTGCGCCTGACGGCAAGAAGGGCAGCTTCATTGACCAGGTTGGCTAGGTCAGCCCCCACCATGCCCGGGGTCATATTTGCAATGGTCTCCACGTCCACGTCATCGCCAACCTTTACGTTTTTCAGGTGCACCTTCAGGATTTCCTCCCGGCCCTTTTTGTCTGGTCTGTCCACCAAGATGTGCCTGTCAAAACGCCCGGGCCTCAATAGTGCCGGGTCCAGTATCTCGGGTCGGTTGGTTGCCGCCATCAGTACCACGCCCACCGTCGGGTCAAAGCCGTCCATCTCTACCAATAGCTGGTTCAGCGTCTGTTCCCTTTCGTCGTGGCCTGCCGCCCCCCCTATCCCTCTGGCCTTGCCCAATGCATCTAACTCATCGATAAATATGATACACGGAGCCCTTTTTTTCGCCTGATCAAACAGGTCCCGGACCCTTGCTGCCCCAAGACCGACGAACATCTCCACAAAGTCTGATCCGCTCATGCTAAAAAAGGGTACATGGCTCTCACCTGCCACTGCCTTGGCAAGAAGCGTCTTTCCAGTTCCAGGGGGACCTACTAGCAAAACGCCCTTTGGCATCTTGCCTCCAATTTCAGCAAACTTCTGTGGTTCCTTGAGAAACTCCACTATCTCCATCAGCTCTTGCTTGGCCTCATCCACACCCGCAACATGATCAAAGGTCACCTGCAGGTCGTCTTCCATGTAAACCTTGGCCTTGCTTTTCCCCAGGGTCATGAAACCGGGCTGCTGCCCAGTCATACGTTTCATGAAAAAGTACCACACACCAACAAAAAGGAAGATGGGAACCACCCATGAAAATAGATCCCTCAAGAATGTCGATTCCACTTCTCCCTTGAAGGTGACATTGTATTGAGCCAAAAGCTTTGCAATTTCAGGATCTACCCTGACGGTTCGGAAAAGTATGGAACGTCCCGTTGGCGAGGCATCTCCGGCAAGCCGACCCTGAATCTGATTGGTCCCAATGGCAACCTCGGTGACCTTCCCCTCCTTTAAAAGTTTTAGGAACTCGCTGTAGGGTATGGTGCGGATAGCGAGCATGGAAACGATTGAATGCTGAAGAAGTAAAACGATCCAGATACCAATGAGTAGGTACCAGATGGAAAACCTGTGGTGTTTTTCCATGGGACCCTCCTTTCTTAGCCAGGAGTTACCGTCCTCGCTATGAGGTTAATTGCCAAGCATGAATGTAAGCACAAAGCCAGCGTTATTCAAGGGGAAAATGGGAAAACCTTGAAAAGCCTTCCGTTCTGGACTATGGTCTGCCCAAAAACAAACCAATCGGAGGGGCAATGCTAGGTTACACAAACGAAAAACAAGGCTCCGCTTTTTGGCAAGACTTACTTGCTAACCGCATAGAGACCGCCGAGGAACTAGAGGGGCGACTAGGCCTGAAGATACCCCGCCTAAGGGAGATCATCAGAAAATATCCAATGCGAATTAGCCCGCATTATCTGAGCTTGATAAAGGAAAAAAATGACCCAATCTACAAGCAGTGCGTACCGGATCCCGCGGAGCTTGAAAATGACAGAGGGCTGGTTGACCCCCTTGCTGAGGAACGATTTTCACCGCTGCCTGGGCTCACCCGTCGTTACCCTGATCGCGTGCTTTTCCTTGTTTCTGATCAGTGTGCCACCTATTGCAGATTCTGCAATCGAAAAAGAAAGGTGGGCAGGAGAGGAACAGTAACAAAGGAGACAATCCAGGAGGGCCTTCGCTACATAAAGGCCCACAAGGAAGTAAGGGATGTCCTTCTTTCCGGGGGGGATCCACTTTTATTGGAAACACCGCAGTTGGAAACAATACTGAGGTACTTAAGAGACATTCCCCATGTCCAAATAATAAGGATAGGCACCAGGGTGCCTTGCGTGCTTCCACAAAGGGTCACCCCTTCACTGGTGTCAATGTTAAAAAAATACCATCCCCTATATATCAACACACATTTTAACCATCCTAAAGAGATTACACCAGAGTCCGCAAAGGCGTGCTCCATGCTGGCCGATGCCGGCATTCCCCTTGGCTGCCAGACGGTGCTCCTCAGGGGTGTAAATGATAGTGTTAAAACCATCAAGCAATTGATGGAAGGGCTTGTTAGGATTAGGGCAAGGCCTTACTACCTGTTCCAGGCGGATCAAGCAAGGGGTACGGCCCATTTCTGGACACCCCTTGATACAGGTCTGGAGATAATATCAGCATTGCAAGGAAACGTCTCAGGACTCTGTATCCCCCACTTCTGTGTTGATTTGCCCGGAGGGGGAGGAAAGGTCCTGCTGACCCCCGAATCTATCCAAGAAAGACAAAAGGATGCGCTCATCATAAAAAACTTTGAAGGAGAACTATATGAATACCCCATCTATAGTTAGTAACAAAATGTCAAAATTTTCCCTCTTGCCCATTCCCCGTAGTTTTGTGGGCCAGGGGGCTTAGCTTTGGTCAATAATTAAGGACCCTGGTATTTGATAGGAGACGAAAGGAGATGAGTATGATTAGGGTTACATGTCTAGGAGGAGCAGGCACTGTCACGGGTTCCAACTATCTTATTGAAACCCCTGGAGGAAAAAAGTTCTTGGTGGACTGCGGGCTATTCCAAGGCGGCAAACAGATAGAAAGTAGAAATTGGGACCCATGGGGATTTTCGGCCCTTGCAGACCTGATCCACCAACGCTTTAATCTTGAAGCCCATGTGCCCAGGTGGAAAGAACGTTTAATTCTAAAACCAAGACAGGTTGCGGTTGAAGCCCCAAAGATAGAGGAAGCCCAGCCTGATATCCAGACCATGATGTACAATGCCATAGTGGATCTGGAAAAGCAGATCAAGGAGTTGAAAAAACTGGTTTCCTCAAAACAGTGGCTGGAAAAGGGCAGTGAAGAGGATGTGGAGAGGATTCAGTACATAAACGAGGAATTGACACAGATGCTTGGGTAGGCCATTTACTTGTCCTTTGATGTGTCCCATCTTTGTAATAAACCAGAAATGTTGAGTTCCAGCATTCGTTTTGCTCTTGGGCCTTCATATCACTTTAGCTTCGGAATGCTCCAAGCTATTCTTTATATTGTCGCTTTTGCTTGATTGCCATGTAAACCCTTTCTGGCAATAGGGGAAGCTCAAACACCCTTGCACCCACCGCATCGTAGACTGCATTCAATATAGCCGGGATAGTAGGCATGATTGCGCCCTCGCCCACCTCCTTGGCACCAAAGGGTCCATTGGGTTCATTGCTTTCCACGATTATGGTCTTTATCTCCGGAACGTCCAGGGACGTGGGAATCTTGTATTCACTCAGGTTTGGGTTCAATATTCTCCCATTTCTGTCGAATTTTACTTCTTCAAAAAGTGCCTCACCTAATCCCATAGACAAAGACCCTTGCATCTGCCCTTCAACGGATGTGCGGTTTATTGCAAAGCCACAATCATGGGCGTCGGTCATATCGTCTATGACCACGTGGCCGGTTTCCAGATCGACCGTAACTTCCACAACTTCTGCCGAACATCCGTAGGCAGGGGATGTACCAACAGCAGCACCCTTGAAGCCTCCCCCCAGCTTTGGGGGCTTGTATTTTCCTGTACCGACTATCACACCTTTCTTAAGATAGGCCAGTCTGGCGGCCTCCCGAAAGGTTAAATAAGGTCCTTTGGGATGATCCGTCCACCCGCGGTGTTCCTTGATGTAACGCTCCCTTATTGGGGTAAAGTCCACATCACCATTTTTGAAAATGACCTTTCCTTCCCTGACATCAATGTCTTCTGGCGACAGCCCCAACTCATCGGCCACGCTTTCTACCACCTGTTTTCTTGCAGCCTCTGCAGCTTCTTTAACCGCGTGTCCACTCATCAATGTCTGTCTACTGGAATAGGCTCCAAGATCAACACCAAATTCAGTGTCCCCAGAATATACCTTTACGTCAGTTAGTCTCACCCCGAGGGCCTCTGCGGCAATCATTGCAAGCACAGTGTCAGAACCCTGCCCAATCTCCGCTGATGCCGTATAAAGGTTGACCGTGCCTCCATCTTCACTGAGTTTTATGGTGGCAGTGGAATGGTACGTCTCAGAGCGATAAATGGGATAACCCGCACCTGATACGAAGAATCCGCATGCCATCCCGATACCCTTTCCTTTGGGTAGCTTCCCCTTTTTCTTACTCCATTGTGAGCCTTCTCTTACTGCCTCGATGCATTCCTTCATCCCCAGGCTGCTCATATTGAGTTCATTACAGGTCACGTCTCCCCTGCTCATCACGTTTTTCAGCCTCAACTCAATGGGGTCAATGCCCAACTCCTCGGCGATAATATCAAGCTGTTGTTCAAAAAGGGCACGTGCTGCCACAGCACCGTGGCCACGCTGAGCACCGCAGGCAGGCTTGTTGGTATAGACCCTGTAGCCGTCATATTTCATATTGGGAAGCTTATAAGGTCCACCCAGCATTGAACCTGCATAATACACAGTGGCAATACCAAAGCTGGTATAGGCTCCTCCATCCAAATAACATTTGTGCTTCAAGGCCATGAGAGTTCCATCTTTTTTTACACCAAGGGTCATTTCATGGATGAACTGGTGGCGGGATCTGCCGTGCATAAACACTTCTTCCCTGCCATATACCACCTTGACCGGTTTCCCCGTAAGTCTGGACAGCAACGCGGCGCTCATTTCAGCCGGAGTACCCTCGGCCTTGCTCCCAAATCCGCCACCCACATAAGGTTTGACCACCCGCACCTTGCCCACAGGAATCCCTAACACCATGGCCACTGTGCGCATTACATAGTGAGGTGTCTGGGTTGAGGTATAGAGGGTGAGGTTGCCGAGGTAATCATAGTCGGCTATGCATCCATGGGGCTCCAAGGCCGCTGATTCCTGTCTCTTATTAATAAATTTGTCGGTACGGATGAGGTCACACTCCTTAAAGGCGGCCTCCACGTGGCCAAATTCCTGGTGTACTTCTGCGCAAATGTTTCTTGGAAAATCCTCATGGATCACCGGCGCGCCCTCAGCCATGGCCTCCTCAATAGTAAACACGGCTGGCAGTTCCTCATAATCTACCTCTATGAGAGAGAGGGCCTCTTGAGCAGTTTCCATGTCAACAGCAGCAACAGCGGCTACCTCATCGCCCACGTAGCGGACCTTATCGTAACAAAAGAGGGTTTCATCGTATCGCGCTGGACTAACCCCATATTTGACCAGACCCGCTTCTTTTGCAGTGACTACTGCCTTTACTCCTGGCAGACGGGCTGCCTTTGACGTGTCTATATTTAATATCTTTGCATGTGGAAGCGGGCTGTGAAGAATAGCCCCATAAAGCATACCGGGAAGCGTCAGGTCATCCACGTATCTCGCCCTGCCAGTTGCCTTGTCAGGGGCGTCCAGGCGCGGCGCCCGCTGGTTAATTACGCTGTAGTCCTTCATGTGTTTGCCCCCTTTACTCTTTTATTGGTTAGCCATATCTTGTGAAGCCGCTTCAATGGCATCCACGATCTTTTGATACCCCGTACACCTGCAAAGATTCCCCGAGATCGCCTTGCGTATCTCTTCCCTGTCAGGCCTTGGGTTATTTTCCAGAAGGCTCTTTGCAGTAAGTATCATGCCTGGTGTGCAGAAGCCGCACTGGATCGCGCCTTTGTCCACAAAGGCCTTTTGGATGGGATGAAGCCCTTGTGGGCCTTCCAGCCCCTCAATTGTCTGTATTTTCCTTCCATTGGCCTGAACCACGAGCACCAGGCATGAGTTCACAGGCCGACCATCCATTAGCACTGTGCATGAACCACAATCGCCAACCTCGCAGCCCTTTTTGGTTCCAATGAGATCAAGCTCGCCGCGGAGAAAATCCACAAGGGTTTGATTGGGTTTTACTGCCACCTCATAGACCTTCCCGTTAACCGTAAGAGAAATAAGTTTTTTCATGGTCCATCCTCTCTGTAAGTTCTTTTGGTTAGCCCTAAGACCTCACGGCTACCTCATAGGCCTTATCTAAGGCCCTTCTGGTAAGCACTGCCACCATGTCTCTTCGGTATTCCGCCGATGCCCTGAAATCATCAATGGGCTTGGCATCAGAGGCCGCCGCTTCACCCCCCTTCTCAAACAAGGCAGGAGAACCGCTTTCCCCTTTTACCACCGATTCGGCCGAAGGGGCCCTAATTGGCGTGGGAGCCACGGAACCTAGAACGACCCTGGCTTCCTGAATGTGTTTTCCGTCTCCATCCAGTTGTACAAAAGCAGCCACGTTAACAATGGATATCTCCAGTGCGCTTCTAACCCCCAGCTTTATATAGTGTGCGCCGTACATACCCGAAGGCAAAGGCACGAGGATTTCATGGATTAATTCATCCGCCTCTATCACCGTCTCACCCGGGCCACGAAAAAGCTCCTCCACCTTCACTAGCCGATCGCTGTCTTTCTTCTTAAGAACAACATTCGCCCCATAAGCCATCAAGGACGGAGGCAGATCGGCTGCAGGCCGCGCTGAACCCAAGTTGCCAGCTATTGTCGCAAGATTGCGAACCAAGGGGGAGCCCAAATTCTGGGCACCCAATGATAGGGCACCTAGCTTGCTCGAAACCTGCTCAGATTTGGCAATCTCTGCTACCTTTTCGGCAGCTCCAATTCTAATGGCCCCATCGGAAACGTCGATTCCCTTCATTTCACCCAACCTTTCAACACAAACTACGTGTTCAGGGCTAACTATCTTCTTCTTCATGTTAACCAGGAGATCAGTGCCACCAGCCAAGGCCTTCGCCTTGCCTCCTAACTCCGCCATGAGCTCGCATGCCTCCTGGAGCGTTTGTGGTTCGTGGTACTCGAACTGCGGTAGTAACATATTCAACCCTCCCTTATGTTCATTATCAGGGTGCCCAAAGATATTGCTTTTTCATCAGCTTTTCTTCTTCGTTCACCTGGTTCCATCCGGGGACAGCCGCCCTTCCACCTTTCTGCCCACCTCTTTCAAAAATTTTGCATAGGTGTGCATGTCTTGGTCCCTGAGTTGGCTGCTCAAACCAACCACCCACAGCGCAGATGGTGCGGAGTTTTGTCCATTGCGGACAGGAACGGCTATTGCCCTTATCCCATCGATGTATTCTTCTTTATCCAGTGCAAAGCCTTGTCTTCTCACCTCCTGAACAATCCGAAGGTATTTTTCGGGATCTGTACAGGTATTGGGCGTGTACCTCTTGAGCTTCTTGCGCCGCAATAAATCCCTTGCCTTTTCTTCGGCCATCTGGGCGAGCAAGACCTTACCAGTGGCACCTGCAAACAGCGGGATTCTCATCCCTATTTCTGAAGACACCTTTATATCCACAGGCGAGTCCACCTTGTCGATTATAACGATCCACCCCCTTGATAGAGTACCCACAAAGGCCGAAAGCCTTGTTTCCATAGCCACCTTTTCAAGCCAGGGATGCGCAATGTCAGCAAGATTGAAGTTCTTGGCCGCCTTTGTACCCAACACATAAAGACCTGGCCCCAGGACAAAGCGGTTGTCCCTATTGTTTTCTAGGATCCCGAGGGAACGAAGCGTATGCACTATGTTGAATACCGTGCTTTTATTGTATCCAAGGACCCGGGCTGTCTCACTGATACCCATGCCCCTGTCTGACTTTGAAATAGCCTCCAAGATGCTAAAGCATTTGTCTATAGCGGGAACTCGTTTAAATTCAACTGTCGGCTTCATTTGGTGATTTTGATCTCCATAGAGAACTTTTGTTTTCTATAGCAGTCGCAAATATTCTTGTCAAGAAAAAAGCCTCTCCAGAATGCCACTTATTGGTCAATAGGGAACCCGCATCTTGAAAGCGGGTTCCTGGTTTCTGGATAAATCCATAATAGGGTTAACAGGACGGGTAGGCCTAGTACATGAGATTTGGCAGAAACAGGATTAACTGTGGAAATGCAATAAGTATGATCACGCCAGCTATAACCGCTAACAGAAAAGGGAAAATGCCCTTGAAGATGGTTTCAAGTGGTATTTCTCCTATTACACTCCTTGCCACACCGAACACTACATAGACATTAATTCCAACAGGTGGGGTTATAACGCCCATTTCGGTAACCATAACAATTATGATCCCAAACCATATGGGATCATACCCAAGGCTGCTTACCAGGGGAAAAAACACCGGAACAGTGAGCATCACAAATGCCAGGGCATCCATGAAGCAGCCCCCCAGAAAGTAGATGAGAACGATAATCCCCATTATCATGTAAGGGGGAAGGTCAAACCCTCCTACCCAGGTGGCTATGTTGAAGGGGATTCGCGTAACGGCCAAGAACTTCCCGAAGATGACCGCCCCTGTTATCAACATCATCACCATGCACGAGGTTCTAAGGGTCTCATATAAGGATTTTACAAAACCCTGCCAAGTAAGTTGCCTGCGCAGCACAGAAAGGGCAAGGACCCCGAACGCCCCCACGGCAGCTGCCTCAGTAGGCGTGAAGATTCCAAAAAACAATCCCCCTATCACTAGGATGAATACCGCAAGGGTCTCACTCATGTACCACAAGGAGCGTAGCCTTTCACCCCAAGAAAATTTCTCTCCTGGTGGGCCTTGAGCAGGATTTCTCCGACACCTGATGTAGATGGAGATAATGAACAAGATCGTCACGAGAATGGCCGGAACGATACCCGCCACGAAAAGCTTTCCGATAGATTGTTCTGTAAGGATTCCATATACGATCAAGACAATACTTGGTGGCATGATCATGCCAAGCCCACCACCAGAAGCAACAGACCCGGTAGCTAGCTCATTTGCATAATTGTATCTCTTCATTTCTGGCAGCCCGACGGTGGCCATGGTGGCTGCGGTAGCCGGTGAAGAGCCACATACCGCCCCAAATGCAGTGCACGCAGAGACCGTTGCCATGGCAAGGCCACCCCTAATGCTGCCCAGATATTTATAAGCGGCATCATAGAGTCTGCGGCTTATCCCACTATTAAAAGCAAGTTGGCCCATCAAGACAAATAGTGGAATAGTGGTGAGGCCATAGGAAGAGAAGACCTCATAAACGTTCCTTGACAGGAGTGCCAATCCCCCTTTGAAAGATACCATGATGCTGAATCCTACGTATCCTACAAGGGCCATCACAAAAGCAACTGGCATCCTTGTCAGGAATATGATCACCATCACAGTGATTCCGACTATACCTACTGTTGTTGCATCCATAACTGATCAGTCTTTCAATTTCCTAATATTTTCTATTACATCTGAAATAATTATCATTACAAACACAAGAAAACAAAAAGACACCACGTACACAATGGCATATTCCGGGAATTCCAGATTCATTGATACCTCTCCCGAGCGGTGAAGGTCCCCGGCATAGACCGCTATTCTCCAGGTGATAGCTGAAAATAAACCCAAACTCAGCAGACTGGTGATTATATCCAAAACCGTCTGAACCTTGGGCTTAAGCAGCCGAAAAATAATCTCAACCCCTATGTGCCCCTTTACCTTCTGGGTATATGGAAGGGCCATGGCTACGGAAAGTGTTGACATGTATCCCACCAACTCAACGGACCCAAATATGGGATGACGGAAAAATCTCCCCACCACATCCACACAAGTCAGACCCATCATGCCCACGAGGCAACACGCCCCTATGACCTTTTGCTTATCTAATATCCACTCAATGATGTTCCAGAATCCCCTCATGGCTCACTCATAAAAATGGGGCCGGCTTCAGTCTTACCGGCCCCTGTATCGGTTATCCTATTTCAGGCCTTCCAGCACCTTGACCGTGTAGTCCACAATCTCCTTGCCATTAAAGCCCTTCTTGTTCATCCCATCTACATATTCCTGAATCACAGGTGCTGCAGCCTTTTTCCACCTGGCCTGCTCCTTCTTGTCCAGACCTATGATCTGGTTACCCTGGTTCAGGAAGAAAGTGATACCAGCCATGTCACTGCTATCCCAGGCCTCTCCGTGCTTTACGGCCCATTCCTTGTTGATCTCCTCGATAATATTCTTGACATCAGCGGGCAGAGAATTCCATTTATCCTTGTTCATGACCACAAAAAATGTGGTTGTATAGGCTACAGAATAAGCCGCGATACCGTAATCTGTTACCTCACCTAGCTTCCACCCTTTGTTAGCCTCAAACGGGTAGCATGCTCCATCGACAACACCTTTTTGCAGCATCTGGTAACATTCAGGCATAGGCTTGGGTACAGGCACAGCTCCTAGGGCCTTCATCACCTTGGCGCTGGTTCCATGGGACCTCATCTTAAGCCCCTTCATGTCTTCAATCCTGCGCACAGCCTTACCCTTCGTGAAAATCAGTCCTGGTCCGTGGGCATGAAGGTACATGACCTTGGTGTCCATTAGCTCTTTTGGCATAAAATGCTTATAAACGGCATTGGCCACTGCCGTTGCAACCTTCCCACTCGTGTATCCCATGGGCAGATCTACCACTGCCATGACAGGAAATCGTCCTCTAGTATAAGCAAGACATGATAAGCCTATGTCCGAAAGGCCTGTCACTACGCCATCATAACACTGTCTAGCCTTTGTGAGAGTCTGACCCGGATAATATTCAACCTTGACACGCCCATTGGTTCGTTTTTCAACTTCTTTACACCATGCCTCGGCTAACTTACTTTGAATATGGGTTGGAGGGAAAAAATTGCTATAGGTTAGCTTAATGGGGCCAGCATTTACGTTCGTGCCACCCACGAGGACAAAAGCCACACCAATTACCAAAGTTAATGCATATACGAAAAAGCTTCTTTTCATAGCACGTCCTCCTTTTTGAAGTGGATCACCAAGCCTGTTAAATCCAGACAATCACAAAGTCCGTCTCACCTCCCTTCAAAATATCTTTAGCATCGCCCTTCTTGTGCCAGCAATTCATTGGCAGAGTCAGCCTTATATCCGGTGCTCCTAAATATACCAAATACAACCAGAAGACAAGTAAAAAACATTGTTTACGGCCCCTCACAACGATCACACATACCACCAAGTCTCAGCCCCTTTCCCTAAGTCCTAGTTGGATCTAGCTAAACTATGAAAATTTGGTTATGGTCAAATTCGGGGCCCACACCGCGCTCCAGTGCCACAAAAGCCCTTGACGAACAGCTCTTACTATTAGAGCTCCACACAGGACAGATACCCACTGATGGCGCTGTCGTACTTGGAGGTCAGACTAAAAACCTTCCGGGCCAAGTGGAAACGGGTCCGCAGGGTGATCTTCCCGCCGGATTCCTCCATCTCTCGCAGCACAGGACCGTAATCAGAGGGATCCACAATCACAGTTACATATTTGAAATTCTTGGCAGCGGACCGTAACATGGAAGGGCCCCCAATGTCGATATTCTCAATGGCTTC
>Ga0190334_1000164_pt1 | contig 34003 bp, 25 predicted proteins | sample 48720478_MG_FD_161270 | JGI IMG/M metagenome (GOLD analysis project Ga0190334, IMG submission 161270) | Hydrothermal vent sediment bacterial communities from Southern Trench, Guaymas Basin, Mexico - 4872-04-7-8_MG | ecosystem: Environmental > Aquatic > Marine > Hydrothermal vents > Sediment ... | reverse complement strand
TTTTGGAAATCTTTAATTAACTCCTATTATAAGATTAGAAATAAATTTAAACTATAAAAATATTAGGGAATATTTTAAAAAATAAAACGTGATTTTTTATAAATATTTTTTACTGCCCATTATTATGAAATATATTAAATTTATATCGTATTTTTCGATAATTACTAATAAAAAATGGTAAAAATTTTAAAAAATTAATAATTACGATTGAATTTTGAATTTTAGGGAATTTCTTGAAAGAGAAGAAATTATTGAGCAATTAAAAAATAAATATCTTGGCGGTACTGCCTACAACAATTTTGAAAAAATATTAGATGAGATAATTCAAAAATTTTTTAAGTTAAATCCCGATGAACACGAATTGAAAATTGGAGATTTATTTGGAACACTTTATCAAAATATAATTTCAAGAGAAATCAGAAAAAATCTTGGAGAATTTTATACTCCACCTAAAATAGTAAATTATATTCTCTTTAATGTAGGTTATGAGCCATTTAATGATATTTCAAGGAAAAAAGTAATGGATTTAAGTTGTGGTTCAGGGAGTTTTTTAATTCAAGTTGTTAATCATCTTATTACATGTTTACTTTATAAGAACAATATTAATTCAATCGATAAATTAACTCCAGTGAACGCCTTAAAAATAATGGAACATATTCAAGAAAATATATACGGAATTGATATTAACCCGCTTGCTTGTATCTTTTGTAATCTAAACTTGATCTACAGTGCTTATAAAATTCTAAGAAAAATCAATAATTTTGTAAATAGTTTTAATTATCTTGGTTTTAAAATTTTTTATGGAGATACATTGAAATTCAAATTTCAAGAAAAATTTGATTTCATAATTGGGAATCCTCCCTATTTATTCATACGCAATGTCCCTTTAAATCGAAGAAAATTAATTGAGAATCTAAAATTAAATACCAACATTGGTCAATATGACTATTATCAGATATTTTTGGAAATAGGAATTGAATTATTAAATAAGAATGGCATGCTTGGATACATCGTCCCTGACTCCATACTAGCTTTATCAAATAGAAAAAGAATTCGCAAGCACATTACAGAAAATACAAGTATAAAGAAAATTTGCTTGGTTAATGAAGCATTTAAAAAATCATCTGTTTCAAATGTAATATTAATTTTACAAAAAGTAATGGATGAAAATTCACGCAATTCCAACATTATTCAAATAGAGTTATTAGAAAATGACCTTTTAAAGATGAATGAATTAACACAAGAAAGTATAAGAAAAATGGATTACGAATTTCTTGTTCAGTTAACAGAAAAGGATATAGAGATCATGTATTACTTGAATTCAAAATTTCCGAAATTAGAAGATATAATGAATAATGTTCAATTCGATATAATCTTATCAAGAGGAATTGAGTTAGGAAAAGAAGGGAATATTATTTATTGTAATAACTGTAAAAAGTACATGCCACTTCCAAAAAAAAGTTTAAAATGTATCTATTGCCAAAAAAAACTAAATAAAGAAAATATAGAAAATATATTGCTAAATGAAATTTCAAATAAAGATAAAATGGGTATTGGCGTCGCTCCTTTTCTGGTCTCAATGAAACGTTATAAAATTAATGGGTATAAATACATAAAATTAAATTATCCTGGAATTAACTATAAAAACTTAGAGATTTATAAAGACAGGATAATTATTCGCCAATTAAATCAAAAAAATTTGATATGTGCCACTTATGATAATTTCTCTCTAACATCTCAATCGTATTATAATTTAAAAATTGTAAAATCTCCCATTGAAGAATTTAATAATTACTTTTTATTGGGACTTATTAATTCAAGGTTAATTTCTTATTTTTGCTTCAAAGCATTTAGTTCTTATAAAAAGCTATTCCCTCGGCTGTTAATCGAACGTATTAAAAAAATTCCAATAGTGATACCCAAGACTCCAGATGAGAAGAAAATCGCTCTTGATATCACTAAAAAAGTAAGATCGATCTTAAATTTACATGAAAATGAAAAAGATGGAGAAAAGATGTTAGATACTAGAAATATTGAAAGAGAACTTGATAATTTAGTTTTTAAGTTGTATATTATTGATGGAAATTTTCAAAAATTTATTTTAAATTCTTTTTAAAGGGAATTCAAAACTGAAATAAGTTCTTGTCAAATAATTTTTAGAAACTATAAAAAAGAGTTAATTTAATAAAGATTCTTCAATAATATGGATTTAACATGGAAAGGAAGATAAAATTAACAAGAAAAACCTCAGAAACGGAAATTAATATTGAATTGAATTTGGATGGAACTGGAAAGAGCGAAATCTTAACTGATTTTAAATTTTTTAATCATATTTTGAATGTATTTGCCAAGCACTCTCAAATGGATCTTAAAATCAATGCTAAGGGAGATCTACAACACCACATTCTCGAAGACATTGGGATATTATTAGGCGAGTGTTTCAATAAAGCAATAGGAAATAAAAGAGGAATAAAACGTTATGGATGGAGCTTAATTCCCATGGATGATGCTTTAGTAATGAGTACGGTGGATATATCTGGCAGGTTTTATTCTGAAATTGATCTAAATACAAAAGAAACTAAGATTGAAGATACAGAAATAGCTAATATTTATCATTTTCTTAATTCGTTCTCCGAAAACGCTAAAATTAATTTGCATCTTAAAGTATTATACGGAAAGAATTCACACCATAAACTTGAAGCTGCCTTCAAGTCCTTTGCGTTTAGCATAAGAGACGCAAAAAAAGTAGTTTCTAATGAAATTCCTTCTACAAAAGGAATCTTGTGATTAAAAATTATTTTTTTAATCAATTCTAACTTTCTACGATTGATTTTTTAGAGATGTATGTTTTTAAAATTGTATCCCATTTCTCAGCAAGTTCTTGTAACCCTGTTCTTAGAAATAAATTAACTGAATTTTTCAAGATCTCCTCAATATTATTCTTTTTCAATCCTTGCTTATTCATGGATAAATTTTCAATCATAAATCATTTTAAAGAATTAAATAATTTAAAAAAAAACATTATCTTGATAATATCTTAAAAACATATTTGAAGTATCAAATTTAATAAGATTCAAAATTTCTAGAGGATTATTAAGATAAATTTTTAAAATCTTAATATAAATATTATTCAAAATATAGTATAAGAAATCTAATTACAATGCATAATAATAAGTGAATTCTCTTGAAAAAACTCCCGAAGTTAGATCTGTTAAAAGAACTTCTCAAGAACTACATGTTTGAAGTCGATGGAGCCATCGCAGTTGCGATATGTGATAGAGATGGTTTTATAATTGCCTCCGAAAGTAAGCAGAAAAATGATCAAGAATCTGATTCGGTAATTGGAGCAATATCCGCTTTTCTTGATATTTATATTGACAGGATTAAAAATGAATATAAAACTAATAGTAATTTTTTCAACATTACAGTAATGGAAGATAAAAAATTTTCTTATTGTTCAATGGGAACACATTCTATTTTAACTACAATAGCAAGTCCCACTACACCAGATATAGAATTAAGAGTATATTCTGAACACATTGCCAAGAAAATTGAGTTGATATTAGATGGTCATGAAAATATTTCGACAAAAATTCCTGAGATCGTGAGGGTTTTATCAAAAACTAGGGCTGGAAAATTGCCAGCAGGTAAATTTTCTGCTAAATTGATAATTACAGGAGATTATGGCGTTGGTAAAACCTCATTAATAAAAAGATTTGTTGAAAATACTTTTCAAAAAGAATACATTTCTACAATTGGTATTGAAATTTCGAAAAAAACAATTTCAATGAGCGAGAATACGGAATTAAACTTCATTATATGGGATATTGGAGGACAATCTCTTAAAATGACGCCCCATAGACACAAATTTTATGAAGGAGCTAGTGCTGCTTTCATTGTCATTGATCGAACAAGATCAAATCCAATTAAAAGTGTCGAGCAATGGTATAATGACATGATCAAGTTTGTTTCTCCAAACATTCCAATTGTCATAATTGGAAATAAGTCAGATTTGAGTGATGAGGTAGTAGTAAATGAAGAAGAACTCAGAGATGTTGCAAAAAATTTTAATTCTCATTATATTTTAACATCAGCCAAAACTGGGATGAATGTAGACGAAGCTTTCTTATATATTGGATACAGATTTATCGAAAAAGTGTAAAATTGTAAAAGAAACTTTATTTTTTATTCACCTATATTATAACATGATACATTTATTTTTCTCAAATTAAATTAATTAAAGGAGGTTATAAAATTGGTATTAAAAGTTGAGTTCAATCAAATATTGGCAACTTGAGATACTTCTGGATACCTCATGGGCTTTTCAATCAAGGAACTCACTTATAAAGGCAAATACATTCTATATCTAACGGAACAAGAACTAGCAGGTCCATGGTTTAGCTTTAAACTGATTCGAAAAGATATTGGCACGATACCTGTTCTGTTAAAAAATATTGAACCCACTCCCATCTATAAAATGGTAAACACTCGAAAAGGGACTTACATTGATAGAATAACATTAGACTTCGATATTAATGAATATTTAAAAAAATTGAATAAAATGGGAAAAATTGATAAAATTCCAATGAATAATGAAGAATCTTTTGTCCGATTATACATTGATATCTTTAATAAGCCTAAAGTACCGTACATAAACACTTTTTTCACTTTAAAGAACATGTCCAATTTCGACCTTGTGGATTTTTCATTATATTTCATCTTTGATTTTGATATAAATGGCTTGAATGGATATGACAATGATTTATCGGGATATGATATTGAAAATGATATCATATATCAATATGATGATACTAATCTATATGCAGGTTTTTCTCCAATCTCTAGATCAACCAATTATGAATCTGCTTTAACTAAAGAATTCAAATTAACTCCAGAACGACTTAATTTATCAAATACATTATATGAAAAGCCAGGTGAAATATTATCAGCATTACAAATCAAGTTTAAAACATTAGAACCATTACATTCCTTCCAAACGGCATTAACTATATCTGGAGGTTTCAGTAAGGAAGAACTCATTCAAAACATAATAAACGGAAAAAATAATGCAATTAAATTCCTTTCACAGGTAAATCGATCCGTGAAATCAGTCGTTCGGAATAAGCAAGAAAAAGCTTTTATTAAAATTAACATGCAAGAATCTCTAAATTGTGATTAAAATCTTTCATTCCATTTGATGATTCAAATAAAAAACCCATTTTGGGGATTTATTTGATGAGAGCTCCGTGAGAGCTTGGGAATGAAAAAATTATTGTCATTTTAAAAGGAATTTAAACCTTTAATTAATTGAAAAATTTTTATTAATGATTTTAAATGAATTCTAAGAAAAATATTAACCATGCAATAATCTTTATTGTAGATGATGTAAGAGCTCAAGATTTTTTTACTTTAATTGAAAAAAACAAATTACCAAACATAAAAAAATTAGTAAATGAAGGAACTTATTGCGATAATTGCATAACATCATATCCTAGTATAACTTATCCTTGTTATAGTAATATTGTTTTAGGAACTTATTCTGATTATTTTCTTAAAATTGGAAGCGGAATTCCAATGTATCATTTTGTTGATAGAAATCCATCTCAAGAATTAAAGAAAAGATTTCCTAAAATAATAAACTGTGGAAAAAATGGGCTACCCAAATTGAATAAACTAATTGGAACCAATTGTAAAACTATTTTTGAACAGGCAGGAGAGGGAAATTTTTTGAGCTCTCTTAATTTAATCAGTCGAGGTTCTCTCCAAGTTTCACCTAATCTCTTTACAACAGAAGTCATAATAAAAAATGTAATAGAAAGCTTTACTAACCCAAGGAAATTTTTTGAAAACAATGAGCCACCTAAAATATCAATAGCATATTTACCCTTAACTGATGATATCTATCATAAAAAAGGAAGCTCTCATCCGGATTATATCAATGAATTGGTTGAATTGGATAAAAATATTGGAAATCTTACTGAAAATTTAAGGAAAATCTCCTTATTAGAAAACATTGCTATTGGAATTATTTCTGATCATGGGAATTATGTTGCCAAAAAAACTTATGATTTAGAACCTTATTTCAACGAGTTAGGATTAATGCAATACAATCCAAGAAAAGGAATTGGTGATTTTGATGCCACCATGGGATCAGTAGGATTCTTTAACTTTCGTGGAAGCACTTGGCACGAACATCCAAGCCTTAAACAATTAGAATCTTTCAAACCTAGCACAATAGGAAAGAAAGAAATTAATTTGCTGAAAGAATTATGGAGGATTCCAGATGTTGAGTACATGTATTATAAAGATGATGATTGCTCTCCAGAAAAAGGAATCATTCATATTAGAAAAAGAATAAACGATTCGGATAAGTTCTTAGATGGTTTAATCGAATATCAAGGATTTGGAATTAAACAAAAAACAAGATATGAGTTTGAAGATGAAGAGATTTTTGGGTATTCTAAAGATGAATGGGCAAGCAAGATTTTGGATGGCAGATTTCACGATATAAATGAATGGTTAACTCATACTCATTCAATCGATTTTCCTTTAATAATAGACCAAATACCTAGATATTTTAAGAACCCTCGTTCTTGTGATATCATCATCTCAACCATTGGAAAATGTTGTTTCAATTATGAACATGGAAAGACCGTTTCAGATCACAGGTTTTCTCATGATATTGGATTAAAGAGATCCATGACAGTACCTTTTATTTTAAGCGGATCTCCATCAATCCCTAGAAAGAAGATTAGTTTCTGTAAAACAACAGATATGGTTCCAACTATTTTAAACCTATTAGGAATGAAAGCTCATGAGAGTGTCGTTGGTAAGTCTATTTTCAAATATAATTAATTTTTAGTAGAAAAAACTTGAAAATTTAATAATTCATTTAACAAAATTTATAACAATAATTGAATTTATTTTCGAATAAATCATCTAATACTCTATATAATATTTTAAAGAGCAAGAATAATTCATGTCCAGATATAAAAAATCCTTAATTATATTTTTATTCTTCTACATTACTGCAATCGCTTCTTTTTCTATAATAAGTTTTATGGTTACAAATGTCCCAAGAATAACATCATTATTTCCTGGGGACAACATGATAATACAAATCACAATCATTTTTGGGTTATTTCCTATAGCAGCAATTATCGGTGGCTTTTTTATTGGATATATTCTCGGGCCTTTCTTCATAATAATCTATAAAAATACAGTAGGTATTAGAATGAATTTTGGCATACAACATAGGGATAAAACACCAAAATTTAATAGGATGTGGAAATCTGTTTTTCCATCATTAATGGCTATTAATTTTGCATTAATGATTGGAACATCTACTTTTGCCAAAGATTTTATTGTGAGTCCCGAATATCTTAGCTCGGGAGGGGCACAATGGCCCATAATAGGCTTTATAACAGTACTCCCATTAATGTTAGGAATTTCTTATGGCATCTTTTCACCAGTATGGTTCCTATTAGATTCTGGAATAGTATTTACTAATAAACGGAAAGTAAAAGATAAAGTGGATCCTGTAGAAGTACGGAGTCTTGGGGGATGGTATCTTTATTTATTGAAAGGTTATGCTGGTATTGGAGTCATCATTTCTTATATAGGATTTGTTACAAGCATGTTAGCCTTATATAAAGATCCATTTGATGCCGGTTTTATCTCAGCAGTAATTTTATTGCCAATCCTGCCCATTATTCTTTCGATATATGCTGTTCCAATTCAAATTTTATTGGATTATACCTTAGAGCATCGAAGAAAATTCATGTTAAGGTTTGCTGAAAAGCTCAGAATAGTTGGTCCACTCGAAGATCCTTTAGATATTAATATTTAATTAATAAAATTTTTTTTATTTTTCTTCTAATCTTACTCAAATTTAATAAGGTTATAATAAAAAATGGTAAAATCAAATCAAATAATTATAGTCCCGGAAACGCACTGGGATCGTGAATGGTACCTCCCATTTCAGGAATTTAGGGCGAGACTTGTTATAATGATGGATAAACTCTTAAAAATTTTAAATGAAAATGAAAAATACACCAATTTTACATTAGATGGTCAAACGATTCCCATTGAAGATTATTTAGAAGTAAAACCCGAAAAAGAAAATGAAATCAAAAAGCACGTGAAAGAAGGAAGGCTTTCCATTGGACCAATGTATATTTTGCCTGATGAATTCTTAATTAGTGGAGAATCATTGATCAGAAACTTGTTAATTGGGCACGATATTGCAAAAAAATATGGTAGGGTAATGAAGGCAGGCTATATCCCCGATCCATTCGGTCATATAGCCCAATTACCACAGATTTTAAGCGGTTTTGAAATTAATTCAGTAATATTTAGGCGAGGATTTGGAAATGAATTTGAAGATAAAAAACTTAACATGGAATTTTGGTGGGAAGCTCCAAGCAACGCTGCAAAAATTTTAGGAATTCATTTAATTTTTGGATATGGTTCTGTTGCTGATATAAGTGTTGAGAAAAAAGATGGTCAATACAAAGCAGCATTAAGGAAGATCAAGAGAGTTGTCTCGAGTTTTGAAAATTATACCGCAACTCCAATTGTGCTTTTAAATAGCGGTTCTGATCATCATGAAGCTCGTCCTGAAATACCAGAGATCGTGGAACAATGGAATCAATTGCATCCGGATAAGAAAATGGTACAACAAGATTTTGAATATTATGTTAAAAAAGTATTGGAATCGAATGCAAATTTAAATACATTTCAAGGAGAATTAAGGGGTGCCAGATTCGATTATATTTTGACGGGTGTTCTTTCTTCCCGCATGTGGATAAAGCAGAGGAACACGAAAATTGAATACTTATATGAGAAATATGCCGAACCTCTTTCTACAATTGTTTGGTGTCTTGACAAACATGATAAATTTCAATATCCATATCATTATTTATTAACAGGATTTAAATGGTTAATCAAGAATCATCCTCATGATTCCATATGTGGATGCTCAATAGATCAAGTGCATGACGAGATGCACACGAGGTTTGATTGGGCAGAGCAAATTGGAAATGAAGTGTTTAAAAATGCGGTTCTCTATTTCACTAAGTTAATTGGAGTTAAACTTTCGAAAAATAGAATTCCACTATTTGTTTTTAATCCGCTTCCTTTTGAAAGAAAAGATATTGCTGAATTTTATTGTATCGTTCCAGAAAAAGATCTAAAAGGTTATAAACCTAGTAATTTTAAATTAGTTAATAGCAAGGGTGAAGAAATACCATTTCAATTCTGGAGCGTGGATGGAGAGCCAAGATATACTAGAATCAATTCTCTTTGGTTTAAGTGTAGCTTTCTCGCCTCAATTCCTCCCTGTGGGTATGAAATATATTATTTAGAAAAAAAAGAGACAGAAACTAATGATGAATTAAAAACTGAAGAAAATGTTGAAAAAATTTTTTCGTTAGAAAATGAATTTTACATGGTTAAAGTACATTTAAACGGCAAGATAGATGTATTTGATAAAGAAAGCAAGATGTTGCTTGAGAACGTTTGTCAATTTGAAGATGTTGGAGATTGGGGAGATGAATACGATTTTTCAGGACCCAAAGAGAACCAGTTTGATCTTAAATTTACATCAGAAGATCTCAATGTATTAGAAATTAAGCCCATAATTAATGGTCCCTCGCATAAAATGATCAAGTTATCCTTAAACCTTAATCTCCCTGCCTCGTTAACCAAGGACCGATATGGTAGAGATGATTACTTGGTATCCAATCTCATTAATGTTTATATTAGCCTATATGAAAATATCAAGAGAGTAGATTTTAAAATCGAGCTTGAAAATAACAGCAAGGATCATAGAATAAGAGTATTATTTCCAACTAACATTAAAACTGATAAAGTAAATGCTGATGGACATTTCTGCGTGAATGAACGCGATATAAAGCTTCCTCTAGCAGATAAATGGACTCAAAAACCTAGAGGAACAAATCATCAAAAAGATTTTATGGCAGTGAGCGATTCCTCTAAGACTGTAGCAATACTTAATCGTGGTTTGCCAGAATACGAAGCTCTTTTGGATAAAGATGGAAATGTAATACTTGCAATAACATTATTAAGATGTGTTGGATGGTTATCTAGAGGAGATTTTGAATCAAGACGAACGGATGCAGGACCCAGCCTATATACACCAGGAGCACAATGTATTGGTAAACATAAGTTTGATTTATCACTTGTAACTTCAAATGAAAATAATTGGATATCAGCAAAAATCCACGTTAAAGGTAAATCCTTCAATAATCCTCTTAAAATAAGCTTTCCAACCATGATTAAAACTCCCTTGAGAGCTGATGACAAGATTTTCTTATCTTCTTATGGGTTATTGGAAATATTTAGTTCACAACATGAAGAAAAAGTTCAACCATATTTACCTTTAAAGCATGGATTTTTAGAAATTGATAATGATAACATTCAATTGAGCATTTTAAAGAAAGCAGAACACAATAATGATCTCATAATTAGATTATATAACATTTCAAGTCAAAAACAACAGTGCAAAATAAATTTTAGCGAATTTCTTACCATTAAAAATGCTCAAATAGTCAATCTTTTGGAAGAAACTCCTAAAATGGAGATAAAGGCGAAAATCCTTGCAATAAATGAGAACTTCATTGAAATTGATCTAGATCCAAATGTTATTTGCACTTTAAAGATTGACCTTGGGAAATAAATATTCTAGGCATAAATATTTGTACATTCTAAATCTTTATTTTTTAGAGCTTTAATGACATAATTCTTTTTTAATCCATTTATTATTTGAATTGGGACTTTTAATTTAGCAATTTTCTTGATAAATGATAATTTGCCTTTAATCCCACCTGTCACGTCTATTTTTTCGTCCATTTTAGCCAAGATAATTTCATCTAAATCTTCAGAATTTAGTTTTAATGCCAATCGAGGCGTGGATTGTTCATTATTCTTATTAACTAAATAAATGCCATCTTCTTCAATGGCAAAAATAACCTTTTTTACCTTATAAGACGTTAAATTTCTTATTAATTCAAGAATGATCTGATCACCCGATATTATTGAAAATGACTTGTCCTCTTCTAAGATTATATCTCCATGTAAAAGAGGGCAAATCCCTAAATTCAAGAGAATTTCGATCGATCTTATTGAAGAAAGTTTAATACCGTCTCCTTCTTTAATAAAGATACTCGAAGGATGAATGGTCATTATTGGAAAATTATTTTCTAAGAATTTAGATATGATAAATGTGTTTAATCTTGTCATTGCAAGATGTGTTTTACTAAGCCCTAACTTCTGATCATTTATTTCTTGGTTAGGACCATTAAATAAACCATATTTTTTAGCTAAGGGATGACCAAAAGATCCTCCTCCATGAATTAAAATAATTTGTTCATTACTAGCAATTATTTGCTTTATTACATCATTTAAAACATTCTCTCTAATGGAGAATGGTTCATTTTTATCAGTAATCAAGCTGCCGCCTAATTTAACGATGATCAGTTCATTCTTTATATTCAATTGATACACCTTTTTTATCAATTCCAGAAATAAAGCATTTATAATTTAATTTTTGCAAATGATCTGATATTTTTTTTAAAGTTTCTTTTTCTCCAATGGTAATAGCACAGCCTCCTAAACCCGCTCCTGTTAATTTTGCTCCAAATGCCTCATTTTCCATGGATATTTTCACAATCTCATCAAGATTTGGATGAGAAAGGTTTAATTCAGTTAATATTTGGTGGTTTATATGCATTAATTGACCTAATTCATAAAAATTTCCCTTGATCAATTCATAAGTACCCAATTCCGTATAATATCCTATTTTATCTATTAAGAGTTGAAAGAGAAAGGGATCCTTTTCTTTTAATTTCTTGACTAATTCAATTGCTTTTTTTGTATTATGTTTAACGTTTGTATAAGAAATCAAAATTTTAAATTCTTCAGGTGGAGTAATGAATTGAAACTCATTATTTTGAAAATAAATTATGTTTCCATGGGTACATATCGTATTATCTATTCCTGAAGGTGTTCCATGGACTATTTTTTCCATTGTAAATGCCATGTACGAAACTTCTTGCTTATTTAAACCTATTTCAAAAAAAGTATTCATCGCAGCAACAAAACAAACTGATAATGAAGCAGAAGAACCAAGGCCAGCATTAGGAATTAACTCAGAAGACAGGGATATTTCGATATTATTACATTCATCGCTAATTCTTTCTTGAAATTTTTCTAAACAAACAGCAAATTGTTTAAAGTTAGGGGGAATATTTAAAATAGCTTGATTTAAATCTTTATAGTGAAATCTTTTGTTTAAATCTAAAAAATTTATTATTATTCCTTTATGTTTAGTTTTTTCAATTCTACATGATGAACTTTTTTCTATCGCCATGGTTAATGCTGAATGCCCATAAACTACCGCATGTTCACCCATAAGAATACATTTTCCAGGAGCTTTAGCAATGACTATTTTTGCCATTTTTTAAACTATTTGTATGTTTTTTTCTTAAATATTTAAATATTAAAGGAATTAAAACTTTTTATTAAGATAATTTTGAAATAATAAATTTTAAAGAGTGATTCAATTTGGAAAATCATGAGAAATTTAGATTTTTAGCAGGTATTCTTTTAATAATATCAGCAATTACACATGTTTCTCAATTATTTATTTATGGAATTGAAAGTCATATCATTGGTGCTTCTATTTTTGGTGTTTGTTATTTAATTCTTGGAATTCTCTTGCTTAAGCTAAAAAAAAATCAAGTTATTAATATTTTGGGAATTATTTTACCAATAATTGGTGGATCTCTTGGAATAGGACGATTAATCTTATTTTATGTAGCAGCGTCAGGAGAACTTAATTTTTTCATCATATTTCACGTGATAGTTGATATTATAGTTGTACCATCATGTATCTATTCATATATAGGAATTAAAAGAGAAAAATCTTAAAATATTAACTAAAATTTTTTTTTTCCATATTCTAAAAGTTTCTATTTGAGTTTTTTATATACTTTTAAGAAGAAACAAGAGTTATCTTCATTCTTTTATTTTTTAATATTTTATAAAGTATTTATTTTCCCATCTCTAATTTTTTTGAGAAAAATATAATTCATGATTATAGAAATAAATCCTATTCTTTAATAACCATCTTTCTTTTTTTACATTAAAGAAAAAAATTAAATTTAAATTATTGATAAATCTTGTTTTTATCAATTTTTTAGCCATTAAATGAGTATAAGAATATCTCCTAAGTCATTTAATATATTTTAATTTACATGCTTAAATGGAACGGTGAAAGAATTTAAAAATCTTATAAAAGAAACAAGGGATTACTTGAATAATTGGATTGAGCAACTTTTCGAATTTTCTGAATATTACGAGAACATTGTTGAAACTATAATGGACCCCTTAATAGTCTTAGATAAAAATCTTCGCATTATTTCCGCAAATAAAGCATTCTACAAATCCTTTTTATTAAAACCAAAAGAAATAGAAAAAAAATTAATTTATGAATTAGAAAACTATCAATGGAACATTCCAGAACTTAAAAATTTATTAGAAGAAATCATTCCTAAAAACACTAAAATAGAAAATTATGAAATCAAGTTTAGCTTTAAACGATTAGGAGAAAGAATATTACTTGTTAATGCGAGAAGAATTTACAGTGAAAAAGGTAAAACAAAACTAATTTTACTAGCACTTGATGATATAACTGATCGAAGAAAAGCAGAGCAATTATTAATTGATTCCGAAGAAAAATATAGAACGGCTTATATTCGATTAGATTTTTACAAGGACTTATTCACTCATGATATCAATAATATTTTACAAGGAATATATTCTGGTTTGGAATTAAGTGAAATGTATCTTGAAGATCAAGAAAAAAAGCATAAATTAAAAGAATTAATACAAATAGTAAAAGACCACGTGTTTAGAGGGACTAGTCTTGTAGAAAATGTAAAGAAAATGACAGAACTCGAGGAAACAGAACAACCACTCAAAAAAGTAGAGATTATAGATCTTATAAAAAAGAACTTGGATTATTTTAAAAAAACATACTCGCATAAAAAAATTAATATTTCAACTGATTTTCATGATACTAAAATAAATGTTCAGGCAAATGAATTAATTGGAAATGTTTTTGAAAATATATTTTCTAATGCTGTTAGACATAATATTCAGGAAATAATTGAAATTGGAGTTAAATCTCATAAAATAATTAAGAATTCAATTCCTTATATTCGGATTGAAATTTCTGATAATGGTGTTGGGATCATAGATGAAAGAAAAGAGAGTATTTTTCAACGAGTGTTTAATGAAGATCGAAGTGTTAAAGGAATGGGTTTAGGATTATCCTTAGTAAAAAAGATCATGAATATTTATAATGGAAATGTATGGGTTGAAGATAAAATTAAAGGTCGACCAGAAAAGGGTAGCGTTTTTAAACTTGAGTTCTTGGAGGCTTAACTGATTTGGCAAATATTTTTATAGTTGAAGATGAGCCTACGATTCAACACCTATATAAAGAATTTTTAACAGCGATGGGCTTTAATATTATCGGAATGGCAAGTAATGGGAAAAAAGCAGTTGAATTATTTAAATCTTTTAAAAATAAACCAAAAATAATAATAATGGATTATCGCTTACCAATAAAGAATGGTTTGGAAGTATCAAAAGAAATCCTTAATTTAGAAGAAAGTACAAAGATAATTTTTGCTACTGCTGATAATAGTATATCAAAAGAAGCTTTATCTATTGGAGTCTTTTCTGTAAAAGTTAAACCATTTAGCTTGAGATGCTTGTTAAATGTGATAGAAGAAGCGCTGAAAGAATGAGAATCTTTTGGAGAAGAAATATCAATTCATATCATGTCTTTTGATTGATTTTTAATCGTGAGAGTATTCTCTTGGCATTTTCCATATTGATATCATTGCTTTTCATCATGTGAAATACAACTTGATCTAACAAGTTATCAGGAACACCTGCCATTATGGCAATATTTTTTGCATGTAGTTTCATGTGTCCTTTTTGAATCCCTTCAGAAACAAGCGCTCTTAAAGCAGCAACATTTTGAGCCAAACCAACGGCAGCAGCAACTTGAGCAAGTTCATTGGAAGTTTGAACACCCAATATTTTAATGGCTAATTTTGCTATGGGATGAACTCTTGTAATACCACCAATAATGCCTAAGGTAAGGGGAATTTCTATTTTTCCAATAAGATTATTTTCCTCATCAACAGAAAAAGAGGTGAGAGGTAAATATTTTCCGGTTAAGGCCGCATAAGAATGCGCTCCAGCTTCTATGGCTCTTGTATCATTACCAGTTGCTAATGTTAATGCAATTATTCCATTCATTATTCCCTTGTTATGTGTTGCCGCTCTAAATGGATCGATTTTTGCAAATTCATATGCCATCATTATTCCCTCGACCACATCATCTCCACCAAGAAGCTCTTTATCAAAGATGGCTCGAGACTTTGCAACTCTATATATTGATAAGTTAGATACGATTCTCAAATATATTTTTCCTTTCGTGATCATTTCTAAACGTGGAGCAATTGCTTCTGCCATTGTATTTACTATATTAGCGCCCATTGCATCTAAAACATTAACAATCAAATGGACAATGATCATCTTACCTCTCTTAGAGTTTAAAACCCTTATCCTAAGATCTCTAGCACCTCCTCCTAATTTTATTAAAAAAGAATCCGTTTCATTTGCAAGATCAAGTAAATCTTTCTTAAAGCTCATTATTTGTTTAACAGCTTGTTTAATATTACTTACATTAACAATCTGAATTTGAGCAATCATTAATGAATTGATATCATCTGAAAAGAAACCTCCACGTTTCCTTGCAATCTTCGCAGCATTAGAAGCAGCGGCTACTACAGAAGGCTCTTCTATTACCATTGGAATCAAGTAATCTTTATCATTTATTTTAAAATTAGTTGCCAAAGCAAATGGTAATTGATAACTCCCTATAACATTCTCTATAATGGAATTTAAGCGTTCTTCACTAAAATACCCCAAGTTTTGTAAAAGTTTTAAATCATTTTCTGATAAATTTAATGTTCTTGCTATGTATTCTTGCCGTTCTTTCATTTTCATTTTATAAAAACCAGGAATTCTTGAGAAATCGTTTTTCATTGTTATCTCTAAATTTATTTTTTATTTATTAATAGTTTTAAATTAATGATTTAAGAAAATAATTCTTTTAGATACAAATTCATTTCATTTAAAAAATTTCGTGAGAGTTTTGATTCGAAATTTAACACTTCTGGTGGGCCAGCTATGTTTCCTTTAATGAGATCAATGTTTTGAATTGAAGATTTCAAATATTTCATTATCTCCCTTACTTCTTTTTTTGTAGTTAATATCACAACCGAAGGACCCGTATCTATAGAAAAATAAACGTTATAACTACTTTCTCTTAAATCAAGAACTTTTGAAATAATTTCTAGAGTTTTCGGTTTCCATAAAATTTGAACCTTGCCTTTTATCGATGTAGAAGAAACGCCATTCAAGCACATTGTATCAAATTCAGAAAGCTCTCCAATTGAATTAAGATCATGGTTATCTAAAGCTTCAATGAATTTATAAACCATTTCTTTCCTATTCTTTAACCAAGGTTTAAAAAATGGAGAATAAGGAGCAAGATCATGAAAGTTTTCAGTTTTTAAACGGGATTTAATGGGAATAGTAATCAGGGCAATATTCTTAATGAATTTTTCATGTTCTCTTCGATCTAAGCGAAGGGCAAAGCTTTCTAAGGTTGTTGCTCCTGGATGGCTCATCCATAATGAGATTCCTCCAGTAGCACTTCTACATCCTGAACCAGAAAGATATCTGGAAAAAATGCTAATTAATCTATAATTTTTCACATAATTTTCATTATTACCATAAATAATGGAAATCATTGCTAAACCTAATGCAGATGATCCCGATGCAGAGGTCCCCAATCCTTTTCCAGAAAGGTTAGATTTTTCTGAATCTATAAAATTCTTGGAATAAAGAAATACTTTAGTTTTAAATTTAGCATACTTTCTAAAAAATTTTAAAGCATTCAAAAAACGATCAAAATTATTTGATGTAAGAAGTGAGTTATTTAATATTGCAATATCTTCACTCAAATCATGGCTCAATTTTAAATACGATATTGTGAATGATGATGAATTGTTTAGAGAAATACTTGGGAAAAAAGAAATTCTATCAAATTTATTTGCTAAACCGTGGTACTTTAATAATCCTTGAATTGAGTACGATTTGACCAAGCATTCTCCTTCATCCTTTATTGCTTCATTTTCTTTTGGAATTTTAGGAATTTCATAGCTTTTTTTTTCTAAAAAATTTAAGATTTCATCGTAATCTTTTTTTAACTTAAGATATAAATTATCATTCATAAAATTTGTCATTTTTTTAAAAATTCAAATAATAATTTAATATATCTTGGAAACTGGAACGTATAATGGAGACCAATTCAACAAACCGTATCCTGATTGATTTGAATTATTTCTCGAATCAACTCTCCTCAGTTCATATTCCAATAATGAACCTTTCTTAACGTTACCCGAAATTCTTACTAATCCTTCATTTAAATACCTTAGGTCACCATGATTTTCCATTTTTATAGGATCTGAAATTAAAACGGCAAAGAGCGGAAAGAAGATCTCATGAAAACCAGAATGTCCCATTGGACAATGATCTAATCCTCTTATATTAGGAATTAGGCAACCTTCATCACATAAACACAATCTAAAACCCCTATTCTTATTTTTTTCATGTTCTTTTATTTTTCCTAACATTATTTTAGTTTGAAAGTTGCCCATTTTTATTAATTCATAATCATGAACGCTTCTTTTCTCTTTAATTTTAATGAAATCTTCAATTTTAGGAGGTTTATTAACAACACTTCTAAAATTATGGCAAACTTTAAGCAATCCAGAAAGACAAGTAGCCCCAGAACCATATGACCCAAAATAAATGGTGTCATTAATGTGTCCATAATTTTCTAAAATATAGATAATTTGAGCCCAAATAGAGGCATTGTACATGTTTCCAAAATGAGAAGGGATCCTTAATTGAGGTAATATTTTTGTTTTTAGCGTATCTATTAAATAATGAGATATTAATTCCAATCTTGGTAAATTTATATCCTTTTCTCTTAATTTTAAATAAATATACTCTGGCAAAGCAGTAACATCATGCAAGAAAAAATCTAGTTTTTGAAGGATAGTAGACTTGAAAAAGGGACGCTTGATCCTTGGCAAATTATCTATGTGTGAAATCCATCTTTTTTGAATTATTTGCCTCATTATTTTAATAGGCAACTTGGCATATGGGGCATGAAATACGTAAAAATTGGCATGAAAATCGCCAATACTTTTAATTAAGTCATCATATGCTTGCATTTGAAAGTTTAAATATGAATCCACCGAATAATGCCCAAAAACTTGAGCATTAACTTGATTTACGGGTCTCCAAAAATCATTAATATTTCCTGAAACTTTCCCAAATTTCTTACTAAATTTAGCAATTCTTGGATTTTTAGAGAGTATTAGTGCTACTGCTCCAGAGCCTTGTGTGGGCTCACTTGGTGTTCCCATTTGATAGGAGCTAATATCTGCTATTATTATTAAAGCTCTTTTTATAACTTCCTTTTCTATCAAAGCCAAAGCATTTATGATCGCTAGCGTACCTCCTGCACACGCATTGTATATGTCTTGAGTCATAGAATTTGGAGAGATTCCTAATAATTCAGCAAAAATATTTGAAACACTCTTCACGCTATAAGTAATCGTTTCAGTACCACAAAAAAGAGCATCAATCGACCTTGGAGATATATTGCCTTTCATTAGAGCATTATATGCTGCTTTAAGTCCCATTGAGATTATGTCTTCATTTACATCAGGTAATCTCATTTCACGAGATAATAATCCTTTTTTAAACTTATTTGGATCAATATTTCTGTGCTTGGCTAGCTCATCTAGACTTATATAATATTTTGGAGCATAAAATCCAGCAGAATCAATACCAATATTGGTAAACAAATGCTCATTATCCAGCATGATGACAATTCATGTTAATTTCTAATTAATGACACTCATATCTCTAAAAAATAGATAAGAATCTTGTATTTAAATTTAATTTCAATTTAAGAGGTATTATTTTTAGAATCAAATCTTTATTATGGTATTATAAATAATTTTTTGCCTTTAAACTTTAATTATAAAAGTATCATGAATTAAAAACCAATGAAGCTGACATTGACACGTGAGAAGATTATTCCTATTAATTAAATATGAGAATTTCAAGAATTTTCAAAAATATTTTGAAATAAAAATAAAGGGTTGGCATAAATTAATTTTTTATTAATTTTACAATTATATATAATAATTAGAATTATTTTGATGATGCTTTATTTTGACTGATTTAAAAGGATTAGATAAAAATAAATTACCCTTACATGTTGGACTCATTCTTGATGGAAATAGAAGATGGGCGAGAAAAAATAATCTAGATGTCAATTTAGGCCATCTTGTTGGTTATCGAACGCTTAGAGAAAGATTGTTTGACTTTTTTGAATTGGGTATTCGATATTTAACCATATATGCCTTATCTCTTGAAAATGTCAGAAAGAGAAGTAAGGAAGAAGTAGAATATATCTATAAGATCATGGAAAAAGCCGTGGAAACTGTATTAAAAGAGCCAATCATAACCCAAGAAAAAGTTAGAATAAAAATATTAGGTCGGTTAGAGTTATTACCAGAAAGAGTTCGCGAAAAAATAAATAAACTGGTTGAATTTACCAAGGATAATGATAAAGCTTTCTTAAATATCTTAATAATGTATGATGGCAGAGCTGAAATAGTGGATGCTATAAAGGAGATCATTAATAAAGGCTATAGCGCTGATGAAATTAATGAAGATTTAATTAAGTCTCATTTATATACTAAAGATTTTCCTGAAGTAGATTATATCATTCGGACTGGAATGGAAGATGGAGCACGAATTTCGGGTTTCTTACTATGGGATGCATCTTATGCAGAGTTCAAGTTTAGAAATGAATATTGGCCAGAATATAGTAAAGAAATGATGATAGAAGATTTGAAAGATTATATAACGAGGAATAGAAGAAAAGGGAAATAAATCTTCTAAAGTAAAAATTTAAAACTAATTATTATTATTTTGAAAAATATAAAGGTAATTTATTTTGTCTAATTCGAGAAAATACAATTTAATACTTTAACAAGTTAAAGGTTTTCCAAAAAAATGTCTAATGAAAATCCAAATAGTCCCTTTTCAATAAGCATAATTAACTTTCCTGATCATTTATTAATCCCTCAAACAAAAAACATTCTTACAATCCAATTAAGAAACAATTTAGGTACTGAAGAAAATTTTAATGTTGTTGTTGAAAGCGAAAAGCTTGAAAGTGAAATAATGCCTTCAGAGTTCAAGGAGAAAATGAAAATCTCTCCTGGAAAAAGTAAACTTATTGAATTTAAAATCAATCCTATTGGAAATGGAATTGGAACTCTTAAAGTTGATGTATTTCACCTTAAAAAGGTTCAGTATACCGTCAAGGTGGAAAAAGTAAGAGAAAAAATAAAGATTAGTAAGCTTCAAAATATTTTTTCTCAAATAGCTCCGTTAAGTGAGGTAAAAATCTCGAAATTTAATGTTAATGATTATTTTATCGAAGTCCAAAAAGGAGAAATCAAGAAATTAGAAAAACATATAAAAACGTTAAAAGAACAACTTGTAGAAGCTCAAAATCCGCAACAAGAGATCCTAACAGAAGAAAAACCAAAGTTTCCTCTTCCAGAACCAGTTTCAATTCAAAAAGAGATTGACAATTCCTTTAAAAGACTTTCAATTCTTTACTTATCTTTAGATGATTTTTCAAAAGCCTTAGAAACTTCTAGAGAATTATCAGATCCTACTGAAATAGAACGCCTTTATTTTAATTTAATAAGAGCATATTCTTCCAAGAATTTAACACAAGTATTTGATATCATACAAAATCTAGAAAATGAAGAAAAGAAGTATAAATTGATGACTGAGATAGCATTAGATTATTTAAACTTCAAACCAGAAGAATTTCAAAGGATAATTGAGTTCTTAAGAGACAAGGAAAAATGTACAGAAATAATCTTAGAACTTTTAGGATTAATTGTAGAAAAATTACCAAACTTAATTGATGATGCAATTAATTTATTTCCCATTGAATCTGATAGAATTGAGATCTTATTTAAAATTGGGAAAAAATATCACGAACTTGGACAAAATAATGATTTACTTCAGATAATGAAAAAAATAGTGAACTTAACTCTTACTTCAGCAAAATTAAAATCTGAGTTGTTTAACCTTACTCCCAGGCAAGTTGCTTTATTTGAAAATGCATTATTAATATTAGCAGAATTAGAAAATCCAGAAAGTGCAGATTTTGTTATAAACAAAATTACTGATGAAAATGTTCGAAACAAGATTAAAATAGATATTTTTGACGATGTTTATGAATTAGTAGATGAACTGCGTACAAGAATCGAACCACAATTAATACAGAGTTTATATTTCGTGTTTAATGTTCTTTCACAAGATATTTCAGAAGAACTAAAGAATTTTTCACTATTAAGTGGAAATGTAAGTCATAATCTATTAGAAAATGATTTTAACTTTAAGTTAGCTATCATTTCCTTATTTAAACATTCATTTTCAACAATTCCTTTTCTTGAACGAATATACAATGATTTAAAATACAACTACAGTAAATCATTTGCTTTTTATACTTGCCCCATAATCGAGGAATTTAACGAAAATGAGAAGAATATAATAAATAACACGATTAATTATTTCTTTCCTAAACAAAAAATAATTTTGCCCACGATTATTTTTAATTTAGATTTCATACCTTATGTTGGGAAGCCGACAGCAATATTATCTGGAGATGCTCAAATTTGTGAAGATATTAAAATGATGATTCTAAATGAATTGAAGAATAATATTAAAGTTCATATTGATGATTCAATATATCAAGATGGGGAGACATACATTTTTTTAAATAAAATTTTTAACATTCATAATACAAAAGTAGTTAATTTAGTATTATCATATGAATTTTTGAATAATTATGAATTATTAAAAGAGTTTATTAAATTATTATCTTAAACATATAGGGGTAATCCATGAATGGGTAAGGATAAAAAGAGTAAGAAAAAGAAGAAAAAAGGCTCAATTGATGGAGCATATGATACTTTTTCACAATTCATATCAAAAAATGGAAATAGTTCTCAAAATTTTAATGTGGCTGATGAACAAGTCATTACTCAAGCAGCTACAGTCGAGAGAGGGGAGAGCCTGCCACCTGAAATATACTTTGGAAACCCAATAGATCGATCTGGTGACAAATTATTTCTTGGAACTGATTATAGAGAAGTATATATCCCAGAAAGATCTTGGGAGGAAATTTTAGCAGATATAGAACATTGGACTCCGTTACCATACACTCATGGTATTGAAATGGAATTGATCGTAGCAGATGATAATGGGAATTACCCTCCGGGAGATGAAATGGTTTTCAGAATGAAAGAAATAGTAAAAGATGCTATTAAGATAATGGACCAGATTTTATATGAAGGACATCCAGATTTTTATCCGATTCCAGATTACATAAGGCAAAAAGTTTTAGCAAGACCGTATGGAAAGGACGATATTGAAAAAGGTTATGTAATGGATATTAGATACAAATTACCAGATGGAAATGTTGTCGATATCGATACATTTGGGCGAGATGGTAATGTTACAGCAATAACTTACATCTTGGAATTAGTTACTCCACCATGCGAATATGCTGAAGAATTAGCATATTGGGCTTCAACATTATTCTTATTGGCAAAAAATACTTTACCTTCTGATTTACATATAATAGCATCTGCAATTAATCCTGCTGCAAAAGAGTACATGCGAGGCTTGAGTCAAGCAGATCATTCACATATAGGTTCTTTTCAATCAGATCTTGAAAAAGTTCAAGCTTATTGCATGATAAGAAATTTCATTCCACATATCATAGCATTAACATGCAATTCGCCAATTTTAAATAACAAGCCTACAGATGTTGTAAAGATAGTAAACAATAGAATTACGGCTCCAAATTGCGTGCGATCCTTACGATTAAAATATAATACTTCAATGTTAAGTAATAATGATCCCAAGCATTATATTCCCTATATTACTTCATCAGATGAAAATTCAATAAATTATTTTCTTCAAGTAGTTCAAAAAGCAAGTTTAGAAGATGCTCGTTTCCAAGATGTATTCCCATTTACAGATTGGGGCACGATTGAAGTCAGAATAAGCGATGCCCAAATTTCAATATGTCGTAGAATTGGAATCGCCTTATTACTTCAAACCATGTGTTATAAAGCAAGAAAACTTCTTCAGAAAGGTGTTTGGGTTCCAGATGCGGGTTCAGAAACAATAGCAATGAATAGAAAAGGCGCTATAGAAAGAGGATTGATATCTCTATTTCGTCCATCACCTAACCTTAGTCGAGAGCACCTTGCTAAATATGATCCAGAATTTGCAGAACAATATTTGGGACCTGAGGATCAACCTGTTAGGTACATGATGCAAGCTGTTCAGAGAATGTTTTTTTATTTAAAAGAGGAGTTAAAAGAACTTGGATTTCTTTACAGTCCATTTCTAAAACCGCTATTGCAATCTGTTTTTGGTAGCGTGAGTTATGCAGATCCCCCCATTACGGAAGCTGAATATCAATTGTCATTATATGATTATAAATTAAAAAATGGCGAGGATCCTAACATTCTCTACGATTTAATTTATTTTACGATTGAATATTGTAAAAATCCTCTCAACAATCCATTAACGGGCGTCTTAACACTACCAAAAGAAATGAGGGAATGACTTTTTCCAATAATCTCTTTATTTTCTAAAATCTAGTATTACCATTATTAAAATTAAAATAAATCCTAATTTAACTAAAAGCCATCCAAGTTAATTAAAATAAAAATAAACAAGAATTTTTTATTCAATTAAAATAATAGTTTTTAATAATGAATACAATTTCAGATGATGATTTTACTAATTGCATTAATCTCTGGATAAATAAATTCAATGAAATTGAGTTTAATGTTAATGATTTCATCAAATCAAAATGGATAATAAATTTTGTTATAAAATACATCTTTATTTATTTTTTTACCTTAATAATCCACGATAAAAATGATTTTTTAGACCAAATATGGAGAAAAATTGAGAACCAAGAAACATGCTCCGATAATAGAAGTTTTTTAAGAAAATTTTTTCAAGAGATTAATGCAATTTTTTATAAAAATCATAATATTAAAATAATTGAATTGATAAACGAAGAAAAGACAATTATTTCTGAATCATCATTAGCTAATTCAAAGATTAATTTACTTCATGAAACATTAAAATCTTTTTTGGGAATAAATAAATTTAAATCTTCAGAAAATACAATCATTCCAAACTTAAAGAATTTTGATCTGAGAAATTTTAAACAAGATATATTAGGAGAAATTTATGAGAAATATCTAAAAAATTATAGGAAAGAGAGAGGGATTTTTTATACACCTCTTCCAATTGTAAAATTTATCATAAATAATACTATTGTAAAAAGATTGGATGTTTTAATTAAACAAATTGAAAAAAGAATCAATAATGGCGAGTATTTAGCACTTGAAAATTTATTTAATGAATTCTTATCAATTCGAATTTTAGACCCTGCTTGTGGATCTGGAGTTTTTTTAATGCAAGTATTAAGAGAATTGGTAAAGTTTTATGAAAAGTTAACTTCATTGTTGAATTGTGCCCAAAATATTTTAATAACAAGCTCTAAGCGATTAATGACTGAAGAATTTGGTGAAATACAAGAAATCAACTTTTTAAAACTTAAAAATAGATTATTTTTTCAAGATAAAGGTAAATTCATTTCAAAAATAGTTGTAAGACAAATCTTTGGCGTGGACTCGGATGAAAATGTTGTAAAAATTGCAAAATTTAATTTTTATTTAGAAATTGTAAAAATTATAAAAGAAGAAGATGAAAATAAGATTTATCTTAATCAAAACTACATGCTGCCTAATTTAGATTTTAACCTAATTCATGGTGATTCATTAATAAGCTTGACTGATGATATTGTATTAGAAAATTTGATGCATGATAATATAAACTTAATGAGAGAATTAGCTTTATTACATAAAGAATTTTTACAAGATCCTTTTAATTTGGATATAATTAAAGAAATGAAAAACATAAAAAATAGAATAAGAGAAGAGTTAGTATTATTTTTTAAAGATTTTTTAGAAAAAAATTCAATTACATTAAATTCAGGACAATTATTTCCAATTTTTTGGCCATTAGATTTTTGGTTTATTTATTTTAATTACAAAAATGAAACTCTAGAATTAATCAGTCAAAATGGATTTGATTTTATAGTAGGAAATCCCCCTTATTTTTCAATTAGAGGAAAAGGGCGTGGTGGTTTAGTAAAAGCATATTGTTATGATTTTTTCCAAAAGACACCTCAATGGAAAGACTATTTCAGAAGTCAATCCGACATTTATTATTATTTTGTAATGAAGTCTATTGAATTATTGAGATTAAATGGACTGCTAGGCTTTATAATCGAATCATATTGGATTGAGAACGACTATGCTGACCGCTTGAAGAAAAAAGTATTATCTGAAACAAGTTTAAAATTGTTAATTGATTTCAAAAACCAAAAAAATCTATTTAAGTTTGCCAATAATGATCCTTGTATCTTAATATGTGAAAAAGAAAAAAACGAAAATAATAAATTAAAGTATATTTTTTTTAAGAAGAAATTTACTAATTTAAATTCAGAGAGTTTAATTGACGATTTGTTCTATATATTATCTAAAGCAATTCATAATGAATGTAAATCAAATGAATTTATTGAAATTAAGGAAATTAAACAATCAATTTTAGGTCATGGAAAGTGGGTTTTATCTGGTAATGATGAGAGAATACTTTTGGAAAAAATCGAAGATAATTGCTTAAATTTAGGAGATTTATGTCATATAGGTCAAGGGGTTGTTCCTGGGAGAAAAATTGAATTTAAGATATCTAAAGATAAAAATGATAAAAGTGCTGGAGGCTACTGGATTCGCAGCGAAGATGATTTTATTGAAGTTATAAACAAGATTAATAATCAAAAATATATAATCAATAAAAGATTTTTAAAACCACTCATAACCAATAGCGGAATCAAGAAATTTATGATAAATCATGATGGAAATTTTTTAATATATACAATACCTCTACAAATGAGAAGTTATAATGAAAAAAATGGTTTTAGTATTCTTAATTATCTAGAACCATATCGAATAAAGTTGGAATCAAGATACGATTACGATGGGAAAAAATATCCTTGGTACGGATACCAGAGAATTCAAAATATAGCACTCTTTGAAGTTAAAAAAATGAAAATTTTTTGTCCTTATAGGGCAAGAGAAAATACATTTGCTCTGGATGAGCAAGGTTATTTTGGAACCACTGATATTTACGTAATTGTCCCAAAATCAGAAAACGCTATTGACATTCATTATTTATTAGGAATCTTGAACTCTAAACTTTTAACTTTTTGGTACTTGAAGGCAGGGAAATCTAAAGGCGAGATGTTAGAATATTTTTCTCGTCCATTAACAAGATTTCCTATTAAAACTGTAAATAAGGAGATTCAAGAAAGAATAGGGACTATTGTTAAGAAAATTGTTTTGCTAAAAGAAATTTATATTAACTTTCAAAACATGTGGAATAATTTCATTAAAGGAACAAGTCGTGAATTGCATTGTTTAAAAGATTTAATTTTAAACCATACATCTCCTATTGATGAGAGAGTGTGTGATAAAATTTGGGTTATATACATAAATAGCACGCTTAATTCTTACGAGGAAATTAAGAATATTCCCTTTGATTATTTCGAAATAATACCAAAATCTAAAAGAACATTAAAACTACATGGATTCAAGAATAACGAAAAAATACCATTACTTAAGATTATTACAGGAACATTGGAACAGAGAGATATTATTTACTTAGAAATGAAGAAAATAATCCCACAAAAGCGAAAGAGGTTAACTTTGAAGAATATTTTTAGAAGAACAATGATTCCAAACCTACAAGATAAAGAATCTTGTAATTGGATGAATTACCTAAAAAAAATTAAAGATAATCTATTAACCAAACTCAAAGAATCTTTTCCTAGATTAAAAATAAAAGATATAATCTTCATCGATCAGAAAATAAAGCAATTAGAGAATGAACTGGATGCTCATGTTTTTAAGATATATAAATTAACAGAAAAAGATATTATTCATGTTTTAAATTCTCTTAATATCTTGGCGTATGATAGAAAAGACATAATTAATAGATTTTTAAAACTACATGAAAGTATATAAAGCTGTTGTAAGAAAAACAAGTTTAAAAGAGATTAATTTTATAAGATTTTTACAAGCTTTTAAAATATCAATAATTTAATTTTTTAAAAAAGCATGAAAATATCTCACTTTATATCGATAACAAAAGAGAAAAAATATATTAATTAATCTGATGTATTAATAAAACCTTTAAATTTTTTTACTATTTTAGAGGATTTAAACATGTTAACAGCCATAATAGAACAGAACGGAAAGATATATAAAGAAAATATATTTGTAATCGATTCACATTCTCATTTAGGCCAAGATGTGGATGGAGCTTCAATGATGAATCCCCTTGCACCAGGAACGGGAACCTTTGACTTTTGGGCAAATATTCAGGGCCAAATATCTACCGAATTGGAAGAAAGGGACCAAGAATCCATGCATGTGAAAATTAATGGCATATTTTCCAAACTTACTTGGAATTTCAATCCATTTCCATTTACTGATCAATTATATAGATCTTTAGAACGAATAGGAAGAAATTTTTCAAATTTAAAAGAAAAATCCAAATTTTATACATTAGTAGATCAAGCAGTTGTATTTCCATTTCAAGATGTGTTTCGTGATAAGCGTCCTGAAGCGAGGTATCGAGCAAGTAACATTAATATCTCACGATTTACCACACGATTTCCATTTTCCATGAAATTGATCGGATATGCAAGGGTCGATCCAATGGAGGGTGAAAAAGCGATTAAGGAAGTAAGATACGCACGAGAAGTATTAGGTTTGCGTGGATTAAAATTACATCCTCGTTCAGAGGGATATATTGATTCTATTAATTCAGAAAAAGTAATTAATGTTCTAATTGAGGCAGCAAGACATTCCATGCCGATTATCTTCGATACAAGAGGACGAAAAACTATTTTAGATATTGGTGCACTGGTTAGTTTTACTCGAAATTTAATGGCTCAAAATCATCCTGAACTTCTACCACATTTCAAGGTAATTATTGCCCATTTTGCACAAGGTAATATTGGTGATTATGATGTTTACAGAGCAATTGTTCAGCCTGGAGTATATGGTGATCTTTCAATGCTCCATGGTGAAGGGGCAGCAAATTTTTTCAAAGATTTTCGAAAATGGTTCATTGATAATGATAAAATCCAAGTAGATGGGCGTGATTGGTCCGAATATCTTTTATTTGCCACGGATTATCCGTATTTTGGCGCCGCTCATGCTGAAAAACTTTTAATTCAAATTCTTAATAGTAAATTCTTTGAATCTGGGGGCACGCTTCATGATATAAAAAATATTTTAGGATTAAATCAATTAAAAGTCTTGCCAGAGTATTGTATTTCGCAATATCAGCAAAAACGTGAAAAATTACCAAGCATAATGATTTCTAATCAAAATATTGAAAACAAAAGTTCATATGATTTAGCTGTTGATTCTATAGCTAAGCTATTATCAGTAAATCAAATAAATATTAAAAGAATCGCAATTCAATTTAAAGAAAATTGGGACTCGATAACTGAGAATATTCTTCTTTACATGACTAAATACGGTAAAGATAAAGAATACTTGATACAATTACTTAACCTAGTTCCAGAAAAATTAACTTTAATCGCCCCTATTTCTAGTGAACTGGAATGGAAAAAATTTGGCTATAAACATTTTAATCCAAACGACAGAAAGTATTTTAATGAGATTTTTCAGAATAATTTCTTGGTAACTAATGAAGAGCAAATAATTAATGTTTTAAGCCAATTACCTTAAGTTTTCAAGTTGAGAATTTTTTTCTTTCTCTAAGCAAATGAAGGGATGATATTTTCTCTTGAATTCATTTCCATGAGTTATATAATAAAAAAATCATTTACAACATTTCTAAATTCCAAAAACTTAGAGATATCTCCCTTGAAATTTTCTATATCTCTCTCATATTTGACAATGAATTCTTTAACAATTTGATTGAAATATTCAGGATATAATTTATCTATCTTATTTTTTTTAACAAGAACTGCGAATATAACTTTATTTATATTTTTTATATGAAATTCATACTCTCCAAAATCAATCTTCTTTAATTCTATTCCCGGTTTATTTCCAAACATTTCTCTTGCAATCGTCAATAAAGCTGCTATGAAACCGCTAAATTGTATGTTGTACTTCGATAAAGAACCCAATTTTTTACTAATTTTGGAAAAAAGTTCATGTCCTGAATCTTTAATTACAAATAAAGCTAAAATTCCCCTTATTTTAGGTATTATAACAGATTCATTAAAGAAAGAAATTAACTTCTCTAAGTCGTTATTTTTTAAAAGTAATTCATAAATTAAACTTGAAATTTGTTCTAATCTTGAAAATGACAAGGCATGTTGCTTATGGTCCTTAAATACTAAGCAGGTAATCTCATCGTGATCATGTGCATAAAAATAAATGTATATTAAGAAATCTTTCATTAAATTATACACGAATCCGAACCTTTTACTGATTAATCTAGTCAAGTTCATTTTAACGATATTTTCCAAATTATCATTCCAAATGCCTTTTTTATAGATAATTTCAATCTTAGGCTTTGACCTTACATTCTTAATTTGGATGATACTTGCCCCCAAGACTTTAATGATTGGAAAATCTTGTGTATTATAACTTAAAATTTGCATGGTAATAACCCCTTAAAATCCTAATTTTGTTTACATAAAGGAGATTTTTTTGTGTATATGATCGTCAAGAAATGAGTAAGAAAAGTTCATATTTAAATCTTTGTTGTAAGGACTTTATCTTTTGTGTACAATATAAAAAAATTTTTTACACTTTTTAAAATATTTTTTAAGTTTTTAAGGAATAGAATGAAAAAATATTTATTTTAAGGTAAAAAATTAAATCATTTTTAATCAATTTAATATTTTTAAATTAAAACTTGATTATTTAGAAACTAGACCTCTCTTTATAAATAGTTCTTTTAATTCAGAAATTACAGTAGCTCGGTTATTATCAGGTGCAGAAGAAATATTTTCCTCAATTTTAGGAGGAGGTGGTGGTTTCAGAGATCCAATAGAAGTATTTAGCAATTTTGGTGCCATTGGAGGCGTTTTGGGAAATTCTTGTTCACCCTACACTCGTTTTAAAGATGATAACGTTTCTTTTAATGTCTCTTCAGTAATTTTACCAGCTTTTTGCTTCTCTTTTTCTTCTTTTTCAATTGAGAGAAATGATGGTCGTTGTTTTGGAGGCCCTGCCTTCTTTTTTAAGAATTTTGCTCGAGAAAGTTCCTTAAGTTTTTCTTTTGACTTTTTCTTTTTCGTTTTTGCTAAATTTTGGTCTTCTATCGTGATGTAATCAATTGGAACTTTTTCAAAAGGTATGCTAAAACCTTCTACTGAAAAATCTAATGGATTCAACCTAAAAAGAATTCTTTTTATCTCTGCTAACTCTGAGACCACTTTATCCATTAATTTTAAATTAATATCAAGAATTCTTCTTATTTTTTCATCTATTTCTGGTAATAATTTTACTTCATCTTTTTCTTTATATGAAAAAATATTCTTAATACTCCTGGCAATTTCAGGTTCTTTGGAATAAAAATTATATATGCTTGTTGGAATTATTTCAAAAGTCCATGATTTCTCACTATTTTTAAAGATTTCAGTTATTTTATCAGTAAGGTATTCAATTTTAATCTGATAATCCGGATCGTTCATGATATCCGAATCAGCTTTATTTAATAGTATTAATATGTATGGATTTTCATTTAAAAATGTAAGAATATTTATAATGTCGTTTAGATATTTTATGGCTTCTAAATATCTCAAGTCATCTTGAGAATCAAAAACGTATATTAAAACATCTACTTGAACGAAAAACTGCTCGGGGGACGATAAATATTCATTTAAATGATCTCTTTGTCCACCAAGATCCCATAATATTAAGTCAACCTTTTCTGATTGATATTCCTCAATATTAGCGCCTACAGTAGGCTCCAGATTTATCATATCTTCATAATTATAATCATTAATTAAACGGTTAATTAATGAAGTTTTACCTGCATAATCGAGACCAGCAATTACAACTTTCATTTTAGGCTTTTTAATATAAACCTTTCGCTTATTCCAAGCATTTGTTATTAGATAAGCTGCTACTGGTACATTTTTTAGAACTTTCTTGTCAAGAGAAACTTTTTCTCCCAATTTTTCTAATTCTTCAAGATCGTGTTTCACTACATCTTTAAATGTTTTAATATTGATTTTTTCGAATTTAAGAACATCTTCTTTTTCTAAACCTTTTAATTTACCGAGATCTAAATCTAAAATTGCTTTAATACTTGTTGGGTAATAATCTATATCAAGAAACCTATCACAAAAGTACTTTATTATCTTTCTTGCTGATTAGGACACAATTTAAACATAAATTTCAATAATTTAAATGTATTCAAAAAATTAAATTTATATTGGTTTTGTATACAATGGGATTTCTTGTGGTAAAACTTAAATAAGTCTTCTTTTTCTATTTATTTGTTTTTGTAAAACAAAAGACACTTTTTTACAACAAAATGATTACTAATTATTGGGGGATTTAAAATAATGACTGGCTTATCTAATATATATGAATGTTTGGATTACTCAAAAGGAGAAGCTTCTTTATGCTACAATGATTTTAAAGATATTTTGAATCAGACACCTTTTATTGGAATTATAGGTAAATATGACCACGTATTAGGTCCACGAGCTGTATATTCCTCTATTCCTCTTAGTAATACCACTTTTATTCGCAATCTATTAAGAGATGCTTTAAATACAAAAAATAAATTCGTGATTATTAATTTTGGAAACTTTTATTCTCAAATTTATAAAATTGAAGTAAAAGATCCTAATGCTCGGGGTGGTAAACAATTATATGCTATCATCCTCATTCGTGATTCTAACATGCCAATTATTCCAATATTTCAAATGAGGAAGATTGGAATGATATTTCACAAAATTGAAAATACAATGATTTTAAAAGATGATCCTAAAATTTTTGAAGATTTTTATAATAAAATACTTGAGATTTATGTTAATAAAGATGAATTATTGCCATTAGAATCTGCTGCCATCCAAATCAGGACAGCAGTTACTACAATTCAAGGTTTTTGCGAAATACTAATCGAGCAAATCAATAAAAATAAAGAGATTGAACCAAATGAACTAAAATACTATTTAAATTTAATGAGAGATTCTTGCAAGGATATTATTGAATCAGTTGAAGGGTTGAATTTATCAGGATTATGAAATTGAAGGAGGGTGATCGAAATAAGTGAAAATAAGAAAATTATCTTTGTTGGACCAGCAAATTCCGGTAAGACATCAATTAAGAGAGTGTTTTTTGAAAAAGCCAGTCCTTTAAATTTATTAAAAAATCCTTTAAATCCATCGAGAGGATTAGATAGTAATATTTTTTCAATTTTAAATATTAAATTGGGTATTTTTGATTTAGCAGGACAAGAAAATGATTATTGGTTTTCAGATAAGGGAAATTATATTTTTGAAGATGCAAATCTAATCTTTTGTGTTTTTGACATTAGAAAATCTTTAGAATATCTCACGGATTTCATATTAAAAATTTTCAAAATAAAAAGAACTTTAAATTTAGAAAATTGTGAAATAATAATCTTGCTACATAAAGTAGATTTAGTTAGTCATTCATATTCAAAAGCAAAACTAGTGGCACTAAAGAATTTTTTTCATTATCAATGTCCTAAAGATTTTAATTTTGATATTAAACTAACTTCAATCTCTCATAAATATTTTTATAAGACGTTTAAGATTTTTGCCCAAATCATGAATTCTTTATTGAATGACCATTTATCATTTCTAAGTTTAAAATATTTTCAAAAATTAGAAAAAGCTTTAGAAATAATCATAAACTCAAAAATTGATGTTCCAAATCGAGTACAAGATTTAGCAAAAAAGCTTGATTTAAATATTAAACAATTAAATGTATATTTGCATAAGTTAGAAAGAATTAATTTAATTACTCTCCATGAGGATTATTATGAATTGACTGATAGAGGCTATTTAATTAAAGAGGGAATTGAAAATGAAATAGAAAGAATTAATAACAACCTCTTGAACGAAAAATCTTATATTTTTCGAGAATTGACAGGTTTAGCCTTGATTCATTTAGCCTAAAAAATTAAAGGAGGAAACATGTAATGTCATCAAATCTAAAAAATGATGAAAAAGAACCTAAAATTTCAAATTCCATTGGAAATTGTAATAATTCTTTAAATTGGGACTTTATTGATAAGATTCCTCTTCCAAGTATCATAATTGATGACAATAATAGAATAATAAAATTAAACCAACTAGCATCCTCGCTATTTAAATATGACAAAATTGATTTATTAAACAATAGTTTCTTAAAATTATGTGAAAGTTGCTCATTAGGTTCCAAATATTTTAAATCGTTAATTCAAAAAGCAACTTTTAGTAAAGATCTTATTCAAGAAAAAGAAATTTTGATGAAAAGAAAAGATAATTCAAACTTTTGGGCTCAAATTTCAATAAAACCTTTAATGAACCAGGAAGAAGACATGT
>Ga0190334_1000163_pt1 | contig 34009 bp, 29 predicted proteins | sample 48720478_MG_FD_161270 | JGI IMG/M metagenome (GOLD analysis project Ga0190334, IMG submission 161270) | Hydrothermal vent sediment bacterial communities from Southern Trench, Guaymas Basin, Mexico - 4872-04-7-8_MG | ecosystem: Environmental > Aquatic > Marine > Hydrothermal vents > Sediment ... | reverse complement strand
ATTTCCCTGGACCAGCAAGAGGGGAAAAGAACAAGCAGACTTTCCCTTTTCTGACTCTAAGATTGCGTTGAAAACGTAAATTTTTGTGACGAACTGCGGCGGATTTTGAATGAAGAAATCAAAACCTTTCAAACCGCTGTCTCCCACAGAGACGAAGCCGACGGAGCTTGCATTAGCGGTTAGAAAATCTAACAAGTCTTTGCACGCAATCAAGGCGTCTGTCGTGGTAGCAGGCTCTTCGAGATAAACATAAGTTTCACTGAACAAAGCGCCCGAAATAGCCCCGGCAAGATACCCATTCATATCGGCAACTACTTGTTGTGCAAGATTTTCAGGATTGGGTCCGAGAAATACCATGCAGCTTGACAAAAGAAATGCAACTGAGATTATCAGAGCAATTGACTGTATCTTCACATCTTCTCCCCCTTGCAAAGATTTTACCACAACTGTCAGTTATGCCTTGCGTTAAGCAGAGAGTGTCAATCACTAAACAAAGATCAAAATTTCATGACTACAGCTCTTGAAAAAGCTCGATCTCTATGATATGATTATTCTTGCCTATCGGCTGGTAGACCCGCTAGCTCAGCAGGCAGAGCACCTGACTTTTAATCAGGGGGTCGTGGGTTCGAATCCCACGCGGGTCACCAGTGCGAGAGTGGCGGAATTGGCAGACGCGCTGGACTTAGAATCCAGTGGATGATGAATCCGTGTGGGTTCAAGTCCCACCTCTCGCACCAACAGGCGGGTGTAGCTCAGCGGTAGATCGCCTGCTTGCCAAGCAGGAGGTCGCGGGTTCGAATCCCGTCGCCCGCTCCAAAAACAACCCCCCTGGTTTTTCAGGGGGGTATTTGCGTGAGGTGAACTCACTTGAATTACCTCAAAATCAAAGGAGCCCGCGTTCATAATCTCCGCAATTTAGACGTCAGCATTCCCAAAAACAAAATAACGGTTATAACAGGGCTATCTGGTTCTGGCAAATCTTCACTGGCTATGGATACAATTTACGCAGAAGGTCAGCGAAGGTATCTGGAATCGCTTTCTACGTATGCCCGTCAATTTCTTGGGGAACTGAAAAGACCTGATGTTGATTCAATAGAAGGACTTTCACCAGCTATTGCAATAGACCAGAAAAGTGTTTCTCACAATCCAAGATCAACCGTAGGTACGACAACAGAGGTTTATGATCATTTGAGAGTTTTGTTTGCCAAAATTGGGGAACCCCACTGTCCATCATGTGGAAGGCGAGTACAACAAAAGAGCATTGATGAAATTGTTGATGACGTTCTAACAAAGATACCAGAGAACTCCAGAGTTTACATAATTGCTCCTATTGCAAGTGACAAAAAGGGAACTTTCAAAAAAGAAATTGCCCGACTGATTGCAAAGGGATTTGCCAGAGTAGAAATAGACGGTGAAACATACAGATTAGAAGAAATTAGTGAACTGGACAAGAATAAGCGTCATGACGTTAAGTTGATCGTTGACAGAGTGATACTCAGAAGTGCAGAGAGGTCAAGGATCGCCGATGATATAGAAATAGCATTTCATGAAAGTGGGGGCTTCGTGGAATTCAAGAATGTGGACACACAAGAAACATTCATCTTCAGTGAGCACTTCATGTGTCCTATCTGTGGTATCAGCTTGCCTGAAATCAACCCAAAGTTGTTTTCTTTCAATAATCCATACGGTGCGTGTCTGCATTGCCATGGGTTAGGTTATACCCTTGAAATTGACCCGGAGTTAGTCGTCAACAAAGAACTCAGCATAGATGATGGAGCAATAATACCTTACAGGAACGACGGGTACTACCTGTCCAAAATTCGCCGCATTGTATCTTCTCTCAACGCTTCAACGAAGACTCCATTTTCAGAATTGAGTCCAACCGTACAGGAAGCTATTTTGTACGGTTACATGGATTTTGAAGGACTTGTTCCAAATTTAAGCAGAAGATACCGAGAAACTCAGTCGCAAGATATAAAGGAATGGATCGAAAGAAAATTCATTGTTCAAAGAATATGTCCAGTGTGTGGCGGAAAGAAGTTGAGATCAGAGGCGCTGGCAGTAACAATAATGGGCAAGAACATAATTGAGCTCACAGAACTCACAATTAGCGAGGCTCATAGTTTTATCAACAAAATCGCGGAAAATCTCAGCGAAAAACAAAGGGCAATTGTTAAGGATTTGATCACGGAAACCTCAAAAAGACTCCAGTTCATGGTAGATGTGGGTCTGAGTTACCTCACACTTTCCAGAACTGTGAACACTCTTTCTGGTGGAGAGGCGCAGCGCATCAGGTTGGCAACGCAAATCGGATCTGGTTTAACGGGGGTGACCTATGTTTTAGACGAGCCAACTGTTGGACTTCATCAGAGAGATAATCTGAGGCTCATAAATACGTTGAAAAAGCTGAAGGAACTGGGCAATACTGTTATAGTTGTCGAGCATGATGAAGAGATTATTAGATATTCTGATTTCGTTGTCGACCTTGGTCCCAAGGGAGGGGATGAGGGTGGCAAGCTCATGTTTTGTGGAAGTGTTGAAGAACTTCTTCGAAATCCCGGTAATTCTTTAACTGGCCAGTATCTTACTCGCTTGCGTGACGTTGGATACAGCAAGGTGAGAAGGGCAGGAAATGGACTTTTCTTAAAGTTAATCAACGTTCAACACCATAATCTCAAAGGGATCAATGTGAAATTTCCTTTGGGAACATTCATCTGTGTCACTGGTGTATCTGGTTCGGGAAAATCATCTCTTGTCATAGATACACTGTATCCTCTTCTTATGAATTCTATTTATAAGACAAAGTTGCCAGTGGGAAAGTGTGATCACATCGAAGGTTTAGAAAACATTGATAAAGTCATAGCTATAGATCAGTCCCCCATAGGAAGGACTCCCAGAAGTAACCCCGCGACTTATACCAAGGTTTTTGATGAAATAAGAGCGCTGTTCAGTATGACTCCAGAGGCAAGGGCACGAGGGTATTCCAAAAGCAGATTCAGTTTCAATCTCAAGGGAGGTAGATGTGAAGCTTGTCAAGGGCATGGTTTTGTCAGGATAGAAATGCTATTCCTGCCCGATGTTTATGTGGAATGCGAGGTATGCAAAGGGCAGAGATACAACAAGGAAACGCTTGAAGTTACTTACAAAGGCAAGAATATATACCAGGTACTGGATATGACAATAGATCAAGCAAAGGAATTCTTTAAGAACATCCCTAAAATACATAGGACTCTCAATATTCTCAGTGACGTTGGCCTCGGTTATGTGAAACTTGGACAACCAGCTACAACGCTCTCTGGAGGAGAATCACAGCGGGTCAAGTTAGCTGCAGAACTGCGTAAGATTTCAACTGGCAGAACTGTCTATATTTTAGATGAACCAACTGTTGGACTGCACTTTGAGGATGTGAAAAAGCTTGTAGATGTTCTGCACAAACTCGTTGACAAGGGAAACACCGTTATTGTGATAGAACACAATATGGATATCATAAAAAACGCTGATTATATAATAGATCTGGGACCAGAAGGTGGTGAAGAAGGAGGTTACATAGTGGCTGAAGGGACTCCAGAAGATGTAGCAACAGTAGGAGAATCACATACAGGACGATTCCTTTCACATTATTTAACTAAAAGAGGTGTAATGTCATGAAAAGAATCTGCTTTTTGTTGATAATACTTTTCTCTTTGAATATTTACGGATTTGAAGTGTTTTTTGGAAATATCCACGCTCATACTTCGTATTCCGACGGTCAAGAAACTCCTCAAACAGCGTATAATCATGCCAAATGTTATGTGGATGTCCAAGGAATAACTGACCACGCATATTACTTCACTCAACTTGTGAATGGCAATGATAAGCTTTTGTTGACCAAGCGAGCAGCTATAGATTCCACAAAAGATGGAAGTTTTGTTGCTTTATGGGGCTTTGAGTGGACGGGCGGTGTTGGACACATAAATGTTTATGGAACAAATGATTGGATCAGTCGAAATGAATCAAGCTTACAGGATCTTTATGAATGGATTGTTTCCCACAAAGCGTTGGCCCAGTTCAACCATCCAATTTCAAAATTTGGCACGTTTTATGATTTTGAGTACGATCCAAGAGCAGATGAATTCATTAACCTGTGTGAAGTTGGTAATGGAAATTGGGCAATTGGGGACACGATAAGTGATGAGATGATATCCAACTATATCTTAGCACTGAATAGGGGATGGCATCTCGGAGCCACCGCGAATCAGGACAATCATGCAGCGAACTGGGGATCAGCAAATGACACGCGCACAGCGATTCTTGCAGAAAAACTCACCTATGATTCTATTGTCGCGGCCTTAATGGGCAGGCACACGTACGCCACAGAAGATCGAGATGCTCTTCTGAATTTCACCGGAAACGGGCAATTAATGGGTTCAGTTCTCTACGATGCGACGCGGGTTGAACTTTTGATAAACTTAACCGATCTTCAGGATCCCTTTCAAGACGTACAGGTTGTATCACAAAGCGGTGTTGTAGCAAAGTTTGAGGCAAACTCGGATTCATTCTCAAAAAGAATCACTGTTACTGTACCCGATGGGTATGAGTGGTATTACGTCCTTGCAAGACAAAGAGACGGCGACATTCTCGTTTCTTCCCCAATATGGGTTCAGGACTCTTTGGCTGTGTACGCGCATTCTCTGAAAGTTTCTGAAAACCCGTCCGAAAAAGCAGTGAATGTCTCGTTTCATCTCGTTAATCTGAACTCTGAAAAGGTTAAAGTCAATGTGAGAATTCAGTTGGAGACGACTTGGAAAGACGTTGCCGTTGAGCTTTTGGGCTATGAAAAAAGAACGATTTCCACATCGTTCAAGGAGTTCAAGAGTGGTGAAAATCATGTAAAAATCTTTGTCAATGAAAGATTAATCCAATCTACAGTTCACCAGGTGAGCTATCTCGAGGGTCCAACAGTATTAGTCGATGTTTCGCACGAAAATTCATTCCAAGATATGTGGACCACAATTGCGAATGATGTCCCTATGAAGCTTCAATTCAACAAGAAATTTTTCAAGACTGTTCCCACCGCAGACATCGTGATTTTGCCGTTGCCTGCTGAAAAGGGTTTCAACGAATTGAAAGAACTGATGCCTTTTGAGATATCGAATTTGGTTAGCTATGTGAAAAATGGTGGAAAAATCGTGATCATTCCCGGAGACGACAAAGACCATATTCAAACCTATAATGATTTGCTTGATCATCTTGGGCTTGGAGAACTTGTCGTGGAGAACGACAAGATTGTTCTTCGATACGACAAGGATGGAGAATACAAAGAAAACGTGGTATTTCTACCATTCCAGGATGTAGCAAGCCTGACAGAGTCACTTCTTGAACTTCTAAGAGGTGAACTTCCTTGAAAATCCTGGCAGTGGACACTTCTTCACCAACAATTGCTCTTGGTTATTCAGACGAGACACAACACATGTTTGTGAACTACACCGGTTCAAGAAACCACAGTGCTGTTTTAGCATCTTTGATAAGAACTCTGCTTTCTTTCGTGAAAGTACAAGTGCGTGACATAGATATCTTTGCCTGCGGTATTGGTCCCGGTGGACTAACGGGACTCAGGGTTGGTATTGCAACTGTCCAGGGAATGGCGATTGCTCATGAAAAGAAAGTGTTACCTGTCGTTTCTTCGCAGGCTCTTGCAATGAATCTCAGCAGTTGGAGCGGAGAAATTGCTATTGCGAGAAAAGCGAGATCAGGATACGTTTACATGAGCTGCTATCATGATAATGAATGCATTTTGAAACCGTCTATCTATGCGATTTCACAGGTCAGAGAAAAGATACTTTCCTTCAAAAAGCCAATGGTGCTGGGCGATGCGAAATCCCTTTTCGCCGATGTTGCTGAGTTAGCACCAAGGTATCTGGAGAATGTGCGAGCTGAGAATCTTGTGGAAATCGCGCGTAGCTCACCCGAAGATGCTCTAATATCTCCCGAATTACTTGAGCCTTTGTATCTTCAAAAGTCCATTGCAGAGATTAATTTTGAGAAGCGTCAGTCTTTCTCTTCTTAGTTTTTCTTGTTTTTTTATGATCCTGGGAAATTTCCCGTGCCTTTTTGAGTGCTTCAACAACAAGGTAATTAATCGACCCTTTGCGGTAAGAACCTCTTTTGGTCATCTTTCCTGCTTCTCGTCCTGTGACTATTTTGAGAGCTTCGTCAACGTTTTCAACAGTCCAGATGTGAAATTTCCCCTTCTTGATGCTTTCAAGTACTTCTTCTTTTAGTATGAGGTTTTTCGCATTTGCCGATGGCAGGATTACACCCTGGGAACCGGTAAGACCCCTGAGACTGCACGCTCTGTGAAAACCCTCGACTTTTTCCGTTACTCCTCCAACTGGCTGCACTTCACCGTGCTGATTAATTGATCCTGTTATCGCTATGTCTTGCCTTACCGGAACACCTGACAGCGCTGATATCAAAGCAATTGTTTCTGCCAGAGAGGCACTGTCTCCTTCAATTATTCCATATGTCTGTTCGAAACTTATCGAAGCACTTAACGTGAGAGGAACATTTCGCGCGTATCTTTCGCCAAAGAATCCTTCAAGAATCATAACTGCTTTCCCATGTATCTTTCCACTCAATTGAGCTGCCCTTTGAATATCCACGACACCGGGTTTGCCCAAGTGCGTCTTTGTTGTTATTTTAACGGGAACACCAAACGAATGGTCCGCTAAATCTAAAACTGTCAAACCATTCACTTGTCCAACTTTCCTGCCTTGTGTCTCTATCATCAGATCGAAATTTCTGATCTGCGTATCATACTTGGACTGCACCAAACTCACTCTATCTTCGATCGCTGCGATAGCTTGCAGCACATGTGTTTCCGAAACGATATTCGCTCCGCTATCGGAAGCGATACTGCAGGATTCACGAATTAATCCTGATATCTCACCAAGCTGCATTGACAATTTTTCTTTACTACCGGCAAGTCTTGACGAGTACCAGAGAATTCTGTTGACAGCGGCACGATCCAAACTCGAAGGAGTGAATTTGCGGCAGTTTGATGAAATGAACCTCAGGTACTGCTCAACATTTTCTTCCGTGAGAGATAATTCCCAGTCGAATTCGCTTTTTATCTTGAACAGTTTTCTGAAATCTTCATCCAGTGTGTATAGAAGGTAGTATATCCTCGGTGTGGAAATAAGAACAACCTTAGCGCTAAAAGGAATTGGTTGGGGTCGCAAAGATATTATATTACTAACTCCAAGAACTGATTCGAGATTTTCGACAGTTATTTCTTCTGATAAAAGTGCTCTTTTCAAACATTCCCAGGAATAAGGATTGCGCAGCAGGTGTTCAGCATCAAGTATTAAAAAACCACCATTTGCCTTATGAAGCGCTCCGGCTCTGATCAAAGTAAAGTCTGTGAACAGCATTCCCGCGCGGCTTTGGTACTCCACCTTTCCAACAAGATTTGAGTAGGTGGGGTTGCGTTCATAAACCACAGGCGCGCCCGTTAATTCCGAGTTGTCAACCACAACATTCACAGAGTATCGCCTTTTGTATGCCGATCTTGTTTCTTCATTTTCGCTCCTCAGATTTGTTAAGTTGTTCAGCATATCGGATTTGACTTGATCCAAATACCTAACAACATTTAAATTGCCTTCATATTTGCTTTTCACCTCATCGAAAATTGCTCCTACCGTGAATAGTGCAGCGTACTTATCGAGTTCGCCAAGTTTTTCTTTGTACTCCCTTTCCACTTTTCTGGACTTATACAACGTTCCTTCTATAATGTGTTTCAATTTACGGCTGTTTTCATTGAACATTTCCTTGATTTCATCAGATAAGCTTTCAAAAGCCTCAGGTGTCAAAGGCTTTCCATCGCGCAGGGGTATTGTAACAACACCGGTGGGCGTTAGCTGAACAGAAAACCCTAACTGTTTTGCCTTTTCTTTAAGTTCTTCCCAGAGCTGGGATTTGATTTTAGAGTACCGATCCTCGAGTTCTGCTTTTTTGGCCGCATATTCCTCTGCCTCAAACAGTTTCTCCAACGCTTCCATTGATTCGTCAGCAAGTCGACTCATATCGCTTTTAAAACGCCTCGCTCCACCAGCCTCCAAAGGAATGGCGATTGGTTCTGATGGATGCGAGAAGTTGTAAACATAAACCCAATCATTAGGAGTGCACATCTGGCGAGCCTTTTCTCTCAAAAATGAAGTTGTAAATGTTCGCCGACCCGTTCCAGATAAACCAACAACAAAGATGTTAAAGCCTTTCTCTTTCAACTTTATTGCGCGTTCAACGGCTTTTTTGGCTCTGTCCTGTCCTATAAAGCCCGAAAGCGCTTGAATTTCAGACGTGTTTTGAAAATTTGGAAGAACTTCACACCTGTACACAAGATCATCATACTTAAGGTGTTTCATTTTTTTATCCCCCCATTATTTTGTTATTATATAACAAAAGGGGAGCCTTTAAGCTCCCCTTTTGCCTTTCCTGTTGCATGATTTATCTTATCTTCTTCTTGCTGCCTTCTTTGCTTGTGAAATCATTCTTTCCTTTCTGGCTTGGTTAATTAGATCTTTATGTTTTAACTGCGCGATTCGTATTTCTCCAAAGAGTTCTAACATTATTTCCACCCCCTTAGCTGATTTTGCTGGATCCATATGGAATCGGTCATCTTAATTTTGTTCTGCTTCGTGTTCGGTGCCCTCATTCTTAGTTTCATCTACTGCACCTCCCTTGATCAAGGTGGAGCGGATTTCGAGCATGTTCTGTGTAATGATCTAAGCTGCGATCCTTGAGACATTTTGTGATTACCTTAAGTACCATACCGTCCACCTCCTGTTCGACAACTGAAAAACTTCTTTGTGTTTGATCATAATCTTACAATAACAATATATCATACCGTTCGATGATTGTCAAACCATTTTGATAACATTGTGATTACGATGTGATAACAAAAGTATCGATATATCCTTCATTATGAGCATATCGGCGGTACAGTTTGATGATTATAAAACTATGTGGTATATTAGATATGGAGGTTAGATGACTATGAAACTAATGTATTTGGAGATTATAGAGACCATAATGGGAACACTGTTTGCCACTAATCGAGGAAATGTGTTGAAGGAGATCAAATCACTGAAGTTAGATTATCACATGAATGAACGCACGAAGGCTTTTTGTGATTCACTCAATTCAGAAAAAGATTGGACAGTGAAAAGGATTCGTCAAATCGCTCGATCAAACTCTCACATGTTTCTATTATTCAGTTTTTTCTTTCCAATTCTTGCGGACAAAACCATGATAACTCTGAACGAAGCTATAAGCTACGCAGAACAACACTTTGACGAAACAAAAGGCGTCTTTCTTGATCAGCTAAAAGAAACACTTGGACTTGAGCGTTCTTGTACGACCAAAGAACTGAAACAAAAGCTTGATGAACATCCTGCTTCAAAGTGGTTTGTCTCCCAAGTTATCGACTTTCCTGATATGGCCAAAACAGTTCTCATCCAGGGATTTGATAAAATCTGCTCCTTTTACAAAGAATCTGGCTTGATTGATGAGAATCGAGATGCAGTTGAGAAAGCAATGCGTGGCATGAAAAAACCTGACTTCAGTGACGAGCTTGCAGAAGTTCTTCATTATTACCTTAAGGAAAATGTAAAGTCAATAGAGATTGTTTCCCTTCAAAATACCATGCCGTTCACAATAGTTCATAGAAAAGATCTTACAGTTATTGGAACTCGTTCTCTTGAAGTCAAAAATCTGTTCTTTGGACAGCATTTTGCAAGTCTGGGTCTATCGGTTTTGAAAGATCTGAGTCGACTGAGGATTTTGAAGCTACTTTCGAAAGAAGAGCTTTATCTCGATGAAATAGCCAAGAAGCTCGATCTCACTAAAGCGACAGTGTGTCATCACGTGTCAATGCTACACAATCTCGGATTTGTGGTTTCAGAGAAGCGTGGGGTCAGGACCTATTTCCGCTTGAATCGTGACAATTTTGAGCGCTTTCTTTCGATACTTTCAAAAGAATTGAGGGTAAGCTCATGAAAGCGAAGCTGGGTTACCGAGAACTTTACGAATTGTTTGCTGCCAGTTATTTCACAAAATCAGGATCTCTTGTTACAAAAAAATTGAAGACTTTTGGCATAGAATTTAGGCCTTCAGAGGAACTTATTTCCTTCAGGGACAAACTTTTGTCAAATCAAAGTGTCTCAGTGAAAGTAGTCCTGAGTTTTCTTTCAGAATTGAGCACGGGAAGGTGTTTTTTCTTTGCAAGACCTCATGAAAACGATGAGATTATAGAGCTTGAACAGGAAATTGATTATATAGAAAAGAATTTTCAAACACTGCTGTCAGTTTTCAAGAAAAATTATCTGCTAAATTTGCTTCATCTCGAATCCTTAGAAGATTTGAGCACAGCAGATGTTGAAAAAGCCATTCACAGCATTAAAGATGCCACAAAGCTAACGCGTTGGTTTCTAATTCAGTTGGCTCTTTTCCCTGATACCGCACTGGATCTACTTTTATCTGGCATTGAAACTCTAATAAAAACTTATGTCTCTTCAAAACTGAGAAACGTTAATTTGCCCGTTGCAAAAAGACTGTTGAAGAAGAAACAAATTGTTTTCGAAGCCTTCGAGAACTACGCGGAATACTATTCTTTACCGATCAAGGGTAAGAATGTTTTCCTATCTTTTCAAAATTCTTTACCACACAACAGTTTTGGTAATGTTGATATTCCTGAAATGGGCTGGCTTGTCATTATGGGGACTTCAGAGATAACAGAAGACTTCGCATATCAGGTGTCAATGGAATCTTGGCTAAATGACTGTCTAAAAGCCCTTTCCGATGACAATAGGAGCAAAATTATCAAGATTTTAAGCAAAGGACCTCGAGAGCAGAGAGAAATTGTCTCGCTTCTCAATCTCGGTAAGTCCACAGTTTCACACCATATAGGTGTTCTCCGCGGAGCCGGATTTGTTGTTGACACGCCAGATCATCGTCATCTTCAGTTGAACAAGGAGCGCATTGAAAAGTTCTTAAAGGAATTCAGACGCTACATTTATGATTAACATCAGCATCATGTCGAACAACCAGAGCACGACGAACAACTGCTTGAAGAGCACGACGTACCTTGGCTACCATGTGTGTTTGCAATGAGAGGAATCTGTTTCTCCATTTCGCCTTTGCATACAGAGCACTTTGGAGCCCTTTCTCCAATTTTCATCAGTACCTTGCGCTTTTCGCCACATTGCTTACAAACATATGTGTATAGAGGCATGTGTTCTCCCTCCTAATCGACTGTTATTGTTTTCGACAAATTACGCGGTAGATCAGGATCATTTCCCATTTTCACTGCAAGATAATACGCGAACAACTGTAAAGCCGGAAGTCCAAGAAAAGGTGGTAGTATCGCGTGGCAATCTGGATACCTTATTACTTTGTGAACATTGCTCTCTATCTCAGAGCTTTCATTCGTCACCGCTATTGCCAAGCCATTTCTACATGTTACTTCGTTGATGTGAGATAAAATCATTCGCGCTTGAGAGTCATGAGTGACAAATACAATCGGATAACCTTCTTTTACAATTGACAGAGGTCCGTGTTTGAATTCAGAGGAGTACATTCCTTCACAGTGATTGTAGACCACTTCCTTTATTTTCAAAGCTCCTTCGAGAGCGAGTCCATGAGTAATTCCATAACCAAGGACGTACATATCAGAAAAATCGATATCATCTTGTAAGAGTTCTTCAATTTGCGATGTGGCAAGCTCCAGTGATTGCTTCACGAGTTCGGGTAAGCGCTTGGTTATTTCCATGTACTCACTTTCTTCTGACATCTTTGCAGCCAAGTAATAAAACGTTAGAATCTGGTTCATGAAGGTTTTAGTTGCGGGCACCGAGATTTCGAGATCGCAGCATAAAGGTATATTCAAAGAGCTCCGCATCATTATAGTCGATCCAACGACATTAACCAAAGAGAGTATCTTTGCCTTACCTTCGCAGGCATTCAAGATATTTATCGCATCCTTTGTTTCACCGCTTTGGGAAACGAGCACAATAGTATCTTCTTTACTCAAAGTGTTTCCAAAATTTTCGAGAAATCTACCTGCTTCGCATGGAAACACGGCTTTTGAAGCCATTCTTGCAAAAAAATAACTGCCTATTACACACGCGTGGTATGAAGTTCCAGAACCCACGAGGTACGTGTACCTAGACTTGGCAAGTGTGTTGACATACTTCATCAGATTTGTGTCGAATTTCAGATATTCCAAAAGTGCGTGAATCCTTTCGGGCTGCTCGTATATTTCCTTCAGCATGAAGTGAGGATATCCCGCTTTTGTAGCCGCTTCTGCAGAGATGTCCATAACTTGGGGAACTCTGTTTATTTTTTCGCCACTTTCTATGTGTCGTATTTCATACCTATCAAATGTGAATTCGACATATTCTCCATCTTTCAGAGGCACTATTCTCTTTGTCAAAGGGATAATTGATGGAAGATCCGAAGAGGCGCAAACAAAGCCATCGCCTATTCCAAGGTACAACGACGAGCCTTGTTTCACGCAGTACATTTTATCGTCATCGATTCTCGTAATCACACATGCGTAATCACCTTTGAGAATTTCAGCTCCCTTTCTAATGGCTGTGTCCATGTTTCCAAATTCATCATAGTATTTCTCAATTGCGTGCACTACCATTTCACCATCGTTGTCTCCTCGAACTGTATGCCCTTCTTGAACGAACATCTTTTTCAACTCTATGGTGTTAACTATGTTACCATTGTGCGCTCCTATCATGTCCTTGTCGCAGTCGTAGTGTGGTTGAGCATTCTTCTGCATTGGAACCCCAAAAGTAGCCCATCGTAACTGTGCGATTCCTTTGAAGCCGGACAATTCATGGAATTTGTATTTGGCGTTCACCTCTTCCACAGTGCCAACATCCTTTCGCAGCTCGCATGATCCATCTTTTGACACGGTTGCGATACCAACTGAATCATAACCTCTGTAAGTGAGACGCTTAGCTGCTTCCAGGAGTATCTGACCCAAATCACTGCGCTCTTTCTGAAATATTATTCCAAATACACCACACATCCTCTGGCCTCCTCATATGCGATAGGATTTATTTTTCTTGATTAGTGTAGCCTGCATTGGTATTATACGATAAGGTGGTGCATATAATTGAGCTCTAAAAGCATAGCTTTTGGGAAGTTTGTCAGAAAACACATCACAAATCACAAATCATTCAGCAGGTGGATGAGAGCGGGTATTGGCCTTGAATCTTCAAGACGATGGCTTGTTGCAAACCTGAAGCCATCTTATACAAGATGGGTTGACTACATAACCACAAAAACAATTTCAGAAGCTCTCAAGGGTGAAAAAGTCGCTTGGGTCAATTTGTTCTTTCCAGGAGAAATTTTGGCCACGTTTGGGTTGAAGACAGTTTCCGCAGAAGGTCTTTCCGGAACATTATCTTCAATGCATCTTGACGATATAGCAATACAAAAAGCCGAAAGCATTGGAATAAACAGAAGTTTATGCACTTTCCATAGAGCATCGGTTGGAGCTTCTGAAATGAACCTGTTCCCCGCTCCAATTGCGGTTTTCACAACTAACATCCTCTGCGATGGCAACTTGCCGACATTTGCATTTCACGCAAATTGCAGAAAACGTCCGTTCTTTGTAATAGATGTTCCAAAACATATTTCTAAAGAATCTGAGGAATATCTTGTGAAGCAGATTGAGGATATGATCGCTGAACTGGAGTCACTTTTCAAATCAAGTTTCGACTACAAGTATTTCAAGAAACTCATTTCAACAGAGCAAGAGACATTGCAGATTCTTAGAGATGCTTATAGGAAACTTTCACATAACCCATTGAGAATGAAATTGTATCAGCATGTAAATGCTCTATATTCACTGCACTTAAGGGGGTATTCTTTGGAGTTCAACAAAGCTGTTAAGGTGCTTTCTAAGCAACTGGATCGAGAACAAGAACAGCCCCGAAAAAGAATCTTATGGCTTCATCTTGTGCCTTATTATGACAGCGAGCTGTACAACATCTTTTCACCGAGTTCTGATATCGCTGTTGTTACATCAGAACTTGAATGGGATCCTCTGGAAGTAGATCTCGATCCAGAGCATCCTGTTCGAAGTGTTGCCAGAAAGCTACTGATGAATCCTGAGATAGGTCCTCTTGAGAGAAGAATTAAGTTTGTCACACAACTTGCCAGGGATTTTTCAGTAGACGCAGTCATTCATTTCAATCATTGGGGTTGTAAACAATCCAGCGGCGCTGTGGGTTTGATAAAGCGTAGATTTGAAGAGCTAAGAATACCTTTTCTGTCCCTTGACGGTGATTGTGTGGATCACACATCATCATCTATTGGACAATACAAGACAAGAGTTGAGGCATTTCTGGAGATGATAGGATGATACTGTACAACTGTTCTTACATACCCGTTGAATTCCTGATGGCGTCGAAGATCCCATATAAGCGGGTAGAATCCCAAAAATCTGTTGTCAATGGCGAACTTCACAACAACTTGTGCTCCTTCTGTCTCTCAACGCTTCCTACGAAATTGAGCGAGAACGATGTGCTAATTTGGGCGGATTCTTGTGACTCCATGCGACGATCCTGTGATGTTTTGAGGCGCCATTTCTCTGGCCGTGTTCTGCCTTTGGAAATTCCAAATGTTTCGACCAAACTATCGGTTGAGAGATTTGCCCACACTCTTTCAAACTTCTTCACATCTTTTAAGAAGGCTATCAAAAGAGAAATAACTCTAAGTGAATTGAAAAAGTCGCATGAAAGATTACTGTTTTTGATTAGAAGTTTCAAGGATGCAATCAGGAATAATGACTTAGAAAAGATGGCTTCGCTCTGCAAAACTATAACAGGAAACGATTATATTGGATCAACCAGGAGAGCGCGCAACAACATTCTAATAGTAGGCTCTCCTGCTCCGTCAAGCCTTATTGATGTCATAGAAGAGACTGGCAATTCTGCGATAAACGCCACGTGCACTGGGTTAGTACCATGTCTTGGCTCACCTGAAGATCTAAACGAGGAAGATATTTTCTTGAGCATAGCGAAAAGAATCCTTGAAAGAGAATTTCACTGCATGAGATTTGTAACCGAAAGAGATATAGGGTCTTTGAGAAAGTACTTCGATTTCAATGGTATTATTCTTCATACTGCTAAGTTTTGTGATTTCTATGGCTTTGAAGAGAAAAAGTTAAAAGCTTTAAACCTACCTTTTGTGCACATCGAGACGGAACCCAACCACGTTTCTAAGGAGCAGATCAAAACGAGATTAGGAGCTTTAGTAGAAAGAATATCTGAACCTGAACAAGTGAGGTCACAAAAGAAAAGATTCTGTGCGGGGATAGATAGCGGTTCAACCAGTACCAAATTAGTCGTGGTAGACTCTGAAAAACGTATCCTGTTCAAAAAAGTCGTGAAGACTGGAGCTTTCCCTAAGAAAACCGCGCTCGATCTTTTATCAAATGCGGTTTCAAAGATAGGTTGTGACAAGCAAGAAGTTTATATCATTGCCACTGGTTACGGAAGAGGAGCCCTGAATTTCGCTGATGAGGCTATTACCGAGATTACGTGCCACGCAAAAGGTGTTTCTCACTTATTTCCCAATATTTGTACCATTATAGATATAGGAGGGCAAGACAGTAAAGTTATCAAGTTGGAAAACGGCTCTGTCAAAGATTTCATAATGAATGACAAGTGTGCAGCCGGGACGGGAAGATTTTTAGAGGTTATGTCCCAGATCTTAGAAATTCCACTTTCTTCTATGGGAGATTTCTCACTAAGAGCGCAAAACAGTCTGTCGATCAGCAGTGTTTGTACAGTATTTGCAGAATCAGAGGTTATTTCGCTTCGTTCCCAGGGCCACTCTCGTGAAGACATAGTTGCAGGGCTCCACACGGCAATTTCGCGGAGAATAACCTCGATGTACGAGAGAGTCAATGGCAAAGCGCCCGTTGCATTTACTGGAGGGGTTGCATTGAACAAAGGACTGAAAGTTGTTTTAGAAAAAATGCTCCAGACAGAGCTACTGATACCGGATGATCCCGAGATAACAGGAGCACTGGGCGCCGCGCTTATAGGTCTCGAAAAAAGCCTGTGACAAACGAATAGTCCGCCTTTCTATCAAATACACTAAAAACGGTTGAACCTGTTCCTGTCATCATGTGCACGATGGGTTTTTTCCTTTTCATAAGCGCGAGAGCCTCTGCAACAGCGGGGTAAGTGTCAGTTATTTTCTCCTGAAAAACATTGTACGAAAGCTTTCGAATCGCTGAAAAATCCCTTTTCCTATAAGCACGATACAGCTCGTACGGCGTTCCTGGTCCCTTTGCGAAATCAGAGCGAGTCAATTTTGAATAGGCTTCCTTTGTTGATATACGAACTCCTGGTGGTGAGATGAGCTTCACTTCATAATTCTGAAGTGGTTCCAGAAAGTGCACACTTTCTCCTTTCTTGGTCACGACAGCAGTCCCACCAAATATTAAGAAAGGCACATCTGAGCCAACAAGATGGGCTATGTTGAATACTTCATCGAAGCTATGACCGGTTTCAACTGCCAGGTAGCGTAAAGTTGCAGCGGCATCAGAACTCCCACCACCTAACCCAGCTCCTATTGGTATTCTCTTAAATATGGTTACTCGCAAACCGAAATTTACCCGCTCTATATTTTCACAGAAAGCATAAAAGGCTTTTTCGACAATATTACGCCCACTAATTGGTACATCACAAATGACCTTAATTCCCTCATTTGCTGGTAGCTTTTCAAAACTGATGAGATCGCAGAGGTTTATCGTCTGAAACAAGCCTATTATGTCGTGATAGTTGTCGTCTCTGAGTTTCAGAACATCAAGGTACAGGTTCAGTTTGGCATACGCCTTTTCAATTCTTGGTACGTTAGAAATGACCATCCCTCCATAAGTTTCGTATACTGTTGCAGCTCCTCAAGGTTTTTCCACCAGTACATAAACATGTCCTTTTCTCGAATTCCTTTGAAGTTGACTTCAGCTATGTATAATAATCCCAAATGCACCCGACTCACAGGAGTTGATGTGTCATTAATGATTCCAATGTAATCAATTGAATGAATCTCAACGTCTACTTCCTCAGTTATTTCTCTTTTCATTCCTTTTAAAAATGCATTCCAAGGTTTCTGATCATCTAAGTTGTTGATATGACCTCCTACGCCAAGAGAATATTTATCGTGAAGCCTCTTCTCTCCTTGCTTTGATGTTCTCAAAAGCAGGAGAATTTGTCCGTTGTTTTTCATGACCACATATGGAATGATCTGCTGGAAAGATTCGTCTTGCTCGGCTTGATTACGAGGTATAAACAACCCCTCTTTTTGAATGAGCTGTTGTATCTTCTGTTCTTCAACTTCAACAATCCCGGTTTTAGAACCCAGTAATTCGATCACTTTCGATGTTGGTACAACTAAAACCATTTCCACGACTTTTCCCTCCATAGGATTCACTCGTTTCCTGCGAGGAGTTTGTTATAACAATCTCGGCAAACAGCCATATATTTTTCAGCACCGCCCACATCTATTTCTGACTGATCTGGCGTTGTTTTATAAGAGAGTGTTGCGGTGTACTCACCGCATATTTGACATACCGCTCTTTTCTTAATGATTTCGTCTGCCAAAGCCATTAATGCAGATGTTGTTTCAAATGGATTTTGTTTGAAAGTCATATCGAGTCCCGCGCAGAATACATCTATTCCTTTGTCCAACAGGCTTTTCACAATGTCTATCAAGTTCTTTGAAAAGAATTGAGTTTCGTCTATGAAAACGGCGTCTACGTTGCTGAAAAGGCAATTTTTAATATCATCGATGGTATCTACAGGCTGAGCCTGCTCTGACATCCCAGAGTGTGTCTTCACTAATGAAGAACCATAGCGATTATCTATAGAAGGTTTGAAAAGCTTAATCTTCTTTTTCCCGAGCTTGTATATTTCAACGTAAGTCAGGAGCTCTGTCGTCTTGCCTGAGTACATTGGTCCCACTATCACGGTGAGTTTTCCAGACATTTTCAATCCTCCTTCATGAGTTTGTTGATGGCATCGTACTTCTCGTGATCTGCAATGTGTAAGTAAGTACTGGTAGTTGACAAGTTAGAATGTCCAAGCAATTCCTGTACGACGCGAACATTTGCTCCCCTCTGTAGAAGATGAGTGGCAAATGAATGCCTTAGAATGTGAGGATGCACGTTCTTCTTTATGCCAGCGTACAAAGCAGCCTTTTTAACAATCCTGAAAACAGTGCTCGAATGTATTCTTCCTCCACGTCCAGGAAAGAGGTATGGTTGATTTTCATCAAGTTGAGATTCCATGTAGTTTCTCAGTGTGGGTATGACTCTTGGATTTATTGGAACTATCCGATCCTTCTTTCCCTTACCCATTCGTACTCTCAGAAAGGCTGGAGAAAAAGATACATCGTGTATCATTAGATTACATAGTTCACTCACTCTCAGGCCACAGTAGTAGAGTAAAGATATTATGACGTGTTCCCTGGGATTTTTTCCGTTCCTGCGAGATGCTTCTATCATATTCAACACTTCTTCTTGAGTGAGAAAATCCGGTAATCTTCTGTGAATTCTTGGATGCCTCACTTTCAACCATGGATTGTCATTTCTGAAACCTGTTAGCGTCAGGTATGAGAAAAACGATCTTAAAGAGGAAATTTTCCTCGACAGAGAGCTCGTGCTCATCACAGTTTTTCTGCCGGAATTTCCTTTCACAAGCTGCTTAAGAAAATTTTCAAGCTCTCGATGTGAGATTGTTTTCAAAGATAATCCTTGATCATCTATGAACTCAAGAAGTTGCTCTGCATCTTTTGTATATGCCAGAATTGTGTTATTGGACATCTTTCTGACATATCTTAGATACTCTTGGTATTCGTCCAGAATATTCTTCAGTTCTATCACCAGCCTGTAAACTCAAGAAACAGGATATAAGCACTCGACACCGCCAAGTAGGAAATTGTCAACGGGAAGGCCTGTCTGAAGAAGCTGGCAAATCCTATTTTCTGAGACGTGTGTTTGTTCATGAGTGAAACGCCCACTATATTCGCTGCTGCCCCAATGGCAGAGCCGTTGCCACCTAAACAGGCACCAAGAGCCAAAGCCCACCAAATCACGGGGTTTGCACCTGAGGTGAGTAATCCTCTAACCACTGGAATCATAGCCACAGTAGTGGGAACAGCGCCTATAAATGTGGCGCATAGACCTGCTATCCAGACCAAAGCGAGGCTGAGAAGCCACTCCGTTCTTATTCCTCCAATGAACTTGGTTACGTAGGAGATAATCCCCACATCCTCGAGAGCGAAGGTTATCATGAATAAGCCCACGAAGAAAAAAAGTGTATCCCACTCTATTTCTTGCGCGATTTCCTCAAAACTTTTCTTGCTTATCAGTAATCCAACCGCAGCGCCTGTCATTGCTATCAAAGACATTTCATAATCAAGAGTCTCGTGAAATATAAATCCAAGAAGTACACAGCCGAATACAATCAGTAGCTTTTTCAACAGAGGTTTGTCCACAATAACCGTTGAAGGATCTGTTGCAAGAAAGTTTTGAAGACCATCTTTAACTCTGGTTTTGGCTTTCAAATATTTTTTAAAAGACAACGCAGTTATCAAAAAGGCGATGAATGCGATCGGGCTTAAGTGCCCAAGAAAACTAACAAAGCTCAAGCCACTGGCTGAACCGATCAGTATGTTGGGTGGATCTCCAATCATTGTTGCTGTGCCTCCAATGTTGGCTGACAGAATTGATAACATTATTAAGGGAGAAGCATCAATATCCAGGGTGTCGGAAATGAGAAAGAATACCGGCGAAAAAAGCAGTATCGTTGTAACGTTGTCAAGAAAAGCCGAACATATTGCCACTGTTGCACACAGGAACAGAATAGTTCTTGGAAAGCTTCCTCCACCTAACTTCACAGTTCTTATTGCAATGTATTGAAAGAATCCAGTAGATTTCAGAAGTCCCACAAGTATCATCATTCCCATTAGGAGGCCTATGGTGTTGAAATCCACGATGAATCCAATGTGTTCCATCTTAACATTCTCAATGATTCGTCCCAGTGCGATAATGAGTCCCATTAGAAAGACAATTACAGAAGTTCTGTGACTCCCCCTGATAATGAAGTAGTATGTTATAGCAAAGATAAAAAGCATTGCGATTCGTTGAATCAATTCATGACACCTCGATCTTGTGGCTCAGTCCACATTCAGATACTTATTCCGTATCAATTTCATACCTTCCAATCTTTCGATAACCATTTCCAGAGTGTTGCACACCGTCGCCCTGAACAAATGACCTCCTTTGCCAGTATGATCTTTCCCCGCAACTGTTGCATGCAGATGAGCAAAAGGCTTGCCGTCTTTGAGTGACACGTTACCGCACAAAGAAAGGAGCTCATGAGGTTCTTCGTAAAAGGTTTTTTCGTACTCACCCTTTTCCATATTCATATAGCCAATTTCGAAATTGCTCAACATACCTATACCACTCAAAACAACAGCGGATGATACCCGCTCCGAATTCAACACGCGTTCGAGTTCAAGGAAAAGATCCTCACCATGTTCAAAACGCAGAAAAATTATCTTTCCGCTGACTTTAAACTGCATCGTTCTCACCCCTTTCAAAATCTGTAAAACTCAGCGAATTCTCCAGCATATATGCCTTCGTGACCAACTGGAATTCTGACTACTCCGTCGGCTTTCAACATATTAGATACAAGCGCCGATTCCCCGAAAATCGGTTCTGCCCATAGTTCCCCATTTTCTGGCTTGAGCTTTACTCTTACATAGCTCTCTCTTCCCTGTCTTGATGGAACATTTCGTTTCAACCTAACCATTCCATCTGGTTCGGGGTACATCACACATTCCCCTTCGCGCTTTCTCAAAACTTGAGTGAGGAAGATACGGGAGCTTACCATAAACGAAACGGGATTCCCTGGTAAGCCAAGAACTGGGATCTCATCGACTAATGCAAATATTGTGGGCTTCCCAGGTTGGGTAAGGACGCCGTGAAAGATAACTCCGGGTTTTCCTGATCTTTCTATTGCATCAACTGTGTAATCACGAGTTCCAACAGAGCTTCCACCACAAATAACTAATACATCATAACTGTTCAGATTCTCTCTAACAGCTTGAGTTAACAGTTCAGAATCATCTGGCACATGGCATACCCTTACGGCCTCACCCCCCTTGGTTTTGAGCCATGATTCTAAAGCGTAAGTGTTGCCATCCCTAACTTGCCCCATTTTCTTGACAGCATTTGGTTCTACGATCTCATCACCTGTGGAAATAATTCCAATTTTTACCTTTCTGTAGACTTTCACAGAAGTAATTCCAAGTTCTAAACAGGCATGTATATGCCCAAGGCGAAATCTAACACCCTTTGCCACAAGTTGTTCATTGGTTGCTATGTCTTCATCACTTTCAATAACGTTCTCGCCGGGTGCTACTGGTTTCATCACTTCTATGTAATTACCAAATACCTGAGTGTGCTCCACCATGACAACAGCGTCAGCTCCTCGAGGCACAATTCCACCTGTGGGTACCCATACCGCTTCAGATGACTTCAGAGTACCCGCGTACTCTTGAGATATCTTTACTTCTCCAACGACCTGTATTAATGCTGGTAAGCCATCGGAAGCTCCGTGTGTATCACGCGCTTTCAGAGCATATCCATCGACTGTCGACTTTCTAAAACCAGGGAAATTCTCAGGGGCAACCACATCTTCATAACTCACTCTGTTCAAAGCATTCCGAATGTCCAGTTGTTGAAATTCTTTTATACTGACAATTTGGGAAATGTAATCCTTGAAAACTTCCTGTGGTGTTGCAAACTTCAAAAATCTACTGTTCACATCTATTTCCCCATTCTGATAATCTATCACGTTGTTCCGCACAATCACTTTGAGAGCCACGTATCTTTTCCAGAGCGTGAGGTACAGCAACGAGCACCGCGACGAGATTTTCCTTAACAGCTCTTGGACTTCCTGGAAGATTGACAATCAGCGTTTTGCCTTTTATACCCACCACAGAGCGTGACAACATCCCAAGTGGTGTGTGTTTGATAGACTCAATCAGCATGGCGCTTTCCATACCGTGCAGCCGTTTTTCAATTACTGATAGAGTTGCTTCTGGCGTTACATCGCGAGGTGAAACGCCAGTTCCACCACTTGTCACAACAAGATCGTAATTGCTATTGCTCAAAAAGAGAAGCTCTTCTCTTATTATATCGAATTCATCCGGCACGATTTTGTAGTAACTAATCTCGGCTCCTATGTTTTTAAGGAGTACCTTGATCATTTCCCCACTTTCATCTTTTCGCTCACCTTTTGAGCCCTTGTCACTGATTGTCAAGATTGCTGCTTTGATCATTGAGAATATCTCCCCTCATACAAAATTTGCCCAGCTTCAGAAAAATCATAACCCGTCAGGTTCTCGATTTCTTGGCGAAATTCCTTCGATTTAAGAACCTTCATGATTAGCTCAAACCGCGGATCTGAATAAAACCTCGAAAGTACCAATAAATCATACCTTTCCCACTTTATGGGTATAAAATCAAGATCAAACACCTTCGCCACCGAGGAGATTCCCAAACCAACATCAGCTAAATCTTTCTTGATCTTCAGAGCGACCAGCGTATGTGTGTACTCCTCATTTTCGTAGCCCCTTATTGCGGAGGGATCAATGCCTTCCATGCGCAACAGGTAATCCAAGAGTATCCTTGTTCCTGAGGATTTTTGGCGATTCACAAATCTAATATCTTTTCTTGTTAAGTCAGATATTGAATGAATTGACTTAGGATTCCCCTTTTGCACAAGAAGTCCCTGCTGTCGTTTGCAAAGGTGGATTAAGATTGCATCGATTTTATATTTCTTAATAAAAGGAATATTGTACTCATCATTTGACGGATCAAAGAGATGTATTCCCGCAATGTGAGCGCATTTCTTCGAAATAGCTCTAATTCCTCCCATGCTTCCGACATTTGAGATAACAAGATTTACCATGTAGTCTGTTTTTTTCACACTATCAGCCAGAAAACTTAAGCTGATGTCATGACTGCCACTCACGATAATGTTGTTGTCCATTTCCCCTCGTGACTTGTAGCAGTCAACGTAAACTGTTTCTCCTTCTTCGACAACTTCGATACCTTTTGGAATAACAACTGTTCCGTCTGCTTTGGATAGAGAACTCAAAATAGACGCTCCCCTTTTAAAGGGAAAAAACACGTACCTATCGTAAACTTTTCCAACCCCAACATGTACATATTCTTCTTCAGAGATTGAGGAAAAGAGCCTTCTTGCGGAAACTGCTCTCAGTACGTGGGATTTTTTTGGTACATATCTGTACTTTCTTTCAATCAGAGGTGCAAGCAATTTCGAGAGTATGATGTAACATGAACCAGGATAGCCTGGCAAACCTATAACAGGCTTTCCACGCACGATTCCAAGTACTGTCGGCTTCCCTGGCTTTATGTTGATCCCATGAACAATTATCCTGCCGAGTTTTTCAACCACCTGGTAAGTGTAGTCAACATCACCTGCTGAGGATCCGCCATTGAGTAAGATGACGTCGTGTTTCTCCATTGCTCCCTTGACGACTTTTTCAATTGAAGCCAAATCATCTGGAACGACTCCATACACAACCGACTTCACATTCATTTGCTCTAAGAAGGTTCTTATCATAGTTGAATTGGTTTCGGGGATTTCTCCCTGATGGAGCTTTTGTTCAGGATCAACTATTTCAGAACCTGTCGGTATTATCGCGCATGATAGTTGTTTGATCACTTCAACTTGCATGATTCCAGCTGCCAGCAATAGTGAAAGATCAAAGGGTTCCAGCTGTTTGTACCTTGGAAATATCATTTCGCCGACACAAACGTCTTCTCCCACAGTTCTAACATTGGCCAGTGGGTGAACGGTTTCGCGTATTTCCACTTGAGATTCACTGACTACATGAACATTTTCGATCATTATCACAGCATCATGTTGTGGATTTAGAGAGTTTCCGGTATTCACAAATGAAAATTGATCTTTGCTCAGCACCTTCGGTGAGTTCTGTTTTGCTCCAATGGTATCCGCAGTTCTGACAGAAATTCCATCCACTGCTGAGCTGTTGTATTCAGGCACACTTCTTCTTGCGAAAACCGGTTTTGAAAGAATTCTTTTACAAGCGGCTTTTACAGGAACTGTTTCTACTTGATCTTTAAAGAATCCCTCAATCTCCAGTTCTGTAAAGTATTGATCCATAGCTTCATTAAGATCCATCTTTCTCAGGTATATTCTTCTCTGCAAAAATATCACTCCCGCAAAGACATTTTAAAACAAATGCTTGAGATACGAACAGTTTTGAATGCTTAAATACATTTGTTGTAAAATGTCAATGTAAAAAGGCACAAGTTGTGAGGCTTTGTCAGAAGAAGCTTCTCACACAAGGATTTCTAACAAAAGGGGTGAGTGAGTTTGAGATTTGAGGATTTCACAGTTGGGCGGGAATATAGAGAAACTATTAAAATCACTGATGACATGGTTAGAAAGTTTGCCGAGCTAACAGGTGATATGAACCCACTCCATTTAGATGAATCGTTTGCAAGAAAGAGCCGATTTGGAAAGAGAATATGTCATGGAATGCTTGTGGCTTCAATGATTTCCCGTATTATGGGAATGAACTTTCCGGGACCAGGAACAGTAATTGTGAAGCAACTACTGAAGTATCGGGCCCCTGTTTATGTAGACGAAACTGTGGAAGTACGAGTCACTGTCCTTGAGATAAATTCCGACAAGAAGCGAATAATACTGGACACTCCCGTATACAAAAAGGATGACACCAAAGCGATAGACGCGCAAGCTGAGGTGCTGTTTGAGTAATGCACCGATTTGGACAACATTTTCTCATTCGAGGGCAGGTAGCAACGGATATTGTCAAAGTTGTTGAGATTTCAGAGACAGACACCGTTATCGAAATAGGCGCCGGTAGAGGCAGCCTTACAAAACCGCTTGCTGAGACTGGCGCAAGAGTTATCTCCTACGAGGTAGATACCTCCTTGAAAGAACTTTTACAGTTAAAGCTGAAGAGTTTTAATAACGTTGAGCTCAGATTCAAAGATTTTCTAACAGTTGAGCCAAGTGAGTTACCTCGAAATTGTGTGTGTGTGGGCAACATTCCTTACTACATTTCAAAGGAAATTATCGAAAAAATCGCTCAACTTTCCTTCAAAAGGGCGATACTTATGGTCCAAAAGGAATTTGCAGATAAAATGACAGCCTGTCCCGGTGGCAAGAGCTACAGATACATCTCTGTGTTAGCCCAGACATTTTATGATGTTCAAAGAGTAATGACAGTTTCGAAGAAGGATTTTTCTCCACCGCCATCGGTAGATTCAGTCGTGGTAAAAATGGAACTACGAAATGATATCCCGAATTTTGTGGAATACAGAAACTTTATCAGATTTCTACTAAGCTCACCTGGAAAGAATCTATCTTCTGTACTTAAACAAGTTTTCAAAGGCGATTCAAACAGGACTCTCAAAAAGCTAAATTTGCCCATGATGAACACGAAAGTGAGAAGAACTCCCATTGAAACCTTTCTAAGTCTCTACAAGGGGTGGTTGTCTTGGAAAGAGCAGAATTCCTTGAACGTATATTGAACAGCATCATCGAAGGTGTTATTCTTACCGACAAGGATGGCAAAATTGTGTTCATGAACAAACAGGCTTCCCTCATACTGGGAATACCCGTATCTCAAGTAGTTGGCAAATACGTAGTGGATGCGATACCCAACACGAGGCTCCACATAGTCTTGAAAAGTGGAACACCAGAGATAGATAGGATTCAGCACTTAGGGACCACCGCAATAATAACATCGAGAATCCCTCTAAAAGACCAACACGGCAATATCATAGGCGTCTTGGCGGTGTTTAGAGATATTACAAGCGCACAAAAAATGGCAGAAGAGGTCACAAATCTCAAGGAAGTAGAAGCTCTGCTAAAAGCCGTTATAGAGTCGACAAATGACGCAATATCAGTCGCAGATGCTGATGGGAAAATCGTTTTAGTTAACAGAGCGTACACGAGAATAACAGGATTCGCTGCATCTGAAGTTATAGGAAAGCCAGCTACAATTGATATCGCTGAAGGGGAGAGTGTTCACATAAAGGTTGCCCAAAGTCGACAGCCAATTTATAGGGCTCGTCTTCGAGTTGGTCCCAAAAAGCGAGAAGTTTTGGTAAATGTGACTCCACTGTTCGTAAAAGGAGAGTTCAGGGGTAGTGTTGCAGTTATTCATGATGTGTCGGAAATAATGAAACTAAATCGTGAGCTTGATGAGGCGAAAAGGTTGATCAGACGAATGAGTGCAAAGTACAGTTTTGATGACATCGTTGCCGAGAGCTCAAAGATGAAAATAGCCGTTTCCCAAGCAATGAAGGTTGCTAAAACTCCTGCAACAGTGTTACTGCGAGGTGAGAGTGGTACAGGGAAGGAGCTGTTCGCTCACGCGATACACAATGCAAGTGACAGGAAGCACAACCCGTTCGTGAGTGTCAACTGCTCCGCAATTCCGGAGTCCATATTAGAATCAGAGCTATTTGGTTACGTTGGAGGAGCATTCACCGGCGCGAAACGTGAGGGTAAAAAGGGACTTCTTGAGGAAGCCCACAGAGGCACGGTGTTCCTTGATGAAATAGGAAAGATGCCTTTGATTCTTCAGTCAAAGCTTCTGCGTTTTTTAGAAAGTAAAGAAATAGCTCCTATAGGTGGAACAAGGACTATCAAGATTGACATCAGAATAATAGCTGCAACTAACATGAATCTGGAAAAAATGGTTCAGCAGGGGGATTTCCTCCCCGATCTCTACTTCAGGCTGAATGTTTTTCCCATTTTTCTTCCTCCATTAAGGAATAGAAAAGAGGATATCGCACCTTTGATTCACCATACGATGAAAAAATTGAATCAAGAATATGGAAGGATTGTTCAAGGGATTTCTCCGGATGCGTTGCACAGATTGACTTCTTATGATTGGCCCGGGAACGTGCGGGAATTAGAAAATGTAATTGGAAGAGCTATGATAAACATGAATATCGACGAAAAAGTTATAGAGGCTAAGCATCTTCCTCCGTTGATCCCATCAGAGTCAGAGGACTTTCCACACGAGACTTTCACCCGTGGTAGCTTGAAGAACATAGTTTCAGAGTATGAGAGTAAGGTAATTCTGACTGCTTTGAAAAGAAACAACTGGGATGTTCAAAAAACTTCACAGGAATTGAACATAAGTCCGAGAACGCTTTATTACAAAATGAAACTATATGGTATAAAGGCAACTCGGTGAACTGTGTATACGCTTTTTCTTAATGTGAGGTACAAATTTGAGCAACTAACAAGATCTAAAATAGATGCTGTACCGCAGATCTGTAAGGAGGGGTAAATAGATGGGTAAACAGAACCCCAAGAACCCTAAAACAGTGTCTCAATACGAACTCCTGAGGATGTTAAAGGAAGGTAATTCAGATGCAGAGGAGGAATTAAGAAGGAGGTTAACCCTGCTTGAAAACAAGTGCAAAAAGGAGAGTGAATCGAGCAGATCAAACAGCACAGGAACATAGTGCTGTAGAGTTTCTCGATTTTTCGCTGACATTGGAGAACATCGAGGTACTCAGAAACATAGATTTCAAGGTTACTGCTGGTAATTTCACAGTAGTTTATGGATGCAGAGGAGCCGGTAAATCGGCTCTTTTAAGATCTTTATTGGGTTTGAATAAAGAAATATACGAAAATGTATCTTATAAGGGAAGCATCAAAATAAACAACAAGGATATTTCCAGCTATGAAAAGAAAATACTCCGAAAGATTGTTACCTACATCGAACCCACATTTTTGGAAGCCCTCGATTATTTGACTTTCAATGAATACATGAATCTAATTGCCGATGAAGAGAGCATATCAATTGACAATTTTTCTACAGAACTCGACAGGTTAGGCATACTGAAGCTACTAAGAAAAGAGATGAAAACCCCGCTCAGAGACTTCTATACTATGGAGAAGATAATGATTCTCATCTTCAGCGCAGTTGTTAGGAAATCATCTGTCGTTGTACTGGATTGTATCTTGGATCATGTAGACGACGAAGCACTTGAAAGAATTTCCCAGGAACTTTTCACAATGAAAGAGGATAGAGTTGTCATTCTCAGTACTCGTCACAAAAGCCGCTTCTTGTCTATGGCAAATTTGTTCATTCATCTGAAGAATGGTAGAATTGAGTACAGCGGAAATCCAAGAGACCTTGTCATAAAGGGGTGAAATGTTGAGGGTTCTAACGGTAACGATGAATCCCGCTTTGGATAGGGAATTTTTTGTGAACGATTTTCACGTCAACAAATTGCACAGAATTCATTCATACGAGGAGACGGAAATGACTCCCGGTGGGAAAGGAATCAATGTTTCTATAGCTCTTGCAAAGCTTGGGATTTCATCTGTTGCACTCGGCATAACTGGGGGATATACAGGAAGGGTGGTTGTCAACGAACTCAGAAAGATCAGTGATCTTATAACTACCAGCTTTGTCCATATAGAACAAGAAACCCGCGAAAACATAGCGATACTTGATGAAGTCAACCACACGATTACGGAGATTAATTCACCAGGTCCCGAGATCGACAGCGATACTCTGGATCACTTTCTTAAAAGGTATGAAATGCTGCTTTCCAGAGTCAACTGCGTTGTTCTCTCCGGGAGCTTGCCAAGAGGTGTGGCTTCTGATACTTATGGATACCTTGTTAAGAAAGCCAAAGAAAAAGGTAAAATAGTGTTCATGGAAGTGATTGATGAATACCTTCAGCCTTCCTTGTCAATCGCGTGCCCTCATGTGCTCAGACCGGATTTAAGAGCGGAAAAGGTAGTGATGGGAAAGAAACTCAGGGAACTTGAAGATTACGTTCGAGCTGCTAAGGAATTGATAAAACGCGGATGCGAACTCGTAGTTCTTTCCTATAAAATAAAAGGAGACATAGTTGCAACAAAAGATGAAGTGTGGCACTTGACTACAGATGTGGAAATAGATTCCTCACATCTTTTGGGTATAGGGGATACGTACATAGCGGCGATGATATATCACAGACTCAATGTTACAACAGAAGATTACATCCAAACGGCAAAATTTGGTTACGTTGCAGCTTTGGCTAAGACAAGAAAAATGAAAAAAGAGATGCCGACTATGGACGAGATAAAGAGTGTAGCGCATCACTGCAAAATGGAAAAGCTGGAGTGAGTCCGATGCGTGTAAGCCAAGCTATGGTAAAAGATGTTACGGCGGTTATGGAAGACGAGACAATAGAACGAGTTTTGAAAATACTCTCCAGTCAGCTTTTGTCTGGAATTCCAGTTGTATCAGAAGACATGAAAGTTCTGGGTTTTATAAGTGAGAACGACATCATAAACGCAGCTCTCCCGAGCTATTTCTCTTTGCTTCAATCGGCCTCGTTTATCCCAGATTTAAATCAGTTCATTAGAAATCTGGGAAAACTAAAGAACAAGAAAGTGTCGGAATACATGACACATCCCGCCCTTACTGTGAAGGAAAATGCCGCTTTAATACATGTTGCGGATCTTATGATAAGGCACAACTTGAAAATACTACCTGTAGTTGATGAATACGACAAGCTGGTTGGAGTTGTGACTCGAATGGATATATTGAGATCTGCCATGGAGGGTTTGCTTTAAGTTCGGTTTTTAAGTACTCTTAAGTGGAAAAAGGGGGGTGGAAAAAAGGGGTAAATGAAATTCAAAAGAACAAAAAAACAAAAAAGAAATTATAAAGGCCTTGGACGAATTTGCTTAGTGTTGTTTGCGACAGTACTAACCTTCATCTTGTTCTCGCCTCATCCGGTTGCGATAAGCTCTTTTCAAATAATTCTGAGTGCATTAGATTTGACGGCCAGAGCTGCTATTTTCTGTGTGCTTTTCGTTCATATTAAAAATAAAGCCGTGAGGACATTCTCATTTTTCTTTCTTTACAGCGGCTTACTAATTTTTCTGTCGGTTCTTTCTTCGACATGGTTGATTCGTCAGTTGGGACATGTGCTAACGATAGTCAACCTCCTTTTCCTTGCTTTTTTGATGATTCTCTATCTGAAAAACATCTCTTTTTTTGGGCAAAGACTTGAGACATTTGTTGTTTTTGATAGTTTAACAGGTGTTACAAACAGGGCTTTCTTTTTTACAAAAGCTCGACGTGCCTTGAAAGAATCCGCGAAAAAGAAGACCAGCTTCGCTTTCATATACATAGACTTGAACAATTTCAAATCCGTAAATGATGTGTATGGCCATATGACAGGAGATGAGCTTCTAAAGGCTTTAGGGGAAAGAATGAAGCATTCTCTCAAGAAAGAAGATATAATCGGAAGAATTGGAGGAGATGAATTCATTATCTTGCTCAATCCCCCTTCTGATTATTCCACTGCCAAAGAAGTCATAAAGAGGCTCAGAAATTCTATTTGCAGACCCTTTTCCATTGATGGCAAGTCGTTCACGGTGGATTTCAGCGCCGGGGTGGCTGTCTATCCGCAGGATGGTGACACTGTGGAAAAACTGGTTATGAAGGCAGACAAAAGAATGTATGAAAGTAAGAAGCAGAAATGCTTTGAACCAGATCTTCTTGGCGAATCCCAAAAAGAATGATGAATCCTGCGTATTCAATTCGTTTCAGAAACACCTATTTCAAAATAAATTATTTAAGTTCAAGCGTTATAGCAAAAATATGAACATTCAAGTTTTTGGGTAAGACAAGCTTTTCTATTGTCTTAGCCACATTCAACGAGTATACCTCAATTCCACAAGGAATATACTGCCTCAGCCCGGAAGCGGTGTATCTGTATTCAAAAGAGAGATCTTTCGTGTCTTTGCACCAATCCTCTATGGTAACTACCTCTGATTGATCTCCCAATAGCAGTGCTACGTCGTAATCTCCGTGGTTGGCCGCTGCGAGTAAATGAATTTTGTCTACATTCAAAGTTTCGGGTAGTAACAGTGTTTGACCTGCCGCTCTTAAATTGTCAAACCCTGATATCTCAAGATCAAATGGAATACCTTTTACCATTTGGATACCCTCTGTTACTTCGTCATCGGGAAGATATGCTCCCACAATTCCACCCAGGTTATCGAAATTACCGGGATCTGCAGGAGAAGCTATTCCGTTACAGTTAAACAAATCTCCAATATCTAAGAGACAGTATTTTTCCTGTTGAATCCATGAAATTTCAATGGTTTTGGCTGTCCCTTTTTCTTCTCTTTTGAACAAGCATGTTTCAACCACATTCAATCCTTGAACAAATTCTTCATGATCTTTAAAGCAGTAAACCACGCTTTTCCCACCATCAAATTCAGTAGAGATCCCCAAGCACACTGGCATGAGGATGAGCTGATCAACTACGCCTTGACCATTCAATGTTAAGATAACTTTCTGGTTGAGTGTGATTTCCCCCAACTCGAAAACTCCCTCTCCGTCAACCTGTGCACTAATGATTGAATCTCCTGATCGCAAGGTAATCTTTGTTTTTGAAAAATTGCCAGAGAGCATTGCCATATAGTTTCCTTCATCAGAAAAATCTGGCCACTTAAACCTTGCTTTGTTGTGAAACTCATATGCCGCACCTGCCGCGTAGTCTCCAACTTTCAATATCACATCGGAAATGCCAACATCTGCCCCTTCTACTTCTAAAATCACCAAACCCTCAGTAGCTAACCTTGGACCATTGAAGCAGAGTTCCCGCATTTGCCGTGGCAGCTTATTTAGATACAGCACAGATCTCAGAGCACAGACTGTAGATTCTGCCCCGGCGTTTTTGTTCACATGCATGTATTCAAGTCCATCGTATCCTTCACCATTGTCTCCATACATTTTTTCGCCAAGTCTGTTTCCACCAAAGTACCACGACCCTGCAATGGCTGCCATGAGCGCGTAGCGATCATCAAGGGTTTCTTCGTAGGCTTTTACACAACTCACGACAATAGGTTCAACTGCGTAGGAAAGCTCCGGAAAAGGTTGCACTCGGTTTTCAATAGCATACAGAAAGCCACTGCTACAAAGTATGACACTTTGTACCTTAATTGATTTAAGAGCCGCGTCAAGGTACTCTTTTGTCCCAAGCTTCTTGTAAGCTTCTATCAAGGCTTCTGCGTACCTATTTCCCCAACCGTGCCAGGTAAAACGATTTCTATAAACGCTGAAAAAATGTTTGAACACTCCGCTTTGTTTCTGGAATTGCAGTAATTCTTGGGCAACTTGATTAATTACTGGTCTCACATCCTCAACATTGTCATATTCACATAGTGCCAAAAGGTATATCGAAAGTTGATCTCCAACTTGAGGTGGATTCTGAGAAATTGCCCTATAAGCTTTTTGAGCCGCTTCTATAATTTCTGTGTCCTTGGTAATAGAGGCCAATTTAGACAACGCCCAAAATGCTCTGAGTGCCCACCATGAAGTTGACTTCTTACTAGTCACTCCATATTCGTTAACTGTTCCATCAGCGAATGCGAAATTGTAGAATTCTCCGTCCTCTGCCTGCATCGCTCTGACAAATAATGAAGCATCTTCTGATAGTTTTAAGTAAGACTCGTCCTTGGTCTGTTCATACGCTTCGGAATAGAGGAGTACCACTCTTGCCACATCATCCACGCAAAAACTTCCTTCGCCAACAGCTTCAACAGTTTTGTAACTGCCATCAACTTTATTCGCATAGACCCAATATCCTTTGACAGATTGCCCTTTCAATTGAAACCACTCAGAGATTTGCTCAAGATGACTGTTGTTAAACGTAACAGCAAAAAGGAAGGGACAGATGAACGCAAAAAGCAAACTTGGGACTCTCCTCATAAGAATTCCCCCCTAAAATTCGATTCCCTTTCTTGCTTGAACACCCTTTTCATAGTAGTGTTTCACGTCTTTCATTTCCGTTATAAGGTCTGCTATTTTCAAGAGCTCTTCTGGAGCATACCTACCAGTCACAACCACTTCAACATTTGATGCGCGTCCTCGTATAGCTTCGATGAGCTCCTCTGCTGAAAATAATTTCAAGTGAACCGCGATGTTTGCTTCATCCAGAATAACAACATCGTAGTTCCCTGAAGAGAGAACTTCGCGAATTCTCTTGAGTCCTTCTTGCGCTAAGCGGATATCTTCTTTATCAGGTTTCCCGTGTATGAACTGCGGTCGTCCAAATCTTTCAAGCGTAATGTTGGAAAATTTCTTCAAAGAATGAAGTTCTGCATAATCCATTCCCTTTAGAAACTGTGCAATATAAACCTTCAAACCGGCTCCAACTGCTCTAACGGCTAATCCAAGAGCCGCTGTAGTTTTTCCCTTACCATTCCCTGTGTAGACTTGTATGTAGCCCTTCAATTCTTTCAACCTCCTTGTGTCTCAATTCAAAGGTTTGCACGTTAAAAAAGCGACTACTATGTTTGTTCATGCGTTGCTAACAGTATCTCTGCAATTCTCGCTCCGGCATTGCCGTTGCCATAAATGGACCTGAGATCATCGCTTTGTTCGTCCTGATGGTGAAGAGTATATTCGACAATCTTATCTTCATCGGCATCAGCAAGTATATTCCATCCTGAATCGACAAGCTCTATCCAAGCAGTGTCTGGCATCAAAACAACGGCGTGAACTCCGGCGAAATACGCTTCCTTTTGAAGTCCACCACTATCAGTAACAACTTTCTTAGCACCAATCACCAGCGAGATGAGATCCTGATATGGAACGGGTTCAAGCACAAGTGTTTTTTGTAATGCTTTCCGCAAATTGTGTCTCTCGATTGCTTTCTTCGTTCTTGGATGCATCGGAAATACAACACACAACTCTTGAGATATTTTCCCTAACGCAGAAAGAATCCTTTCAAGACGTTGTCCATCATCAGTGTTGAAGTCACGATGCACAGTGGCAAGAACGTAATTCTCCCTTTTAAGATGGTATCTGG
>Ga0190334_1000162_pt1 | contig 34121 bp, 24 predicted proteins | sample 48720478_MG_FD_161270 | JGI IMG/M metagenome (GOLD analysis project Ga0190334, IMG submission 161270) | Hydrothermal vent sediment bacterial communities from Southern Trench, Guaymas Basin, Mexico - 4872-04-7-8_MG | ecosystem: Environmental > Aquatic > Marine > Hydrothermal vents > Sediment ... | reverse complement strand
CCGGAAAGTTTCCTCCCGGAAACACTGACCTGGTGGCCCTCGACTGGCTGAACGGACGACGTACCCCTGATGCGAATCCGCATTTGAAAAGAGCTATTGCCGGCCTTACCCTGGGTTCAGGTGCTCCTGCCATCTTCAGGGCCCTGGAGGAAGCCACCGCTTTCGGCTCAAAACTGATCGCCGACAGTTTCAGAGACCAGGGGATCTGGATCAAAGGGATCCTGGTACTGGGTGGAGTGGCCAGGAAATCCCCCTTCGTGATGCAGGTCCTGAGCAATGTGATGAACAGGCCCATCAGGGCAGTCCGCTCGGAATATACCTGTGCCCTCGGGGTAGCCATGTATGCTGCCGTAGTTGCCGGACTGCATTCCGATATCAGCTATGCGCAGGAGAAAATGGGCAAGGGATTCGAAAAAGAATACCATCCCGTCCCTGCCAACGTGGAAATGTATGCCGGTTTATTCAGGAAATATCAGGCTTTCGGGACATATGTGGAAGAAAATACCAAATAAGTTCACATTCAATATTGATAAAAGTTGATGACAGAGAAAAGTAAAAATCAGGATGCTGCCTATTCAGGCACCATGGACCGCAGGCGGTTCATTGGACACTCAGGGACACTGATCGCAGGCGGGATCGTTGCCTCTGCTTTCCCGGCGCTGGCACTGGCCAGGGAAAAGAAAAGGCCCTTGAATATCCTCCTGTTGATGAGCGACCAGCACGGTCCCGATTCACTGGGATATTATGGGGACCATAATGCACTGACCCCCAACCTCGACAGGTTGGCCAGTTCCGGTTACAGTATGCGACAGGCTTACTGCCAGAGTCCCGTTTGCGTTTCCAGCAGGAACTCCATTCTGAACGGATGTTATCCGCATTCAAACGGGGTGATCTCAAATGCCTATGCCGGGAACCGCGATATCCTTTCTTTTCCACAAGTCCTGCGGAAAAAGGGATATACTACCGGTTGTTTCGGCAAACTGCATACCCCCGGGAGGGAAGATCTTGACTGGGATGAATACAACGAAGGCTCGAGGAACCCCGGAATGCCTGTACCAGAAGGAGGTGTCATTCTGTCAGGAACTGCCAATCTTCTGCGCGATCCGGCCATAGGGGCGCCAGATCCCTTTCCAAAAACGACCACCCTGGAATGGCAAGCCAAGGAAAATGCCATCAGGTTCATGCGGGAGAACAAGGACCGGCCATGGCTCATTCAATGTTCTATGCACAAACCACATCCTCCTTTTCAGCCCCCTCTGGAATACTGGAACAAGATCGACAGATCGAAGCTGGTAATTCCCGAGTTCCCTGAAAACGATCTGGATGATGCCAGTCCTCGCTACAAGAAATGGATCATGAGTAGAGGGTTTCGGAACATTACAAGGGAACAGATACTCGACGGGATGCAGGGCCACTATGGGAACCTTGCTTTCGTGGATGATCTGTTCGGGGAGGTGCTGAATGAACTGGAAAGCCTGGGTTTACGTGAAAACACCCTTGTGGTTTACCTGGTCGATCACGGGGAAATGCTCCACCGTCACGGGCTATGGACCAAGTTCGTCTTCTTTGATGCCTCTGTGAGGGTGCCCCTTATCTTTAGCCTTCCCGGGACTTTTGCTGCCGGTAAACAATCCAATGCCCTTGTGGAACTGATCGATCTGTTTCCCACGCTAACGGAAATGACAGGATGTGACAATCCTGAAACGGTCCAGGGGAAGTCACTTGTTTCGCTCCTTACCGGGAAAACCAGGCATCACCGCAAAGTAGTCCACAGTGAATACCCGCTTTCCGGAATGAATAAACCCGGGGGACCCTATTATGCCACCATGATGCTGTTCGACGGCAGGTATAAGCTGGTGGACAACGGACCCGATATTCCTCCGGAGTTGTATGACCAGAAGAAGGATCCAGGTGAGTTCACCAATATTGCCGGAGAGGAGAAGCAGCAGAAAAGAGTGGAAAAAATGCTGGCCGAACTTCGGGAATGGCACTTGCAGGATGCCGTTCCAGTTCAGCCGAGGTGGAGGGATCTCAGGAGAATGGAAGAATAAAGCCGTCAACAGCAAAGAATTGACTTTTTTCAACCTATTCATTAAAACCAAATGCCATGAAAAAAACACCAGGCTTTCTGAAAACAGGGTTCATGGGCACAGGGGCTGTGGCAGCCGGTCTGTTGGCTGCCTGTTCCGGTTCCTCGAAGGAGGAGGTGCCTGAACACCCGAACTTCATCATCATTTTCGCGGATGACCAGGGCTACAACGACTTGGGATGTTTCGGGTCAGAAACGATCAAAACACCAAGGATCGATGAAATGGCCGAACAGGGGCTCAAGCTTACCAGCTTTTATGCACAACCGGTTTGCGGTCCTTCCCGGGGAGCGTTGCTCACAGGACGGTATCCTCTCAGAATCGGCGGGGGATGGCTCACCCGTTCCGAGGAGATAACCATTGCAGAGGTACTGAAAGCAGAAGGCTATGCCACCGGTTGCATCGGGAAATGGGACATCTCCCAGCGCAAATACCAGGAAGGCCTCGTACCCAATGACCAGGGATTCGATTATTACTTCGGTACCCTGGGGGCGAATGACAGGGGTAGCGTGGTACTTTACAGGAACAGGGATTCCCTTTATCAGACCGATGATATGGGATCACTGACAAGGATGTATACAGACGAAGCCATTGGTTTCATCAAAGAGCACAAGGACGAACCCTTCTTCCTGTATCTCGCTCATACCATGGCCCATGTAGTGATCGATGCCAGCGACCAATTCAGAGGAACATCGGACGGAGAGCTCTATGGGGATGTGATCGAGGAAATTGACTGGAATGTGGGACGGGTTCTTGATCTGCTTGATGAGCTGGGGATCAGTGACAATACTTACGTGGTCTATACCAGCGACAACGGACCCTGGTCGAACAGGGAGGAGTTCTACAGGCGCAGGCACGGGGGACAACTGGCAACAGGCAATGCTTATCCATTACGGAGTGCAAAAGGATCGCCTTTTGAAGGAGGATTGCGGGAGCCTTGTATCATCAGAGGGCCCGGCGTGCCAGAAGGTGAAAGCAGTGATGCCATTATGTCGACGCTCGACCTTCTGCCTACATTTGCAGCCCTTGCAGGAGCCGAAGCCCCTTCTGACAGGATCCTGGATGGTTATGACCAGACCGACCTGATCCTCGGAAAATCGGAGGATGGCGCAAGGGATATCTTTTACTATCATGTGAAAGGAGAACTGCAGGCGGTAAGGAAAGGAGACTGGAAACTGGTCCTGCCCAATCCCACCATGGGGTACAAGTATGTGAAAGATCCGGAAAGAACGGAGCCTGAATTGTATAACCTGAAGAACGATATCTCCGAGGAGCATGATGTGGCAGCAGAACATCCTGATATCGTGAAGGAACTGCTTGAGTTGGCAAAGAACGGGCCCAACCAGCCGGAAAATACAGGTCCCTGAGTACCAATATTCTGACATAGCCTATTGATACGCCTTGGATCAGATCGAAATACTTGAAAGACTGGAAAAGGGTGGAAAAGCATTGGATGATAATGAGATACTGGAGCTGCTCAGGATCGGGTCAGAATCCCCGGCGTTTTACCTCCTGTTGTCAGTGTAAAATTCCCTGAGCTGGAAAAAATTCGGGAAAAGGGGCTATGTCTTTACCCAGACAGGGATTCATGCAGAATCCTGCTCGAAGAACTGACGGTTCTGTTTTATGGACCATGCCCATTATTCCCTGGATTCGAAATGGGAGAAAGATGCGGAAACCCTGAAACTTAAACTGGAGAAATTGCAGGAATACTAATTCTATGAATTTTTCCTGAAGACCATTGCCGATTACCCGGTTGAGAAGTTCCTTGGTCTGGCGCGTGAGTTGGGAGCCGCTCCTTTGGGAAGACCAGCGGTTCGTGGCAAATATCGGCTATTTCGATCTGCACGTGGCAAAGGAATTGAAAAAGACAAGTTTTACTGGAGTGTATTATATCAACAGGTTACGGAAGGGATCAGATACCTTGATCCCTTCCGTGAACCGGGAAAAACCATCGAGGCAGCAATGCCTGAAGGGTTTGAATTATATATTGTATTGAGCCGATTGGTCCGGAGCATTCCTGTGAGGAATTGCTCACAGGGAAGATCCTGCTTGCGAGGGATTTCGGGATCCAGACCCTGGCAGTCATGAGGAGGATCCCTGTGCCGGCCCTCCTGTTCGATCAGGGAAAGATAAAAGATATTTGCTGCCGAACTGACCAAGATCGAGGCGGTGACCAATATGGTGGTCAGTCCTTCAAGGGCCATGAATATCCATGAACACATCCAGATGGGAATCCTTGCCGGGGTGAACCAGGTGTACGCCGAACTGGAGACCAATCTCCGGGATGTAAAAAGCCATACGGAGGAAAGCCGGGGATTTACTTCAGAGATGGCCGGGTAGATGCTGTGGGAGGAAGGCTATGTATCTCCTTTTGAACAAGTGGTTCCATGAGGCAGATCCATTTATAATCCTCTCCATTCCAAATTTTATTTCACCATACACTGCATCTGGAATTTCTACAGTGCACTTTTTCCCTGTTCTAATATATGTAATGGCTGGCCATAGAGATAGAGATGCAGAAAAGATATCCATTACTTCCACGCACAGATGAGATGAGCGGAAAAAGTTGGTTTCCGGAGAACAATGGGTCAGGGTTCGGCGGAAAACATGTTGTACAACATATGTAACAAATTGCAATAGGGAATAAATTTTCATAATTTTGGTTTAAACGTTTAAGCTTTACAGAATTAATGGATTTAACCGCTTTGCCGTTGATGATCGTTTGTAAAATATGTATATTTTTAATTCACACAACAAAGTAGCATATTATTCATCCCTTTAAACGATTAATTTAATTACTCAGGCTGTGCTTTCTCTTTTTCTCATTGCCCCAGGCTTAGAATACGCAGGATGAACAACTTGTTGTCAACCTGGCTCTTATATAAATTCTAATCTTAATCAAAAACCATGAAAATGAAAAAAAAGATGAAAAAAGCAGCAGCGGTAGGCTTCTTGCTGATTTTCAATCTAAGCGTGGCAGGATTGTCATTCTTGCATGCTTCCGCATACGGCCTGCCCCAGCAGCAGATCACTGTTCAGGGAAAGGTGGTCGATGCACAGAACCTGCCGGTACCAGGGGCTTCCGTGTTACTGAAAGGTACTATGACCGGAACCATTACCGATACCGACGGATACTATTCCCTGACGATTGGAGCCGATGTACAGAACCCGGTGCTCGTGTTTTCATTCGTGGGAATGGTAACCCAGGAGATCGCTGTCGGTGGCAGGTCCACCATCAATGTGACCATGGTGGAAGATGTGGTAAGCCTCGACGAAGTGGTTGCTATTGGCTACGGATCGGTAAAAAAGAGCGACATTACCGGTGCCGTATCCTCGGTGAACACGGAAGAAGCCCTGAAAGCACCGGTGGCAAACGTCGAGCAGATCCTTCAGGGACGTGCAGCCGGAGTACTCGTGACATCGACGAGTAATGCCCCGGGTGGCGGGGCCACCATCAGGATCAGGGGCGGGAACTCCATTACTGCCGGGAACGAACCCCTGTATGTGATCGATGGTTTTATCGGCGGTGGGAATCTGACCAGCATTTCTCCTTCCGATATCGAGTCGATTGAGATTCTGAAGGATGCTTCATCTACAGCCATCTACGGTACCAGGGGAGCCAACGGTGTGGTCCTGATCACCACCAAGAGGGGAAAGGTAGGCCGACCCACTGTCACGGTGAATACCTCCCATGGCTGGCAGAAAGTGGCCGGGCAGGTCGATGCCAGGAACCAGCGGCAGTTCGCTGAATTCTACAACCAGGGGGCATTGAATATCGGTATTGAACCGATCTACGACCTCGACAACCTTCCTGAAGGGACAAACTGGCAGGAAGTGGGACTCCGTGAGGCCTACGTGACCGATAACAACGTGTCGGTGCAGGGGGGAAATGAACTGACGCAATATTATGTCTCCGGAAACTTTTTCAAACAGGAAGGGATCATACTGTCCAACGAGTTCGACAGGTACAACCTGAACTTCAATATCGACCAGAAAGTGTCCGATCATGTGAAGATCAGCCTGCACCAGCGGTACAACCATTCCTATACCGACAACCCGAAATATTCCGCAGGGCAGCTCGTCTTGCTCAACCCCCTTCTTCCTGTGAAGGATGAGAACGGAGATTATACCTATATGTGGGAGAGCGGGGTCCTGTTCAACAATCCCATTGCTTCGGCAAACATGGATACAAATGAAAGCTTCGCCGACAGGCTGCTGACCATTGGAAATATCGAACTGAAGTTCTTCCCCTGGCTGAAACTCAAATCATCGCTGAGTTACGACAAGGTGTTCAACAAGACCCAGGTGTATCTTCCCGGAGCTAAACCAAACCGGGCCGCTCAGAACCTGGGAGGATACGGAAGTATCAGTAAAAATGAGCAGACCACCTTCCTGAACGAGAACCTGTTGAATTTTGAGAAGGAATTCTCCAACTCAAACCTGAATGCAGTGCTCGGGCTTACCATGCAGACCTTCCAGGGAGAATCGAGTTTCATTTCAGGTGAAAAACTGCTGAATGATGTGACCAAGTTCTATGCCCTGGAATTCACGGAGGCAGAATACAGGACCATTTCATCCGGCTATAATGAATGGAGTATTCTCTCCATGTTGGGACGGGTGAACTATTCCCTGTACAATAAATACCTGTTTACTGTCTCTTTCAGGAGAGATGGTTCTTCCAGACTGGGAGCGAACAACAAATGGGCAAATTTCCCATCTGCTGCATTTGCCTGGAGGCTTTCAGAAGAGCCCTTCATCAAGGATCTTGGAATATTCCATAACCTGAAGTTACGTACCAGCTACGGTGTAACCGGCAACCAAGGGATACCCACGTTTACCACCCTTGCCCGGCTCGGTACATATCAGGGGATCGTAAATGACACACAGTATACCGGGGTGATTCAGGGAACCCTGGCCAACCCTAACATCAGATGGGAAACTACCCGTCAGTTCGATGTGGGGCTGAATGCCGGATTTTTCGATAACCGCCTGAGCTTTGAATTTGATTACTATTATAAGAAGACCTTTGACCTTCTTTTTGAAGAAGAGGTACCTTATTATACCGGTTTTACCAGCCAGCTGAGGAACGTGGGCAGTCTCCAGAACCACGGATTTGAAGCGGTGGTGGATGCAGTGGTGGTTTCCAACCAGGATTTTACCTGGCAGGTATCTGCCAATGTGGCTCAGTACAGGAACGAGATCCTGGAACTGGGTTCGAAAGACAGTATCGAGACCCACCGCCTGCCTGCTCCTTCAAGGGCACTGACAGGTAGATTGATTGAGGGACAGCCTCTCGGGATTTTTGTTGGTTATGAAGTGGAAGGGGTTGATCCGGAGACCGGTGACTTCACGTTTGTCGACCAGAACGACGACGGGGTGATCGATGAGCTGGATGAGACCATCATCGGGAATTCCAACCCGAAGTTTTTTGGTGGGATCCAGAATACCCTGCGCTACAAGAATGTTGAGCTGAGCCTTTTCTTTCAGGGGGTATACGGGAATGACCTGTACAATACCAGGCTGTACAACAGCAGTTCCATGGAGGTGGCCGGGCATGAACTGAACTCTTATGCCAGCATAACCAAGGACCAGTGGACGGTGGACAATCCCGAGGGCGCCAAGTGGCCCGGGGCCGGTATTGCGAATAACATCCTGGCCTATTCCAACTCCAGCTTCATTTTTAATGGCTCCTACCTCAGGCTGAAAACCCTGCAGCTCAGTTATACCATTCCGAAGATCGGGAACCTGTTCCGGAGCGCACGTATCTACTTTACAGGTACCAACCTTTTCCTCCTGAAGGACAAGGATTACCTGGATTATGATCCCGAGGTGAATACATACGGGAGCAATGATGTGTTGAGAGGATATACCAATGTGGTCTACCCGAACAACAAATCCTATGTATTTGGCATCAACCTTATCTTCTAAACATTAAACAGAACCAGACATGAAAAATATTGTTCTTATCATACTGATGGTTTTCCTCTGCTCTGCCTGCGAAGATTTCCTGGTGGAGGACCCGAGGGGGAACCTTTCTGCCGATCAGTATTTCAATACTGAAGAAGAGGCATTAACAGGGATCTATGGGGTTTACTTCAGGCTGAACAACGGCTTAATCCATTCCAGCCTGATCAATACCCTGAATATTGGGAGTGATCACTTCTTCACTCCTCGTGCAGTTATGTTTGGAGGGATGGTCCATGGGATTTATTATGGGCTTGGAACTTTTGATGTCAGGATCCAGGACTACTGGGTGCAGCTCTACAGGGGCATCCGCGATGCCAACATGGTGATCAGCCGGGTCCAGAATTCAGGCCTGGAAGAAGAGGAAAAAGCCCTTCTGGTCGGAGAAACAAAGTTTCTGAGAGCCATGTACTATTATTATCTGGCTACCCTCTGGGGTGATGTGCCATATTGGACTGAAGAGCTGCAGATTGATGTGGTTTCCCATATCAGCAACACTTCTGCTGAAACCATCCTGAACGATATGCTTGCCGATCTGGATGAGGCCGAGAGTGTACTTCCGGAAACCACATGGGGAGGTAGTGGCGGACGGGCCACCAAATGGGCTGCAAAAATGCTGAAGGCCAGGATTTATCTCTGGCAGCACGATTATGCCAACGCAAAAACAGAGGCCTCGGAGATCATCAACCAGTCCCCTCATGTGCTTCTTCCTCATTTCGGAGATATTTTCAAGGCGTCAAATGAAAGGAACGATGAAATCATCTTCGGTGTAGAATTCAAAGAGGATGCAGTTTCTTCTGTAATTCCCAACCAGTACAGGCCACAGGGCAATTATGAAAAACATATTAATCCAAAACCTTCCTGGTTCAACGGGATCGCCGCATGGACCCTGTATCAGAGCTTCATTGATCTGTATGAACCCGGGGATATCAGAAGGAAATACACGGTTCTTGATTCGATCAACGGTCAAAAAACAAATTACAATTACTGTCTGAAATATATGGAAGTGCCTCTTCCTGAAGATGATCCCACGATCGATCCCAGCAATCCGCTGGGAAAACTGAATTCGGGAAGGGATGACATCTACTTCAGGCTGGCGGAAACCTACCTCATGCTTGCAGAAGCAGAGAATGAACTGAACGGCCCCACATCGGTGGCATACGATGCAGTGAATGAGATTAGGAACAGGGCACAGTTGCCTGATCTTCCGGCAGGTATGAGCCAGGAAGAACTGCGGGAGGCTATCAGGCTGGAGATCGGTAAAGAACTTGTCGGCGAGCACCGTGGAAGGAAACATGATCTCCTTCGCTGGGGGATCCTGGATGAAACGGTGGCAGGCTTGCCCGCCAAGGAAGCCACTTCTCAACAGCAGGCATTTGTCAGACCCATTTACAAAACCAGGGCCACTTATTATGCAAACATTTGCGCGACAAACTACTCTGAAAAATGGAACTATTTCCCGATCCCCGGAGCAGAGATACAACGCAACCCAAACCTCGTACAACATCCTCTCTGGCAATAGCTTTATTAGCGGGTTATGGACCTGATCTGCCAGACAGGTATGGTTTGAAATGATTGATTTGCATTGCATATTTATACGGACGGGAACCGGGCGGGATCATAAAGTTTCTCCTTCTCAGGTTCCTGTTCGTATTGAGTTGCTTATTACCAAGACCGAATAAATATGTCGGGTAACAGGAACCGTATTTTTACCGGGATCCTCCTGGTTCTGGGGATCACCAGCTTTGTCCGTGGCGGATTTGCCCAGGAAACCATCCCCTATGCGGACCTGGTGCAAAACCTTACCAACCTGGAAAGGCTTGCCCGTCTGCCTGGAAAACATGCCAAACATACTTACATTGTGGTCGAAGCACACAATGGGCGGACCATAGCTACAGGTCACTGCTGGCAGGAAGGATCTACCCTTTCTGATATCGACGCGGGACAGGTCCTTGCAGATATGAAAGGGCCGGGGGTGCTAAACAGGATATGGATAGCTTCCCCTGGAGCGGGCAGCCTGAAAATATACCTCGATGGCAGGGACACTGCCTTTTTGGAGCTTTCATGTGAAGACGTATTCAGATCGTGGGGTTGGAATTTTCCGAACCTGGTGTACCGGTCGGGGAGGAGTTACAACTTCATGATCCCTGTTCCCTATAACCGCTCTTGCAGGATAGTGGCAGCCGATGATTGGGGGGCAGTGGCACAGTTTTCAGTTACTACTTTTACCGATCCGGTTGAACTTCCTTCCTTCCAGGCCGGATTCGGTGATAAGGAAAATGAGTTACTCAGGAAAGCAGACCAGATCCTCGGGCAGCGAACCCGGTCTGCCGGAGTTGAAGGCGAAGCCGGAACCACTGCAAAAGGCAGGATCACCATTGGTCCGGGCGAAACAATGGCCCTCTTCAACAAGAATGGGGCAGGCGTCATTACCTCCATCAGGATCCTTCCCGAGATGGGAAAACTTGTTCCCAGCCTGCTGATGAGGCCGGGAAGGCCTCTTCCTGACAGTGTATCGGGAAGACGGAGGGAATTTCCGTCAGAACCGGGTGAACGGGATGCTCTCAGGGAACTTCTGTTTTCTGTATACTGGGACGGGGAGAAAAAACCTTCTATTCTTACCCCGCTTGGCGACTTCTTTGGGTCGGCACCGGGCTGGAATATTTGCATGGGACTGCCTGCCGGTATGACACGCGATCTTTTCTACAGCAACTGGTACATGCCTTACGGGAAAGGTGCACGTATCCTGGTCAGGAATGATGGGAAAAAGGCAAGGACACTCGGCTTTGAGATCGGCTATCTTGACCTTTCGGAACCCCTTCCGGGTTATGGCAGGTTTCATGCAAAATGGATCAGGGAAGACCAGTCAGATGCAGGATCGGAATGGACCCTGCTAAAGGCCTTCGGCCCGGGGAGATACTGTGGGTTGGTGATCGATATTTACAATCCGAAAGGAATATGGTGGGGAGATACGGAGTACCGTTTTACTGTCGATGGGGAAAAATCACCATCGGTTTCAGGAAGGGGACTCGACGTGTATTTCGGGGCCTGGGCGAACAACTATTTCAGCAAAGCTTATCATGCCCATTCACTCATTGATCGTTCCATGGTCCAGAGGGAACACGAAAGCCTCAACCGCTGGCATATCGCCGATGATATTCCTTTTCAGCAATCCCTGGAAATTGGTTTCAGGAAACATTCCCAGCCTTCCGATTCTGTCCTCTATACGGCAACCTTGTTCTGGTACCAGTATGACGGTGAGAACCAGGGATCTTCTGACATTCCGCTTGATGAACGGCTGGATTATCCGCGGGTTCTTTCTGATCTCGGAATCACGAATTGTACGGAAGGAGAAGATCTGGACGTGAGGGGTTGTTCGGGTGGAGAAGTTTCCGGGCTCTATGTGGAGGGCCTGCATACCGGCGGCTGGAGCGGGATGAGAGGCAAGGAGCAGCTGTGGTGGCGTGGCGTTAGGCCGGGTGACTCCCTTTGTCTTTCTCTTCCGGTTGAGAATGAAAACCTGTACAAGATGAGAATACAGTTCATCAATGGAAGGGATTGCGGGGTGTTCAGGATTTACCTGGATGACAGGCTGGTCGCAGATTCCCTTGACCTGTACCATCATACACTTTCTCCTTCTGCTCCGGAGGACTTCGGTCTTCATTCCCTTGAGAAAGGGGAGCACACTCTCAGTTTCGTTGCATTGGACAGCAGGACGGAAGGGGAAACATTCCAGTTCGGACTGGATTTTGTCCAGCTTGAATCATGGGACCGGTCAAGGGATCCAAAACCTGCAGGCATGCATGTTTATGCAGGTGAGTTTGTAAATATCTACAGCAGGAACAGCATCAACGATCACTGTTTTATCCGCGGGAAGGATGGAAGGTGGCATTTTTACGGAATCGGAGGATCCAAGGGATTTGCCCACGGGAGTTCTCCATTTCTTCTCGACAGGGAATGGGATATCGAAGAAAGGCCTTTCCCGGTGGAATGGGATCCATGGAGGGAAATCCATCTCTGGGCACCTCATGTGGTGGAAAACAACGGGCTCTATTATATGTTTTACTGTGCCGGTGCAAAGACCGGATATACCTATAGGATGCACCTGGCCACCTCTCCTGACCTGAAGAACTGGACCAGGCACGGGGAGAATCCCCTGTTTTCCGATGGTTTTGATGCCAGGGATCCCATGGTGCTGAAAGTGGGTGACCGCTGGGTGATGTACTATTGTGCAAACACCGATCACCGTGGAGGCAACCATGTAGTGGCTTACAGGCTGAGCGATGATCTCGTTCACTGGGGCGAGCGGCATATTGCCTTCGTTGATCCCCGACGTCACAAAGCCGGGGGACCTACCGAGTCTCCTTTCGTCGTGAGAAGAGGTGATACCTATTACCTCTTTATCGGTCCGCGTGAAGGATATGTGGGGACCGACATATTTGCCTCAAAAGATCCGTTCCATTGGCAGCTTGAAGACAGGGTGGGGCACATCGATTCCCATGCTGCGGAAGTGGTCCGCGATGTCGACGGCAAATGGTACGTAAGCCATTCGGGGGTGGGAGAGGGTGGTCTTTACCTTGCGCCGCTTTACTGGAACGATGGGCTGGAAGGGAAGGATTCCTCCCTGCCTGTCCCCGTTCTGGGAAAGTGACTTGTATGGCTGAATGAGAAAGAAAATAAATGGAAAGAAAATGCCGGATGGACTGGAGTTAGACGGATATGACCAGTCAATATTTGTAAGCGGAAAAATTGAGGAAGGCAGGCGTGAAACTTTTTATTACCACCAGAAAAATGTACTCAGGGCAGTAAGAAAAGACAAATGGAAACTCATGATTTTAATGGGGGTATGGCCCCCGAACCAATGCTTTTTAACCTTGAAAAAGATATTTCGGAAAGCGCCGATCTTTTCTCCGTGCACCCGGAAGTGGTTAAAGAACTGATGAAAATGGCGAAAAAGGCACCTGGATTTGAAATTCTATCACCTGGAAAATAAAAATAGATTGATAATGAATCGGATATTGGTTTTTATGATACTTGTTTTTACTATGGGTCAGGCAATGCCACAGGATCCCATGACCCACCATGTTACCGTAAACTCCGATGGGTCCTTTACACCCCAGTATGTATATGTAAACCATGGGGATACGGTAATATGGCATTTCTGCAAGAATACAGACAATATTGTGCCTGTAGATTCCCTGGGTAAGGAAGAAGGCCTGATATTCCAATATAAACCATTTAATTCGACTGACCCAAATGAATTTACAGGTCCTCTTCCGGTGGCTGTTTCAGGTATCTTTACACAGAGCCCGGAAAGCCCACCTGCCGGATTTGAAATATACAACTTGGGAGAATCAGCCTGTGAGCCGGCTGCATTTGCCAACAACCAGTTTCTCTGCAGTACCGGTGAGGATTTTGCTACCATGGACTGGACCTGGCAGCAGACTGGCATTACCGGTGTGAACATCCGGATGCGCTGGAATGAAATCAACACTGCACCAGGTGTTTACGACTGGAGTGTGCTCGACCGGGAGATCAGAAAAGCAGTGGAGAACGGGAAAATGTATAACCTTACTTTCAAGGCAGGAGCCCAGGGCACCCCTGATTGGATTTTCAATCCGGTTATTGCCGGAGATCGTAAAGTCACCCCGGTAACCGTGCAAATGGTGAAAGACAACGGTATTTCCTGCTTTGTACCGTGGAAAATGGGAAGTCCCTCAGATTCCAATTACCTTTACCACTATTTTGAGATGTGGAAAGCCGCCGCTGCTCACCTGAAAGAAAAAAATGCATATTACCGGGCCCTTGCATATGTTAAACCCTCCGGTTTGAATGAAATCTCCCCTGAAAACAAGCTGCCGAGGGGATGCAACTCCATCTGTAGTGTGGTTGACTGCAACGACCGGGCCTGGGCGGAGGAAGGTAAATATACCCCTCAGGCGGTGTATACGTTTTACAGCAAACAGACCGCACTGCTCGCAGAGTTATTTCCTGAAAAGTACATGAGCTATATGTTGATACAGAATGGATTCCCGCTGATAAACAATTACAGCGAATACAAGGAACCGCTGACTGAACCCCTGCCCGGACCGCTGGAGCAGACGGTGACCATACTGAAGAACGGAAGACTGGAACATGGACTGAGGTTTGTGGTCCAGCACAACGGTGTGGGGCCCAGGCCGCAGGACCGAAACCCTCCAATGGACCCCTGTCCGAATGAAGGCATACACCCGGCAGTGGGGCCCTTTGCCTATGCCGGTATGGGCTGTCCCAACCCATTTGTTCTGAGGGAAGGCGAACGCGGCCAGATCACAGGTTTTCAGACCGTCAATGCCAGCGGGGATGCATTGAACCCGGCCACGGTATCCAATCCCGTTGAACTGGAATCGGCCATCAGGAACGTATGGGAAAACTCCGACGCCATTTTCATGGAGATCTATGAACAGCGTTTCTGGGAAGCCGAAATGACCGGACCGGTCCTTGACCCGGATGCAACAGGAAGAACCATTGGGGAATGGAACGAACTGTTCCATCAGCGCAGACTTGATTTCTGGCCCGATCTTCCCAATCCTTTCCCCCTCAGTCATTATCATGTATTCGAATATAACCACCAGCAGCCGGGTGAAAACCAGGTGTTTTATTATGTAAATGCGTCCGCAACATCCACTGAAAGAACAGATAATCCATATGGAGCGGTCATCGTTCTTCCCAGCGGTCCCAATTTCATCGGGAATCTGAATGATTCCGGCAGGAGGGAAACCGTCCGTTGTTATCCCAACCCGTTTGAAGAATCATTTACTGTTCATTACAGCCTGGAAAAACCCGGGCTGGTTGAAATGGTCCTCATGGATGTCATGGGACGTGCTCATGATGTGCTGGTAAGTGCTTATAAGACACCAGGTGAATATACGGTTGAATATGCAGGCATTGGTTCTAATAAACAGCAGCTACCTCCGGGAGTATATTTTCTGAGAACAACCATTGCCGGAGATATAACAGTTAGTAAAATTATTAAAACCCTGAACAAGCATCCATGAAAAAAACTTTTTTCCTGCTTTTTAATAGGAGTGCTTTTTGTGCCCCTGTCCGTTTCTATCCTTGTACAGTCTGAAGGTAAAAGCTTTTGTATGAATACATCGGGGAATCTGGACCGTCATTTCATTGTATACAAACCCGACGGCACTTCAGACCGGCCCTTACCGGTGGTCTTCATGTTTCATGGTGCCAGTGGCAGCGGGGAGCGAGTCTACAATATTTCAGGAGGGAAGGAAAAGGCCGAAAGGGAAGGAGTCATAGCCGTTTTCCTCACCACAAAAAGGTATTGCCTCAGGGGGGAGGAAAGGAACCGTTACATAATCCGCTGGAATGCTGGTGCCCTTCAGAAGGAAGTTTGTGAAAGCGAGACCCTGGCCGATGATGTGCAGTTCTTAAGGGATATGGCTGGTTACCTGAAGGAGAGTTGCCCGGGAGACAACAAGCGGATTTATGCCTCAGGTTTCTCCGATAATTATGTGAGTCGTCTGACAGTCGAAGCCTCCGATATCCTGGCCGCCACAGCTGTGGTGGCAGGAATGCTGCAGGATACGACCTGGCACAACAGGGCCCTGATCCCTTCTTTCCTGGCTGTGGGCCAGAACGAAAAATTGTTAAGTCGCGCTGACGGATCCCCCCTGCCCATTACCCCGAATACCCTTGAGGAACATGAGTTTCTGAGGAATGTGTTGTTCCGGATGGTCGATAAACTCGGTCTGGAGAGGAAATACACCTGCCAGGAAGAAAAATACTATACCCTTTACCCGGAGCAAATCGGGGACCGGCAACCAGTTCAGGCTGGCACTGGCCAGGGACGTGGGACACAACTATCCGAACGGCAGCAATTATCCGTTGGTGATCGTGGATGTTTTCTGGAAATTTTTACGGGATCGATGAAGCAAACCAAAGGATCATGAATAAAATGAAGAGAAACGTATTCCTTTCGGGACTGATGTGGGTTGTTTTCAGCCTTCATTCGAGCTATGCATTCATCGGTTTGGAAATTACTGATCCGCCTTTGCTTCAGGATGCCCCCCCACCTGCATACAGCAGTGTGTCATATGGGCCGTTTCAGCGTAATCTGCTCGATTTCTGGCAGGTGGGAACGGATGGACCGGCCCCGCTGGTGGTATTTATCCATGGTGGAGGATTTTCTTCAGGCGACAAGAGCCAGGCCATACGGGCCGCCAACATGGGCTACCTCAACCAGTGTCTTGAAAACGGGGTATCCTTTGCAGCCATCAATTACAGGTTCAAAGCTGATGACCGTATCGACACCATTCTTTTCGATATTGCACGCGCGATCCAGTTCCTGAGGTTCAAAGCCGGAGATTGGAAGATCAACAAGCAGAAAGTGGCAGCTTATGGTGGCTCGGCCGGCGGGGGTGCCTCCCTATGGCTGGCCTGTCACGACGACCTGGCCGATCCTTCGAATCCTGATCCGGTGCTGAGGGAATCCACCCGGTTGACCGTGGCAGGGCACCTGGCCGGCCAGGCTACCTACGATTTTGAGAAGTGGGCCTGCATCATCGGAGTATCTGAAAACTGGATGGAGGAAATGGGCAGAGGGGAAGATATAAGCCTGTATCACATCTCTGACAGGTCCATGCTCGGTAGCCCGGAGATCAGTGCACTGAGGAAGGAAGTGGATATGGTTTTCATGATCGATCCATTCGACCCTCCGCTGTACCTGATTAACCTTGCCCCCGAAGGTGAACCGGAAACGGATGCCCGGATTGTGCATCATCCCCGCCATGCTTTGCTTTGCACATCAATAAAATATACGATGAATTGGGTCTGGAAAGTATGCTGGTGCTCAGAAGAACCCCTGAACCTGAGCGGGTAGGGATGATCGATTATTTTCTTTCCTATCTTAAGGAAAACGGGAAAATATGATGAATCAGGATAAAAAACCTTCAATAAAAACCGAAAGATGACTGGAAAAAATTCACTGGGATTGCTGGCACTTGGATCGGCTGCCTGTCTTACAGGCCTGGTTTCCTGTAATTCGGGCAAAGAACAGCAACCGAACATCATTTTTATCATCTGTGATGACCTGAACGATGCCATTACAGGTTATGGTGGCCATCCCCAGGCGCTTACCCCAAACATCGACAGGATGGTCAGCAGGGGAGTAAGGTTTATCAATGCACAGAACAATGACCCGGTCAGCGGACCCAGCAGGGCAAGTCTCATTACCGGACTTTATCCGCATACCTCAGGTTACTTCGGGTACGATTTCAACCACATCCACTGGAGGACAAATCCGGTATTGAAGAAGTCGCTGACATTCTTCGATTTTTTTCGTGCACATGGGTATAAAGTCCTGGGTACAGGAAAGGTTTTCCATAATACCCAGGAGGAATGGTCCTCTTTCGATGAATACGGATATAAACCCAGCTGGGGACCCTGGCCCTGGGACGGTACACCCGATACGGTATATTCCTTCGGACAGCTTGCCGAAACCGCCAATGCAGCATTTCACCAGAAATTTGCCAAAGGCTTTTTCATGATCACCGATCAGTTCGGCCCCCTGTCCGATATCCCTGTTGTTCCTCCACATCCTGAAAAAGGAATTCCCGGTTACACGGGATGGCGCCTGTATCACAAACCTTTCCGTTACGTGGATGAAAACGACAGAGATCTCATGCCCGATGAACTGAATGCAGAATGGGCAGTGGAAAAAATCAGGGAACCGCACGACAAACCCTTCCTGCTGTGTATCGGGATGAACCGGCCGCATGCCCCTGCCTTTGCTCCGGATAAATACTTTGATCTGTTCCCGCTGGAAGAAGTTCAGCTGGCCTCGATCAAAGAAGGGGACACAGATGACTGTGCCGATATCCTTGTGCCTCCGGGTGCAGATGCAAGTATTCTGGGATTCAGGCGTTACGCGAACTACATGAAACAGGGAGGCAGGGAACTTCTGAGGAAATGGACCCAGGCCTATCTTGCCAATGTGGCATTTGTCGATGAACAAGTGGGTAAGATCATGGATGCCCTCGAAGAAAGTGACTATGCTGACAACACCTGGGTGATCCTGACCAGCGACCATGGATATCATATGGGAGAGAAGGAATATCTTTTCAAAAATTCACTCTGGGAAGAATCCTGCCGTGTGCCATTCATCGTTACAGGTCCGGATGTCCCGGGAGGCAAAACCTGTGATCAGCCGGTTTCCCTGGTCGACCTGTATCCCACATTTATTGACATGGCAGGCCTGGATCCTGATGCAGTCGCACCTCAGAAGCTTGACGGATATTCTATTGTACCCCTTCTGAAAGATCCTGAAAAGGGACGCTGGAACGGACCCGATGCTGCCCTGACATGTGTGCATTCAATGGAAAAACTTGCTCCCGGTGAACCCGGTGTCCCCGAACGTCAGCATTACAGCCTGCGGACACGGAAATACCGTTACATCCTTTGCAACAACGGGGAGGAAGAACTCTACGATCATGAGGTGGATCCCTATGAATGGAAAAATTTGGCCTCCGACCCCGAATATGCACAGGTAAAGACAAATTTAAAACAAGAACTAATGGATATGCTTGGTAAGAAACAGCGATGAACAGCCCATCAAACAGATAAGAATAAATATCAGAAACATGGAACAATTTACACGACGCAATTTCGTCAGGACCATTGGAATGGGAGCTGCTGCAATGACTTTTACACCGGTTCTGTCAGGATTCAAAGGGAATGCCTTTGACAGGTTTGGAGGTTTGAAAAGCATCCGTTTTGAACCAACAGGATTTTTTAGGGTGGAAAAAGCCGACAGGTGGTGGCTGGTAACCCCCGAAGGTTCTGCTTTCCTGTCATATGGACTTAACCACACTGACCTGGTGTACCTCACACAGGATTACAACATAGATTTCTGGTTGAAAAAATTCGGGGCGGAAAGTCCTGATGACCCCGCATTTAAGAAGGGATTCATTGATAAAGTCTTTAAAGACCTGGAATACTTCGGCATGAATACACTCGGTTGCCATGGCAAAAAGGAGGCACTGGGAAAAATTACTGTTCCCTATGTTCAGGGTCTTTTCTTTGCTCCTACTGCCTACTGGGCCTTGAGAGGGGTCCAGGGATATCCCGATGTGTGGTCGGATGCCTTTGGCAAACGATGCACAGGGATCGCGGAAAGGGTCTGCCTGCCAAAAGTGAACGACCCGTTCCTTATCGGTTATACCTTCACGAATGTTCCCATACTGACCGATCGTGATGCAGAACCCCATGGAATGGTCCCCTGGGGAGCCCCCCAGGAACAGCGGCCAACCTGGCCCCGGGCCCTGCGGAACAGGGGAGCACAGACTCCAGGCAAGCTCAGGTACGTGGATATGATGAAAGCGAAGTATCCTTCCATCGCCGGATTCAATAAAAACTACCGTACCGCATTCAATTCCTGGGACGAACTGCTTCAGGCAGTGGAATGGAGCCCTTACATAAAAACAGAGGGAATAGAAGATGCGGAAGATAACCATGCATTCATGCTTGAGATATATGAACAATATTACAGGGTCACCACCAGGGCGATCAAACAGGCCGATCCCAACCATTTGTTGTTCGGTGATCCGCTGAATGCAAACACCGGGACCACGGACGACATTATACAACTGGTGGCCAGGCATACCGATATGATCTCCTACCAGTATTACGGTCCTTATATCGAACAGGAAGCCCTCCTTGATCATTGGTCAGCTCTGACAGGACTTCCCATATTCAATACCGATTCCAATTTTACTGTAGTCGGTGAAAACATGCCCGATCCTGTGGGTTGGATATGCCGGGATCAGCAGTCCAGGGCCGATTATTTTCTGGATTTTGCCACACGTGCCTTTTCCCGCCCCGATTTTATCGGCTGGAACTGGTGCGGATGGGTGGATGCATGGAAAGCATGGAAGCCTGTGCAACAGCACAACGGTTTACAGGATCCTTTCGGGAATTACCACCACCCCATGCCGGAAGTAATGGCCAGGTTCGGTTCAAGGCTTTATGATTATGCCCTGGGAAAAAGAAAACCGGTCCCGGTCAAAGCTTAGAAATGAACTGAGTAAATGGATAATTAAAGCAAAGATATGCATAAAGCAGTGTGGAGTATACCCGGCCTTGCCGGCTGGATACTTGCCGGTCAGGCAGCCGGGGCACAGGGGACGGCAGGGAAAACCCGGGAAAGTGACAGGTTGCCCAATATCGTTATTGTACTCACAGATGATATGGGATACGGAGATATTGGGTGCTTCGGTGCAACGGGTTTCGATACCCCCCATCTTGACAGGCTGGCGGCGAACGGGATGAGGTTCACCAATTTCTATGTGGCACAGGCTGTTTCCAGTGCTTCGAGAGCAGGCTTGCTTACTGGCTGTTATTCGAACAGGGTCGGGATCGGGGGCTTCATTGTTCCTGCATCAAATATCGGGATCAACCCCGATGAGACGACGATGGCCGAAATGCTCAAAACACGGGGCTATACCACAGCAGTATTCGGGAAATGGCATGTGGGTCACCGTTATGAATTCCTTCCCCTGCAGCAGGGCTTCGATGAGTTTTACGGACTGCCCTATTCCCATGGCCAGTGGCCATACGGTGCGGACAGTGCAGCAGGCAAAAATCCCAAATTCCCACCGCTACATATGATAGAGGGGAATGATGAGATTTTTGAAATAAACACCATGCAGCAAATGGCAGAACTTACTGCCACCTTCACCATGAAGGCGGTGGAGTTTATCGGGAAAAACAAGGGCAATCCTTTCTTCCTTTACCTGGCCCATCCCATGCCGCATGTGCCTCTGGCAGTTTCCGACAGATTCAGGGGGAAGAGCAGGCAGGGTTTGTACGGCGATGTGGTCATGGAGATCGACTGGTCGGTGGGGGAGATCATGAAAGCCCTGAAAGAAAACGGGATGGAGAACAACACCCTGGTCATATTCACAAGTGACAACGGTCCCTGGCTCAAGTTCGGCAACCATGCCGGTTCTGCCGGTGGCCTGAAAGAAGGGAAGCTGACCACCTGGGAAGGGGGGCAAAGGGTCCCTTGCATCATGAGCTGGCCCGGACATATCCCTGCCGGTACCATCTGCAATGAAACGGCTTCCACTATTGACCTGTTTCCAACCCTTGCCGGAATTGTGAATGCGCCTCTTCCCGAAAAGAAGATCGACGGGGTGGATATCCTGCCGCTGATGACCGGTGTGGAGGGAGCCAACCCAAGGGATGAGTTCGTTTATTTCTTCCAGTTTGCCGATCCCGTGGCTAACCTGGAAGCGGTGAGAAAGGGACAGTGGAAACTGGTCTTTCCGCATACCTCGATCAATGTGGAAGGTTGCAAACCTGGTATGAACGGAAGGGGAGGGGAAGACAAACGTGTGAAAGTCGGTTACTGTCTGTATGATCTGAGAAGAGATCCCGGTGAGCATTACGATGTGAAAGAGTTTTATCCCGGCGTGGTGGAAGAACTGATGGAAATTGCCGACCGCTACAGGCAGGACCTTGGGGACAAGCTCACCGGTGTTGACGGAAAGAACCGCCGTCCTCCCGGAAGAGCAAAAAAGAACAACGAGTGAAACATGGATAATCGAGTGATCATGAAAGAAAAGAATTATTATACAAGAAGGAATTTTGTGAAAACAATGGGCCTCGGGATGGCTGCTGCCGCTGTTCCCCTGACGGGTTGGCTGCAGGGTGAAAGACTCGACCGGTATGGGGGATTGGAATCGGTCAGCTTTAAACCTTCCGGTTTTTTCAGGCTCGAAAAGGCTGACAGGTGGTGGTTTGTTACACCCGGTGGCCATGGATTCCTGTCCTTTGGCATGAACCATCCCGATCCGGATTATATGCTGCAGGACTATAACAGGGAATTCTGGGCAAAAAAATTCGGTGCGGGAGAAAGGAATAATCCCGTGTTTAAAAAGGCATTCATCGAAAAGGTGATGCATGACCTGAAGGTGTTCGGGATGAATACCATCGGCACCCATGCCAGGAAAGAGTACTACGGGACGCTGACAGTACCCTATATCCAGGGGCTGTTCTTCGTGACTATACCCTATTGGAAGGGACCCGTGGTGAGGGATTTTGCTGATGTGTATGGTCAGGCATTTGAAAATCGTTGTGACCTGGTGGCAAAACGCATGGTGGAACCCAGGAGGGATGATCCCTTCCTGATAGGATACACACTGACCGATTGTCCCGTTCTGACCGATAACGATGCTGCTGCCCACGGACAGGATCCGTGGGGTGGGCCTGCCCCCCAATTACCAACCTGGCCAAGGGTGTTGAGGAACCTGGGGGCGGAGGCGCCCGGGAAAAAGGTATTTGTGGCCATGATGAAGGAAAAATATACCAATATCCAAAGCTTCAACCTCGTCTATCATACAGGGTTTACTTCATGGGATGCGCTGCTGGAGGCCCGGAACTGGAGCCCGGTCAAAAGCAGCCGGGAGATAGGTGATGGCGAAGACAACATGGCATTCCTGCTCGATATTTTGCAACAGTACTACAAAGTGGCCTATGCTACGATCAGGAAATATGACAGCAATCACCTCATCTTCGGGGACATCATCAATGCCCAGACCCCTCCTCCTGATGAGGTGGTTTCCCTGATGACCGGTTATTCGGATGTGGTTACCTACCAGTTTTACGGAGACTACGATGAACAGGTACGCCTGATCGACAGGTGGTCGGAGATGTCGGGCAAGCCATTGTTCCATGCAGATTCAAGCTTCAGTGTACCTTATAAGGAAATGCCCAATCCCATCGGTGCGGTCTGTCCGGATACAGCTACCCGGGCGAACCGTTTTATCGATTTTGCCACCAGGGCTTTTCCCAGGCACGATTTTATTGGCTGGAACTGGTGCGGATGGATGGACGCCTGGGAACAATGGAAACCACAGCGCCAGCACAGCGGACTGCAGGATCCTTTCGGGAATTATCATCACCCGATGCCGGAAGCGATGTCCTGGTTCGGCTCCAGATTGTATGACTTCGGAAGGAACAGAAATGTGAAGAATATACCGGTATACCATGCCTGAGTGTCCAAAACCAAACAGGTTCCTTCAGGGGATCCTTTTCCCTTTCCTTTTTTCCTGTCTGATCAACGGGAACAGCGGTCTTCTTGCCCTGGATACCTGTCATGTCGTCAATAGCCTGAGGATAGATAACACGGATTGTATGGGCCTCAACAAAATGATTGTTATTTTTCCCTGTCCGCAGACCAATCAGTACCAGACAGCAACCCAAATGAACTTTCATTCAGCCGAATTGCTGGATGCCCCTAAAACAAAAGACAAGTGCCTCAAGTATACTCTGTTGAGGACCAACATTCAGGGTACGGGCGTGCCATTTGAACTAAATTATCAGTTCGATATCCCGTTCAGGCAGGTAATGGTTTATTTTGACCTGATCACCGGAAATCCTGTCTCAGTGACGGAAACAGAACAGCACAGGTTCGGGATCTATCGCAATCCGCCATCAGATAGGATCATTAATACAGGTATGATATTGAATGGTGTAGCTGTGGCAGAAGTATATTCCATGACAGGAGTCCTTTTGTTACGCCAGGCAATCGGCAATACAGTAGAACTCGATATCAGCCTGCTGGAGGCAGGCATGTATTTTTTGAAATTGCTGAAAAAAACAGTTCTTATATTGTCAAATTCATAAAACGGTTAGCCAAATGACCATGAAAAGAAAAGCAATGTCCATCTTCTTTCTCTTGGGAACCTTTGTTGCCCTGTATCCTCAGCAGGGACAGGTTTACGACAACCTGAGCATGGAAAGTAAGATACTGAAGACCAAGAAGAAATATGCTGTTTATTTTCCCCCGGACTATCAGACATCCGGGCGGAGCTATCCGGTCCTATACCTTCTTCATGGAGGAGGGGGTAACCAGACCACCTGGATCCAGAATGGGAATGTAAAACAAATAGCCGACGAATACATCAACTCGGGGAAAGCCCTTCCCATGTTGATCGTAATGCCTGATGCCAGCAGCCCTGTCAGGGGCTGGTGGAATGATCCCAAAGGGGAATGGAGGTTCGAGGATTTCTTTTTCGAGGAATTCATACCCTATATTGAGAAGACTTACAGGATAAGGACCGGCAGGAGATACCGGTATATAGCCGGTTTATCGGGCGGTGGCAAAGCTTCCCTGACTTATGCCCTGCATCATCCGGAAATGTTTTCAGTTTGTTGCCCGCTCAGTCCCGGCATTCCCTTCCGTACACCTGAAATCGCAAAAATTGAGATAAAACAGAGGTTCCCTGACCTTTCAGAGAAAGAGTACCAGGCCTATTATGAAAAATACAACATCATCGGGCTCATAAATCAGATACCCGAGAATAAAAAAAATGCGGTCAGGTGGTATATTGAAACCGGTGATGATGATCCCCTGGAACAGGTATATGAGGGAGATTGCCTGGTTCACATTGCTATGCGAAAAGCGGGGATTCCCCACGAGTTCAGGGTCAGTGACGGAGAACACAACTGGCTGTTCTGGCGCGCAGCATTCCCAAGGGTTCTTGCATTTATTTCCTTTTCGCAACTGTAAACGAACAAAAAAAATACTATGAAAAAATTTCTCCTGTTACTCGGTTTGATCACGCTTGGCACACAGTCCCCGGCTCAGGAGGGAACTGTATACGATCATCTTTCTCTGGAAAGCAGGATACTGAAAACCACAAAAAAGTATGCCATCTACCTGCCTCCTGATTATGAAACCTCCGAACGAAGTTATCCTGTTCTGTACCTGCTTCACGGTGCAGGTGGTGACCAGACCGAATGGGTACAGCGGGGAGAGGTGAAGCACATCACCGACAAAGCCATCCGTGATGGGATCACGAAACCCCTTATCATCGCGATGCCCGATGCCAGTGGTCCAGACAGGGGTTATGCAAACAATCCGGCAGGGACATGGCTGTACGAGGATTATTTCTTTGAGGAATTTATTCCTTTTATTGAAAAAACATACCGTGTCAGGCCTGGTAAAATGAACAGGTCCGTTGCCGGCCTTTCCATGGGGGGGAATGGTACCTTTATTTTTGCCCTGCACCATCCCGAGATGTTTAAGGCAGCCTGTTCTCTCAGTGCGGCAACCGGTCCCCTCAGCCCGGAAACAGCAAAAGAATACCTGAAACGCTGGGATGCCGGTCTGAGTGACGAACAGATCAGGGAATGGTATCAGAAATACAGCGTTCTTGAGTTGATCAAACAGATCCCTGAGAACAGGAAAGCGGCAGTGCGGTGGTACATTACCTGTGGGGACGATGACCATATTGAGAATGTGTATGAGGGCAATTGCCTGATACACCTTACCATGAGAAAGCTGGAAGTTCCCCATGAGTTCAGGATCACAGATGGCGGCCATACCTGGGAGGTCTGGCGCAGGGCCCTCCCCGAAGTGCTCGAGTTCATCAATTTTCCGTGAAAAATGACAAAGAATGATAAAAGTTGTATTCCCGGACCATATAAAACCAATGAAAATGAAAAAAATATACACGTTATCTGTTTCCTGCCTCCTGGTAGTCAGCCTTCAGGCACAGCAGGGAAAAGTATTCGATAACCTTTCCCTTGAGAGTAAGATCCTGAAAACCACAAAAAAGTATGCCATCTACCTTCCTCCCGACTATGAGACCTCACAACGAAGCTATCCGGTACTCTACCTTTTACATGGCGGGGGAGGGAACCAGATTGTCTGGGTGCAGAACGGCAATGTGCTGAACCAGGCCGACGATGCGATCAACAGCGGAAAGGCCACTCCCATGATCATCGTGATGCCGGAGGCAAGCGGGCCAAAAAGGGGCTATACGAACGATCCCACGGGAGAATGGCTCTACGAAGATTATTTCTTCAAGGAATTCATTCCGTATATTGAAAGTACCTACCGCATCAGGAAGGGAAGAAGGTACAGGGCCATTGCAGGTTTGTCCATGGGAGGGCGCGGCACCTTTCTGTATGCTCTCAGGCATCCTGAAATGTTTTCGGCAGCCTGTCCCCTGAGTGCAGCCACTTTTCCCCTTACCCTCGATGAAGCAAAGGAACGGCTGCCACAGCGGTATAAGAACGTAACAGAAGAGCAGATAGTGGAATACTTCAACAATTACAGCATACCCGAACTTATGAAAAAGATCCCTGGGGATCGAAAAAATGCCATCCGCTGGTACATCGAGTGTGGAGATGATGATGCCCTCGAACAGGTGTATGTGGGGAACTGCCTGATCCATATCGAGATGAGGAAACTGGAGATCCCCCATGAATTCCGTATCCGTGACGGGGCACATACCTGGGAGCTCTGGCGTTCCGCACTTCCCACCGTGCTTGAATTCGTCACGGCCAGTTTTCATAATTAAAATAAATAAGCAGCCATGAAGGATGTCCCCAAAATCCCCATCCTTTTCATCCTTGCCTTTCTTTTCACAGGATGTGGGCAAAATCCTGCAGGCGAACCGTTGCTGGATTCACTTCCGGAAACGGAAGGAGTGTCTTCTCAGGGGATCATTGATTTTCTCAAGGCAGCAGATGACTGCCAGGGAGAATTCCACAGTTTCCTGTTCCTGAGGCATGGCAGGGTGATCGCCGAGGCATACTGGGCTCCTTACACCGCTGATCTGAGGAATACCCTTTACTCAGCTACAAAAAGCTTTACCTCAACCGCAGTAGGTCTGGCAGTCTCAGAGGGAAAGCTCAGTGTGGATGATCCGGTGGTCTCATTCTTTAAGGATGAACTGCCCGATACACTCACTGAATACCAGTCGATGCTGACAGTGGAAGACCTGCTTACCATGTCGGCCGGCCAGGATCCCATCCACGGGACCATTGCCTCAGAACCAGACTGGGTAAAGGTTTTCTGGCAAACTCCCATTAAGTATGAACCTGGAACCGTATTCCGGTACAGCTCGTTGTGTTCCCATATGCTTTCTGCCATCGTCCAGGAAGCCACGGGAGAGAAACTGTCTGATTACCTCGGGAGGAGGTTGTTTGAGCCACTGGGTATCGAAGGATGGGACTGGGAAACCGATCCGCAGGGGATCAATACAGGCGGATGGGGACTAAGGCTGAAATCGGGGGATATGGCCAGGTTCGGACAGATGTTGCTCCGGGAAGGGGAATGGCAGGGGAAACAGGTAGTTCCGGCAGGATGGATCCATGAGGCCGGTTCGAAAAAAATACAGCAGCGGCCGGAACTGCCGCAGGCAGTGAAAGATTCCAGCGACTGGCTTCAGGGATACGGCTACCAGTTCTGGCAGTGCCGGCACAATGCCTTCAGGGCCGACGGGGCAAACGGCCAGTTCATTGTGGTGATGCCCGACCAGGACGCGGTGGTGGTCATTACATCGGAAACCATCGGGGGACAATACGGAGGGATGAGAGATGAGCTGAACCTGGTATGGGAATACCTCCTGCCTGTCATGCACCCTGAACCACTTCCTCCTGATCCTGCCGCTTATGACAGGCTCCGGGAAAAAATGGCCTCCCTTGATCTCCCGGTCCCTCCTTCAGCAGGAGACCCTGATTTAATGAACAAGTATGTGGGAAGGTCTTTCAGCTTCAATTCGGACAGTGTCGGGATCAAAACACTTTCATTCGGTTTGAATGGTGATACCCTGCTGGTGAAAACGCAGGCAGCAGATGAAGAATTCAGCTTGCGTTTTGGTGCTGATTTCTGGTTGAAGGGAGAGACCATGATGGATGGTAGCTTTCTCTTTCCCGGCCGCGAAACCATCCGCGGGCCTGCTCCCCCGCACAGGGTGGCCGGGGCTTTTCGCCGGACTCCCGAAGGAAAGATGCAATTGTTCCTGAGGTATCTCGAAACCCCTCATACTGTGGTCCTGACCTGCTCTTGCGATGGGGAAGAATTCATGATTGAACCCTTTTTTAGCAGAAACCCGCGTATGCAGGTCCCTTCCCTTACCGGTAAAATGATGCAGATTCAATGAATCAATGAAACAGGTAATATGAGACCAATAGAAAGTTCATGCATGTTTGCCCTTCCCCTGTTTATGGCACCTGCCCTGCAGTGCAGCAGCCAGGACAGACACCCCAGTTTCATCATCATCTTTGTGGATGACCTGGGATATGGTGACCTGGGGTGCTACGGTCATCCCACCATCATGACCCCCAACATTGACAACATGGCTGATGAGGGGATGAGGTTTACCCAGTTCTATGTGGGGGCAGCCGTATGTTCCCCGAGCAGGGCTGCCCTGCTCACCGGGCGGCTGGCCATCAGGACCGGTGTTTACGGAACCACTGATCCGGTCGGGAACAGGGGAGTAGTATTTCTTCAGAACTCCATTGGCGGGTTGCCTGCCTCCGAGATCACCATCGCGGAAATGCTGAAGGAGAAAGGTTATGCCACGGGCCTGATCGGGAAATGGCACCTGGGTCACCAGCCGGAGTTCCTTCCCGGTAAGCAGGGTTTCGACTACTGGTTTGGGATTGATCATCATCAGAACGGAGTCCGCCGGGCGCCATCCATTGCCACCGACAGGCTTAATCCTTCCGGAGAAGAAGAACGGGCCGTGAAAAGGCCATGGTGCTCCCTGTACAGGAACGATACGGTGATAGAGGAGAACCCCGATATGCGTTACTTAACCAAAAGGTATACAGATGAAGCTCTGCGTTTTATTTCCCGGAACAAGGACAGGCCTTTCTTCCTGTATTTTGCCAATAACAATCCGCATGTTCCCCTGTATGCCACCGAAGATTTTGAGGGAAAAAGCAAACGCGGGATCTACGGAGATGTGGTGGAAGAGATCGACTGGAGTGTGGGGAAGATACTCGAAAAGCTGAAGGAGCTTGGAATTGATCGCAATACGCTGGTCTGGTTCATCAGCGACAACGGACCCTGGCTCCAGAGGAGACAGAACGGAGGTTCAGCCGGCCTGCTGAGGGAAGGAAAGAATTCTACCTGGGAAGGAGGGATGCGGGTGCCCTGCATCGCCTGGTGGCCCGGTACTGTCCCGGCAGGGGGAGTGTCTCCTTCCCTCATTGCTGCCATGGACCTGTTCCCTACGTTTGCAGGACTTTCAGGGGCAAAGATCCCCGGAGACAGGACCTTTGATGGGGTGGATATCACGGGAGTCCTGAAAGGTGCTCAGGGTTCTCCCAGAGAGTTTATCTATTATTATATCAATGACAAATTGTATGCGGTCAGGAAAGGTCCCTGGAAAGCACATTTTATTACACATGATTCCTATACCCCTGATCTGCCCGTAGTACATGAGATTCCATTGCTCTACCACCTGGAGGTCGATCCTTCAGAAAAATACGACCTATCAGGAAAATTCCCTGGGATCGTGGAGGAACTGACCAGGGAATATGAAAAACAGAAACTCATCCGCCCCGTGCCCTCAGAGATCGATAAGGTGATGGAAAACCAAAACTGACAGGAATATGAACCACAAAATCATTCTCGTCTGCATTTGCCTGTTGTTTCCGGGTTTGCCGGCACAGGTTTATTCACAGAAATATAAAGCCTTCCTTGACATCCGACTCGATGAAGCCCCGCTGCAGTACGACAGGATGATCTTCGGGCAGTTCATTGAGCACTTCCACCGCCAGGTATACGGGGGCATATTCGAACCCGGTTCTCCGCTCTCTGATGAAAGGGGATTCAGGAAAGATGTCATTCTTGCCCTCCGGGAACTAAAGGTTCCTGTTGTACGGTGGCCGGGAGGCTGTTTTGTTTCGTCATATCACTGGATGAACGGTGTGGGGCCGGTTCGGGTGCCTGTGTATGACAAGGCATGGCATGTGGAAGACCCCAATACCTTCGGCACCGATGAATTCGTGAGCTGGTGCAGGGAGATCGGTGCCGAACCCTATATCTGTACAAATGCAGGAACAGGCACACCCGAAGAAATGAGCGAATGGGTGGAGTACTGCAATCTTCGGGAAATGGGGAAATTTGCTGCGATGCGCCGGGCCAATGGCTTTGAGGAACCGCATGCGGTGAAATACTGGAGCATCGGGAATGAGAATTATGGCGCCTGGGAGTTGGGTGCGAAAACGGTGGATGAGTGGGGTGATTTTGTCAGGGAATCAGCAAAGTTGATGCTGAATGTTGACCCCACCATCCATCTGTTTGCTGCCGCACTACCCGATACCGCCTGGACTATTCCGCTTCTTCAAAGAGCGGGCCCTTATCTCGATTATATTTCCATCCATGGTTACTGGGACAGGCTCCAGCAGGTGAACGATCCTTCAGATTACCTCTCCTGCATGCGCTTTTCGGTGATGCCGGAAAGGAGGATACTGAATACCATCAGGATCCTTGAGGAAACCGGCTATGCCGGAAAGATCAGGATTGCATTCGATGAATGGAACCTGCGCAGCTGGCACCACCCGGGCCACGGGCTTCACAGGGAACAGCAGGATATCGCTGCCCGTGACCTGAACGACCTGAATTCTACCTATACTATGGCCGATGCAATATTCACTGCCTGCTTCCTGAATGCCTGTCTCAGGCAATCAGACCACGTGGCCATGGCCTGTATGGCACCGGTGGTCAATACCCGGGGGCCGCTTTATGTCTATCCGGAGGGACTCGTGAAACGAACCACCTACCATGTCATGTACATGTATGCCAATTATCTGCAGCCATTCGTCATTCCCTGTGACCTGCATTCAGATGTCTTCCGGGTACCCGGGCCAGGTGGAGATACAAACATCCCTGTGGTGGATGCCATCGTCACCTGCAGTGAAGACAGGAAAACCCTGACCCTTTCACTTGTCAACAGGCATCCCGACCAGGAAGCAGGTTGCCGTTTATCTCTCCCGGACCTGCCTGACAGCCTCCAGGCATATGTTCTGCAGGGAGATTCGCCGGATGCGTTCAATGATGTGGATGCTCCCGGGCGTGTCGTCCCGGAAACCAGGACGCTCAGGCCCAGGAACGGGAGCCTTTCCCTTCCCCCGCATTCACTGTTAATGATAACGATAAAACGATGATCATGAAAAACTTCAGGCCGGCCGGAATGATCCGTATAATCCCCCTGATGATATCCGTATGGATGATCTCAGGAATGGTTTCAGCCCAGCCTGCTGCCATTCCCCCCTTGCCTGTGGGATCCGATGCCTATCGCATGTGGGAACTCTGGCCACAGCAACGACTGGGCGTCAGGGCCAATATGAGGAGCACTTATGACAGACGGGGTTTCAATGAGGGAGCGGATGCCAGCCATTTCCTCTTTGCGAAGGAGGAGGACTGGAATGTTACCCTCGATGTGAAAGGAAAGGGGGTGCTCTATTTCTTCAGGGCAAACCACTGGCATGGCAGCCCCTGGCATTTTGTGATCGACGGGAAGGACAACCTGGTAAAGGAGACCGGCACCCTCGATCCGGTGAATGCCAAAACCACCATCCCGAAAAGTGAGTTTATCCCCCCTGAACCTTTTCCCGAACCCCTGAACTTTACCTGGGCCACCACCAAGGGAGCCGACCTGATATGGACCCCGATGCCTTTTGTGAAATCCCTGCAGATCGCTTATTCAAGAACAAGGTATGGAACGGGCTACTATATCTACCACCTGTTTCCCGAAGGCAGGGAACTGTCCCATCCTTTGAGTAGCTGGGACCTCAGTCAGATCCCTGACAGGGATGTACTGGAACTTCTTGGCAGGGCCGGTACAGACATTGCCCCCCGGGACATCAGAACCCTGAGGGGCAGTGTAAAACTCAACAGGAAAAACATTATGCTGGCCGATATCAGTGCTCCCGTGTCCAGGCTCCGTGCCATCAAACTGACCATCCCGCTGGAGTATGCCGGGGATCTGGAACGTGCCAGGCTGCTGATTACCTGGGACGGCAGGGAACAGCCCTCGGTGGATGCGCCCCTCTGCCTGTTCTTCGGTGCCGGCACCCTCTACAACCGGGAGAAGAAGGAATACCTGGTGAAGGCATTCCCGGTCAATATCCGTTATGATTATCAGGGGAAAAAAGTGGAACTTGCCTGTTATTTTCCCATGCCGTTCAGGCATTCTGCCAGGATCGAGCTGGCAGGCATTGACCCTGTGCCCGGAAAGCTTTCCTGGGAGATCAGGTATGAGCCCCAGGGCAAATACCCTGAACTGAATGCATATTTCCATGCCAGTTATAAGGACATTCCTTCGCCCGAACCGGGAATGGATATGGTATTCCTTGACACGAAGGGAATGGAGGGGAGCAATGAATGGTCGGGCAGTTTTGTGGGCACGTCCTTCATTTTTTCCCACAGGGGCATCCTGAATACCCTGGAAGGGGATCCCCGGTTTTTCTTTGACGACAGCCGGTCGCCCCAGGCCTATGGAACGGGTACGGAAGAGTGGGGTGGGGGAGGCGACTACTGGGGAGGGGAAAACATGACCCTTCCCCTGGCCGGTCATCCTTGCGGAATAGGCCGTGACAGGTCGCAGATGGAGAGTGAGAAGGACCTGATCGAATCGGCTTACCGATTTCTGCTGGCCGACCTGATGCCCTTCGGCAGGCGGGCGGTGATCAGGCTTGAACATGGCAGGGATAACCTCTCCACGGAACATTACGAAGCGGTTACCTACTGGTATGGTTCGCCTTTTCCTGTCCTGGTGAAAACCGATGAGATCGATATCGGCGATCCGGAAAGTGAAAAACAGCATGCTTACCATTCTCCTGCTGCCTCTCCCGTGGAATCGGTGCTTTCCAGGTTTGAATGGGGGATCGATGTGTTCCCGGACAGGAAGATCGAGGATATCCCGGATTACCCGGAAATGATCGGCAAAGAGGTCTACCCTGCCCACAGGGAAGACGGACGTTTTACACGCGGGATTTCAGAATTCACGGTGAAAATTGACCCGGAAAACAGGGGGGTGATGCTCCGCAGGACACTGGATTACAGCTTCCCGAATCAGACTGCCGAAGTTTATGTTTCGGATGCTTCCGCTGAACAGGGGGAAGGAGACACTGAATGGGAATATGCCGGGATATGGTACCTGGCCGGAGGGAATATTTATCTCTATTCCAATCCCAAAGGCGAACTGGATCCGCAAGAGCTCAATATCCAGATCTCGAACAGGAGGTTCAGAGATGATGAGTTTCTTGTCCCGGCAGACCTCACTGAAAAAAAGTCCGCACTCAGAATCAGGCTCAGGTTCATTCCCGATAATACGGAACTCTATCCCCGCATGCCCTATCCGAAGGAAAGCGCCTGGAGTGAACTGGGATACCAGGTATATTGCTACATGCTGCCTCCTGGCGACGTTCCACTGAAATAAAATTGAATGACAAAATTCATCTCTAAACTGGCTCTGGCTGTCATTGCACTCTTCCTGCTATTTAATATTTTTTCATGCAGAGGAAACGAGCCAATCATGTATGTGTCTGTGATCAGCGGAGAGTGGTGGTCGGTGGCCAATAATCCTGATCCGGGTCCGCTTGCGGGCGACAGGCAGCAGACGGTGGATTTCGCCGTCTGGCAGGCTGCCGACGGGAACTGGCAGCTGTGGTCGTGTATCAGGGGAACCCGATGCGTGGGTAGGAACCGTCTGTTCTATGGCTGGGAAGGCAGTTCGCTGACCGGTGCCAACTGGAAACCGCTTGGGATTGTCATGACTGCAGACACCCCGCTCGGCGAAACGGAAGGAGGCCTCCAGGCCCCTTATGTGTTCAGATGGAAAGGAAAATACCGCATAATCTACGGCGGATTCTCAAAAATCTGCCTGGCAGAAAGCATCCACGGGAAGAACTTTACCCGCGCTCTGAACGAAGAAGGAAGCTCTGAGCTTTTCTCAGGGTCATATCTGAATACACGCGATCCTATGGTGATCAGGCTGAATAGAAAATTCTATGGCTACTATACCGGTTATACCTGCCCCGACGGCACCCTGGAGGAGAACGGGCAGGTGGTGAAAAAGACCTTTGTGAGTGGGGTATTCTGCCGTACGTCTGATGATCTCCTATACCGGAGCAATGCAGTTATGGTATCGGCTGGTGTAGAGGCGGGCGACCGGCCCGGAAGCTCGGTGTGTCCATTTGTTGTTGAGAAGGAGGACTGGTGTTACCTTTTCAGGAACCAGTATTACGGTGAAAACAACC
>Ga0190334_1000161_pt1 | contig 34403 bp, 37 predicted proteins | sample 48720478_MG_FD_161270 | JGI IMG/M metagenome (GOLD analysis project Ga0190334, IMG submission 161270) | Hydrothermal vent sediment bacterial communities from Southern Trench, Guaymas Basin, Mexico - 4872-04-7-8_MG | ecosystem: Environmental > Aquatic > Marine > Hydrothermal vents > Sediment ... | reverse complement strand
TAGATGAAAAAGAAGTTTTTTGCAGAGATCCTATTAAAAGTGATGTAAAGAATTGTTTTGAATGTTTTGGAATGACAACAGAAAGCTTTTCTCTTACATCTGCATCTGAAAAAGCTACATTTGGTGTATATTCAAAAGAAGACATCAAAGATTTGGAAAGAGAGTCTGGCTTAAAATTCCAAACAGATCTTACATTGCCAGAATATAGTTTTGTTATAGTTCCGGAAGGAGAGAATGTAGAAATAAATTCTATTAAATTTAAATTTACAGAAGACGATCAAGTAACATATATTGCTTTGTATGGTGAAGTGTTTAACATCACAAAAGCTACGTATTCCTTAGTAAATGAAAATAAAAATTCGGAAATTGTAATTGTAGAAATCTCTGCAGGAGATCTTGTTTCGAGTTTTGAAGCTAGAAAAAAAGTGCCTGATAATTGGAAGGGTGACAATGTTCACTTAAAGATCTCTCTTAAAAACTGCGGCAGTCTTTCTTACGCTACTGTGTTTAGATTCTGCTACTCAGATGCAGCAGGCAAGTGCATGTAAAATTTTTCTACTTTAAAGGAAAAAAGTTAATTTTATAAATACAATTTTTAATAATAATTTTCAATATGTTTGGGATGCACTTGATGCTTGACGGCAGAAATTGTGACAAAAAGAAGCTAACAGACATGAGATTTATTAAAAAATTTTTAAAAGAATTGCCACCATTGATTGGCATGCATGTTATTTCTAAGCCGTTAGTAATGCGCTACAAAGATAAGTGGGCTTCCACACCTGGAATTACTGGGTTGATAGTGCTTGCAGAAAGCCATGTTAGCGTTCATACATTTCCTGATAACAACTATGTTTTTGTTGATTTATTTTCTTGTAATGAGTTTGATGCAGAAAAAGCAAGAAAGTATATAATAAAACAATTTAAAATAAAAGATATAACTTATTATAAAGTCATAAAGAGGGGGAAGGGCTTTGTTAAATGAGATTAAATCCTATAAAGCATATAAAAATCAAGAAGGATATTAAAGTTAAAGATCTAACTAAACAATTTTCTAATGCTGGTTTTGGTGCAAGAAAACTTGGGCTTTCTTGTGAAATCTTTAAATCCATGACAGGAGACAAAGATTGCAGAGTATTTTTTGGACTTGCAGGAGCTATGATTCCTGCTGGTATGCGTAACATAATTGCTGACATGTTAAAAGACAATTTAATTGATGTTTTTGTAACAACAGGAGCAAATATAACACATGACATCATAGAATCACTTGGTCATAGGCATTATATAGGCACAGAAAATGCTAATGACTCTTTGCTAAATAAACAAGGTATAGATAGAATTTTTAATGTTTTTATGAAAGATTCTGTTTACAAGGACTTGGAAAATTTTGTTATGAAGCTAAAAAATTATTTTTTAAACTATAAAGGAAAAATTTTTAGCATAAGGGAATTTTTATATCACGTCGGCAAGAATATTCGTGACAAAAATTCATTTGTAGCAACTTGTGCAAGAAAAAAAATTCCGCTATTTTGCCCAGCAATTTCTGATTGTGGATTCGGGCAAATGGTATGGACACACTTAACCCAAGATAAAATCATAACCGTTGACACATTTCTTGATTTGCGAGAAATCTCAGAACTCGTATGGAATGCCAAAAGGGTTGGTGTTTTTTACATCGGCGGCGGTGTGCCTAAGAATTTTATTCAACAAGCAACCCAGTTTTCAGAAAAGCATGAAGGTGCGAGTTATGGTATACAAATCACTACCGATAGAGCAGAACCAGGAGGAAGTTCTGGTGCTCCCCTTAAGGAAGGAATCTCTTGGGGTAAACTTAAGCCAAAAGCAAGCCATGTTACATTGTATTGCGACGCAACTATTGCCTTGCCAATAATTTACGCAAGCGTTAAAACATAAACTTTATTAATAGCAATTCCAAATTAAAAAAGAGGTGATAGGAATTATTTCTTATGTTGTTAAGCGTGACGGAAGACTTGAGGAATTTAAAAAAGAAAAAATAACAAATGCTATTTTTAAGGCCTTAAAAGCAACAGGGCATAAAAATTACGAACTTGCTGAAGAGCTTAGCAACAAGGTAGTAAAAATTCTTTACAAGAAATTTAAAACCACAATACCAAAAGTAGAAGACATCCAAGATACAGTTGAAGAGGTATTGCTTAATGATAATTATCTGGATGTTTTAAGGGCTTATATTTTGTATAGAGAAAAACATCGATTGTTAAGAGAAAAGCGCGGCATAGTCCAAGAAAGAGAACCAAAGCTGACATTGAATGCTCTAAAAGTTCTGCAGAAAAGATATTTGCTCAGAGATGAAAATGGTTATATCATAGAAACACCAAGGCAGCTTTTCAGGAGAGTTGCTAGAGCAGTAGCTAAAGCAGAACCCTTGAGAAAAAGAAAATACTATGAAGAAAAATTCTTTGAAATCATGGTAAACTTGGAATTCTTGCCAAATTCACCTACACTCATGAATGCTGGTACAAGCATAGGACAACTTTCTGCTTGTTTTGTTTTGCCTGTTGAGGATTCTTTGGATAGTATCTTTACAGCTGTCAAGCAAACAGCCTTAATAGAACAAAGCGGCGGTGGTATTGGGTTTAGCTTTAGCAGGTTAAGACCTTATGGAGACATTGTTCGCTCTACCAAAGGCGTTGCTTCTGGGCCAGTAAGTTTTATGGAAGTCTTTAACACAACTACAGAAGTTATTAAATCTGGTGGCAAGAGAAGAGGCGCAATGATGGGAATTCTTGACGTAACACATCCTGATATTATTAAATTTATAACATCAAAATCCCAGGAAGGAAAGCTTGCTAACTTTAACATTTCTGTTGCTGTTACAAATAACTTCATGAAAAAAGTCTTTTCTAATGAAAAAATCGCCTTGATCAATCCAAGAACAAATAAAGCTATTGGAAAACTTAATGCAAGAAAACTTTTCAAACTTATAGCGCATGCAGCTTGGCTTACTGGAGATCCTGGAATGATTTTTCTTGACAGAATTAACAAAGACAATCCAACACCAGCTATTGGCAAAATAGAATCAACAAATCCTTGTGGTGAACAACCTTTGCTACCTTATGAAAGCTGCAATCTTGGGAGCATAAATTTAAGTAAATTTGTAAAAGACAAAAGCATAGACTGGCCAAGGTTAAGAGAAGTGATAAAACTTGCGGTAAGATTTTTGGATGATGTAATAGATGTTAACAAATTTCCGCTAAAAGAAATAGAACACCTAACAAAAGCGAATAGAAAAATTGGCCTTGGTGTTATGGGTTGGGCTGAGATGTTAATACAACTTGGAATTCCTTATAATAGCAATAAGGCTCTTAACCTAGCAAGGAAACTTATACAATTCATTCATAAAGTTTCTGTGGAAGCAAGTATAGAAATAGCAAAAGAAAAAGGCTCTTTTCCAAATTTCAAAAAGAGTAAGTGGCGTGGCAAAGTAAAAGCAATAAGAAATGCTTCCCTTAACACAATAGCCCCTACTGGCAGTATAAGTATAATAGCAGGTACTACTAGTGGCATAGAACCTTTGTTTGCTGTTGCTTATGTTCGCGAAATTCTTGAAGGTGTAAGACTTATAGAAGTCAATCCATTGTTTGAGAAGATCGCAAAGGAATATGGTTTTTACAGCAAAAAACTCATGGAAAAAATTGCCAGAACAGGTTCTATTCAGCACATCAAAGAAGTGCCTGAAAAAGTAAAGAAGCTTTTTGTTACCGCTTTAGACATTCCACCAGAATGGCATGTAAAGATGCAAGCAGCTTTTCAACAATACACAGATAATGCGGTTAGCAAAACAGTTAACCTGCCAAAAAACGCAAAAATAGAAGATGTTGAAAAGGTGTTTATGCTTGCATGGAAACTTAAATGTAAGGGCATAACTGTTTACAGATACGGAAGCAAAAAGAAACAAGTATTGTATTTAGGCTTAAGAAAGGAAAAGAAACATATTGTTGCTCACGCCGAATACTCTGGAGGATGCCCTGCTGTTATTTGCAACTTTTAAAATGGCCGAAATACATGTGCTTACAGGAAACGGAGCAGCAAAAACAACAGCAGCATTAGGTGTGAGCTTAAGGGCTCTTGGTCATGGAAAGAAGGTTGTTTTTATACAATTCATGAAAGCTCGTCCAACAGGAGAAGCAAGAATAGCAAAAAAGCTTGGAAAGAATTTTATTTTCAAACAATTTGGTACAAAAAAACTTGTTAACCTTAAAAACCCATCTGCAACAGATAAAAAATTTGCTAAGCAAGCATTGGAATTTGCAAAAAAAGTTGCTAAAAAAGAAAAGCCTTTCTTGCTCGTTCTTGACGAGATTAACATAGCAACGAAATTTGGGCTTCTTGATAAAAAGGAAGTACTTGAATTTTTACAATCCTTGCCAAAAGATATGTTTGTTTACCTTACTGGTAGATATGCTCCAAAAGAGTTTATAAAAATTGCAGATTATGTAACTGTTGTTAAGCCAAAGAAATATCCAAAGGCTATGAAAGCGAGAAAGGGTATAGAATATTAGTTAATCTTGACTTACAAAGTAATAAGCTGAATCGTCCTTCTTATTTCTTCAAATCTAGGCTTTTCTTCTGCATAGAAGTTTCCGATGTGATTTATAGTTTTTTTGTTTGGGTCAAAAATTTGATAAAGTTCAACCCTTTCTAAATCTTTTTTATTAGTGTAAATTATTCCAAAAAATCCAAAGGCTTCGCTTTCATCTCTACCAAGATTACCCGGATTAAAAACATAAACATTCTCTTTCATTTTTTGGGTGCCAATTGCTTTATGAACATGACCAACAAGATTTAAGACGGTATATCTTTTAGCAACATTAGATAAATAAGCACACAAACCAATACTTCCAGCATTAAATTTTTTATTTTTAACCTTTACCAAATCGAGAACACCATAAGGAGGCATGTGTGTTAAGATTATGTTTGGCTTATCATCACTAAGTTGCTGCTTTGATAAAAATTTATAAATGTCAGAAACGATTTCTTTTACGGAAAATTCTTTTATTATAGGCTTTTCTTTTTCAACGCCTATAGCAATTTCTTTATGAGTTTCATTAAAGATATTCTCTTCGATGCTTAAGGTTAGTTCTGGAGGAAGGTGCATTGGAATAACATCTGCGCCACCAAAGCCAAATAGCTTTACATTTGGATATTCTATAAATTTCTTATGTAAGGTATGCTCTTTCATGAATTCTTCTTCCATCAAACTTAGATTGTCATAGTTTCCTGGTATGATGTAATGTGGCACTCCACCGTTGTTAAACCCAAATCCATACTTATCTAATATTTCGTCAATAGTTTCGTATTGTGCTTGTAAGCCATTTTTACAATCTTCGATCCATTCTTTATATTCCTCAAACTTTCCAAGATTTTTAGCAACAGTTTCTAAAGAAGCGTTTCCTGATTTTTCTTTTTCTTTATAAATTTCTTCTAAAAATTTTTTGTAATTCTCAGCTTTCTCTTTGTTGAATTTTAGCTGTTTACTTTGTTCATCTTTGTAAGGTCCAGCACCCGGTCCTATTAAATCTCCACCTATTAGAAAAAGCTCTATACCTTCAGGCATGGAATTTAAAAACTGGCAAAGCGTTTCCAGTGTTGGAAGGTCTCCGTGCAAATCAGTAGCATAGGCTATTTTCATTTTATATTGTTACTACGAAAAAGTAATTACTATTTATAAATCTTTCGGTTTTGTTAAGCATAGTAATATTTCCCAAGTTTTCTTTGTTCTTTGTCAAGCTGCGAATCTGGCTTGTTTATTCTTGGCCTGCCAGTATCCTTGTCACGTCTGTAAGTAATATCAAGAAATTTTAGTACGCGATTCATTCCTTCTTCTTTGGTTTTGGGCCAATAAACCTTGCCTTCTTTTCCTGGAATGCCCTCAAAAACAAGTAAAGAATCAGCAATATAATCAACAAATTGAATGTCATGGTCAACAACAATAGCAGATTTTTCTTTTCTTTGAATAAAATCTCTTATAACTTCCGCAACCGCAAGTCTATCTTCTACATCAATAAACGCAGAAGGCTCATCAAGCAAATAAAGATCTGCATTTCTTGACAAGCAGGCAGCAATATGTACTTTTTGCAACTCACCACCAGAAAGATTTTTAATGTTATTGTTTAAAATTTCTCTAATGTTTAATTTTTCCAAAATATTTTGCCTATACCATCCAGAAGAAAATTCCTCTCTTGCAACGCTTCTTAGATAACTTTCAACAGTCTCATCAAGAAGTTTAAGCGACTGTTCTTTATAGGAAATATTTATCTTTGGAGCAGAACCTTTGTCTGGCTTAATTTTGTTAGCAAGCAGGTTAAGGAATGTTGTTTTACCAAGTCCATTAGCGCCTACAATTGTTAAAATCTCTTTCTTGAAAATTTTGCCTTTAGTAACTTCAAGCTTAAAATTATCAAAACTCTTTTCTAACCATGGAATCTCAAAGGCAAGTTCTTCTTTCAAAAATTCTCTTGCAATTCTTGAAAATTTTATTTCATAGTTACGGAACCTTATATTTTCATCTGGCAAATAGCCATCAAGATATTCGTTAATGCCACGTCTCACAGATTTGGGTTGAGAAAAGATACCATAACAAGCTTGTTTACCATAAACAATCTGTATTTCATCAGATAAATAATCTAGTGTTGCTAAATCATGCTCAACAATAATTATTGCAACATTTTCCTTTGCAAGTTCTCTTATCAGTTTTGCAATTTTTATTCTGTATGTGATATCAAGAAAGGAAGCTGGTTCATCAAAATAATAGACATCAGCTTTTTTAAGCAGACACGCAGCTATTGCCAACCTTTGCAGTTCACCACCAGAAAGGTCTTTAATATTTCTATCAAGAATTTCTCTAAGTTGTAAAGCTTCTATGTAATAATCGAGTTTATTTCTTTCGTTTACTTTTTCCAGTAGATCTATTACAGAAGAATCATAGAGCTCCTTTAGCAATTCTATCCTTTGGGGCTTGTAAGAGATTTTAATTTCTTTGTTAAAAAGCTTAGCAAAATATTTTCCAAGCCATTTTGTTGAATACTTGCTTATTATTTCTTCTTCACTTGGTGGGTTCTTAAAGTTACCAAGATTTGGCTTAATAATGCCTGCTAAAATGTTAAGCGCGGTTGTTTTTCCTATGCCATTCCTGCCAATAATGCCTATAGCTGTATTTTTTTTAACCATTGGCAAAGAAAAAAGCTCAAAAGAATTTTCTCCATATCTATGCAATGGTTCTTGCAGCTTTTCAGGCAAATTAACAATAGCAATAGCATTAAAAGGACATCTATTTTGGCAGATTCCACAACCATTACAAAGAATCTCGTCAATTATAGCATGCTTTTCAACTTTTATACAATCTTTTCCAGCTCTGTTAACAGGACACAAATCTTTGCATAGAGCATGACATTTAGCAGGGAAACACTTATCTTTCTTAACAATAGCTATTCTTTTCATCGTATTTTAAATTTTTCTGTGCTTGAAACTTTATTTTAAAATCCAGCATTGTTTAAATATTTAAATCTTTTAGTTTTTCTATGCAAGTTGTATTTGGCTTAACCGGAACGTTAGCATCAGGAAAGGGTACTGTTAAGAATTGCTTTGATGTTGCTGGAATTAAATATACTTATGCATCTTTATCTGATGCGATAAGAAAAGAAGCTTCTAAACTAAAACTTGACCAAAGCAGAGAAACCTTGATAAAGCTTGGCAACAAATACAGGCAAAAATATGGCCTTGGAATATGGGCAAAGAAAACAATTGAAATGCTAAAAAATGTTAAAGGTTTTATTATAATAGACGGCATTAGAAATTTAGGCGAGGTTTCTGTGTTAAGACAGCATTATAAAGAATTTTATTTAATTGGTATTGATGCTTCTATTCAGACAAGATTTAGAAGGATCAAAAATAGAGCCCGCTCTGGAGATCCAAAGACATTTGAGGAATTTATAAAACTTGATTATTCTGATAGGGGCTTTAATGTTAAAGAAACAAGTCATCAACAAGTTGAAAATTGTATGGAAGAAGCGGATTATCTAATTTGGAATGAAAAAACATTTACAGATATAGAAAAAAGCCATTTATTTGCTAAGATTGTGGACGCTTACAATTTATTTGTGCTAAAAAAGAAAAGGAGGCCAACATTTGAAGAAACATTTATGGATATTGCATACAATTGGGCTTCAAGATCAACATGCTTACGTAGAAAGGTTGGTGCTGTTATAGCAAAAGATAACAGGCAATTAACATCTGGTTATAATGGGGCTCCTAGAAAGTTTTTATCATGCTTAGAAAAGAATTCTTGCTTAAGAAGAGAACTTAACATTCCAAGCGGAGAAAGACAGGAGATATGCTGGGCTGTTCATGCTGAGCAAAATGCAATAATCCAAGCAGCAAGAGATGGCATTAGCATAGAGGGTGCTACTTTGTACATAACACATCATCCTTGCTTTACATGCGCAAAAATGATAGTAAATGCTGGAATTAAAAAAATAATTTATGGAAAATTCTATCCAGATAGTTTTGGTGAAGAATGCTTAAAGCTTGCTAATGAAATTCACGGGCTAGAGATAAGACGTTACGAAGGCGTTACGTGGAAAAAGTTAAAATTTATTTTTGCAAGAGAATAATGGTATTATTTGCTTCCTTTTCTTAATTTTTCTTTATTTTTTTAAAGTTTTTAATAATGTTGAATATCAATCTGTAATTGTGTTAAACTTTAAAAATTATCATCTAAGAAATTAAATAAAATTTTTAAACTCTAAGAACAATATTTTACTATGAAATGTGCTATCTGTAAGAAAGAAATAGAAACAACAATCCTTGGGAAAATAAAAGGCACTTTTATTAGAAAAGGAAAAAAACTTATTGCTGTATGTTCAAGCTGTCAGAAATTGTATAAAGATAAATTAAAGGAGAAAATTTAATCCTCTTTCTTTAGTAAAATATATTCCGCATGTGACCAGCCTAAAGGAATTGCCCAATAAATTATATCTTCTTTAAATCTTTTTGCAAGCTTTTCAGCCTTTTCCATACCTCTAAGGATTCTATAATTAAATTCTATTTCATGCATCTTCCAAGCTTCGTATTCTTCTCTTGTTGAAATATGCTCTGGCAATAAGCCATTAGTTCTACTTGTTGCCTTATGAACCCAATCAACACATTCTTTGTAGAATTTTTCCTTTTTTAATTGCCTATAAAACTTTGCACCCCAGATTGTAAAAGCAACCCAACTTCCAGAACCACCAGTATACCAATGCCAATCCTTACAGATTTCAAATTTTCTAAATCTTCTAAAGCCGCCTATTTCTTTATACCAAATATGTTTTCTTAAGAAATCCATTGTATTTTTAAGAATTGTTTTTGAGTCTACTAAATTAAAATAAAATGGCGAAAGCTGTGCTATGTCTGGTGTGTTTGGATATTTTATATTTTTAACAAAAACTCCAAATTTTCTATTAAACATTTTTTGTTTTATATTTTGTTCAATTTGTTTTGCTTTGTTATGCCATTTTTTTGCTTCTTTTCTATGCCCAAGAACTTCAGCAATCTTTGCAGCATCATAAAGACCCCTACAACAAGCACAATTTGCCCAGATTTCATAACCATTTTCTAGCCTATAAAGTTCATGGATGCTTCTTTCTGTATGTACAAGTCCTGTTCTTGAATATGAAAATATTAAATTAACACCTTCGAGAATAAGAGGCCACATTGTTTCTAAGAACATTTCCTTTTTTGTGTGTAAGAATGTATCATAAATTCCATGCAAAACTAAGCCGACACAATCATGCTCGTGTTTTCTTGTAACGCAAGGATATCCATTAGCATTATAACGATGAAAAATCTCTCTATAGAAATCAATTTTTGCATATTTGTTAATAAAGTAATAAAATTTTTCGGATCTTTTTGCAAGGCCTACTGCATTTAAAGCTTTAGTCATAATAACACCATCTCTTGGATAAACATATGGATAAGCTCCATCCAGTGGTGTTGCAAGAATTCCTCCATTGTCAAGTTGCAGATCCTTTATAACTTCAATACTCTTCTTTACCAAATCCATAGAAATTTTAGAATTTGGTAATTTAAAAACTTTTAGTATGGCCGAGGGAGGAATCGAACCTCCGACCTCCTGCACGTGAGGCAGGCGTCATACCACTAGACCACTCGGCCTTTAAGAAAATTTTTAAACTCAAAATTTTTAACATTTTCTATGCCCCGGTAGCTCAGCGGTTAGAGCAACTGCCTCGTAGCTTGCTTGCAAGAAAGCAGTAGGTCGAGGGTTCAAATCCCTCCCGGGGCTTAAACAGTTTTCGAAAACATTAAAAATAATCTTTTCTTTATGCTAACAGATGCGCAACTTATTGATCCTTGGTGTAGATCCTGGAAACATTGTGGGTTACGCTTTTCTTAATCTCAAAGGAGAACTTGTTTTGCTAGGATCAAAAAGGCACATGAAAATTTCTGAACTTGTATTGATCGCTAGCAAACTTGGTTATGTTGTTAAAGTTGCCTGCGATGTTTCAAAACCACCAGAATTTGTTAAAAAACTTGCAAGGTCTTTAGGTGTTAGCATAACACATCCAGAAGCAGACATGACAATAAAAGAAAAAACAAAAATTGTTGATAACTGGCTTAAAAAACAAGAAGAGTTTATAAAAATCCATAACAAGCATGAAAAAGATGCTCTTGCTTCAGCAATAAAAGCATTAAAACTTTTAAAACCCTTAATCAGGAAAATTGAAGAAGCATGTTTAACAAGAAAATCAGCATTACTTGTGTTGCAAAAACAAGTACCAATTGCAAAAGTAAAATAAAATTTATTTTATGTATAGTCCTAATTTTTCAAGGATCCCTTCTATTCCTTCCTTATCCAAGATTTCCAATTTTTCTTGATAGGATCTTGCTTCTTTTTCCAAGCTATTTTTTAAATCTTTAAACCCTGCTTCTTCCCAACATTTTGCTTTTTCATCTACGATTTTAATTCCTTTTTCGTAACCTGTTATCATGTAATCTTTAAGGGGAGCAATATTGTATTCTACTGGAGATTTTACAATTTTTCCTAAAATGTCTTCCATCATGTGGGAATCTCCAAGTTCTGCCGCCTTTTTGAAATCTTCAATATATTCTTTCATTAAATTTTCATATATGCTATTTTCAATTTTAGATATTTCCTCTTCCCATACATTGAGAAGGCCTTGGGAATTTATAATATTTTGTGCTCTTTCCAAGAACTGCCTTGCCAATTCAAGGTCTCCTAGGCCTTCACCATTTGCATGATTTTTGGCCTTTTCTAGCAAATCTTCGATCACCAATGTATAGTGTTCTTTATTGTTGCCTTCCATTTTTTAAAAATTTTTTTATTTTATTTATAAACTTTTCGATTTTTGCAACTGATTGGTGGTTACTATTATCTTTTAAGTTCAAGAACTTTTAAAAACGAATTAAAAGCAAAATATTTTTATATTAATTAAGTAAAATGCTAAGGTGTTTTATATGAAATTTGAGAATGAACAAAAATTTATCAAATCACAGAAGATTTTGGATATTTTTAATTATGAGTACATTGATTTTAGTCGCTTCTTATATCGCAAATGATCTTTCAATATCTTATCTTCTGAAACACAATTATAATAAAGGCCCTATTTTGCCAGATATAATATTAGATAACATACCCTATTATGACGTTTCGATAATTGTGGATTTTACTATGGTTGCTTCTGTTTTGTTGTATATTATTTATTTATTTTTGTATAGAAAATTTGATGAACTTCCATATTTGATGTTGCTTTTTTCCGCTTTTGAATTTTTAAGAGCGATATGTATTATTTTAACGCCAATGTCAAAACCATGCATTGGCGATCAATGTGTATTTGGATGGCTTTATAATGAATATGCAGGATTATTCCCATCAGGACATCTCGCTATTTCATACCTTTTTAATTTATATTTTTTACATAGGAAAAATGTAAGAAAAATAGGTTTTTTGATGATAATACTAACATTAATAAATGCTATTTGCATTATGTTGGCAAGAGGGCACTACACAATCGATTTGGTTGGAACATTTTTTATAGGCTACACAGTTTTTATTATTTTTGAATTGTATTTCAAAAAGAGAATTTTAAATTTTGTGAAAAAATAAATAGCAGACCTATAAATTAACCTTTGATTACCGCAAGAGGCACAAGCCTTACAACCTTCTTTCCAATACCAATATTATGCGAAACTTCAGCTACAGCATCTATGTCTTTGTAAACCGCAGGTGCTTCTTCTGCTAGCCCTTTCCATGAAGCGGATTTAACTTCTATGTTTTTGTTATGCAACGTAACATAAACTTGTTGGCCTCTAAATTGTTTTAAAGCAGCATGCCTTGACATTACTCTACCAGCACCATGGGCTGTAGAAGCAAAACTTACTTCTTCAGCTGTTTTTGTTCCTACAAGTACATAACTTGCGGTTCCCATTGAACCAGGAATCAATACTGGTTGACCTATTGGCTGATATATTTCTGGTAATTCTTCTCTTCCTGGACCAAATGAACGGGTGGCACCTTTTCTATGAATACATACTTCCTTCCATGTATCATTTATCTTATGTTTTTCAATTTTTGCTACGTTATGTGCTACATCATATACAAGATCAACTTTGATTTCCCCAAATACGTTGTAGAAAGATTCTCTTGTCCAGTGCATTATCATTTGTCTATTGGCAAAGGCATAATTAACAGCAGCAGACATCGCAGCGTAGTATCTTTGTCCTAAATCGGAATTTATTGGTGCATTAACAAGTTCTCTATCAGGCAAATGTTTCCAGCCAAATTTTTGCTCCATTAGCTTAATATAATCGCTTGCTATCTGATGTCCTAAACCACGCGAGCCACAATGAATCATAACAGTAACGCAGTTCTTATCGATACCAAATTTCTTGGCTACATCTTCATCAAAAATCTGATCGACTTTTTGAATTTCCAAGAAATGATTTCCTGAGCCAAGAGAACCAAGCTGGGGCATGCCTCTTTGCAAGGCTCTTTCTGAAATAACATTTGGGTCAGCTTTTGGCATCCTACCATACTCTTCTGTTTTTGCAAGATCTTCTTTATTGCCATAGCCATTCTCTACAGCCCATTCCGCACCCTTAGCAAGAACTTCAAGCAACAATTCTTTTGTAACTTTAATTTTTCCTTTACTTCCTAACCCGGAAGGAACATTTTTGAAAGTCTCTCCAAGAAATTCTTTTCTCTTTTTTAGAAATTCTTCTATCGTTAAATTTGTAACAAGCAATCTTACTCCACAGTTAATATCATAACCGATTCCTCCAGGGCTAATTACACCCTCTTGCAAATCGAATGCAGCAACTCCACCAATTGGAAAACCATACCCAGAGTGTATATCTGGCATGGCTAATGCTCTCTTCTGGATCCCTTGCAATGTTGCCACGTTTCTCAGCTGTGTCAAAGCGTCTTCTTCAATAGCTTCCATCAGTTTCTTGGACGCAAAAACAACCGCAGGTACTTTCATACCATTTTCTTTTTCAAGTAACCATTCATATTCAGAAACTTGCTTTAATTTTTCTTTCATAATTGAAATATACCAAAGCACACTTTAAAAGTTTTTCTAAATATCCACAACAACTTGCACTATGTATGTAGAATTTTGTTTCTCTATTTTCATGTCATTGTATGTCACAGCTTTAACTTCCCCAAAAATTTCATAATTCTCAATAGCGCTATCGCCAACAAGAACTGCTGTTAAATTTTTTTCATCTTTTATTTTTAAATCTTCAATTTCGTGAAGCAGAAAGTTTTCTGTATCTAGCAAAAATAAAATCTCTTCAAGAAAATTGTAAAGCAAGCTTTGCAAATCTGTTCCTTCTACAGAAATTTCTTTTTTTAAAGCAGGCTTTACTTTTTTATAATCAAACATTATAGAACACATTGCCAAAGCAGCATTTTTGAAAGCTTCTTCTAGGCTCTTGCCATAAGCCCTAAATTCCGCATCCGCGATTCTCTTGCCTGTAAATTCAAACTTTTCCATTAAGTTAAGCGGATTTGATTTTTAATAAAATTTTCTTTTTCTATAGATTCTGTAAAATACCAGGAGAGAAAAAATATGTTATTAAAGTTGTAACAAACAAATCGTGTTTTAAGTTTTTAGTATGCCCATAAAAGATTCTACTTTATAGCGATAAAAAAACGAGATAATCTCTCCAACACTGACCCAATATCTCTGTTAAATTTCGTAAATCGCCCGTACATCACACGGAATTTATAACAGTTTTAAACATAGGAAAGGTTATTCTAAAATTTTAATGGGGGCTACTTTAGGATCAACACCCATACTAACCTGGCTTATTGATGCACAGACTTATTCAACTTTAAAAGGTATTTTTGATGGGGTTTTAGCCGCAAGTTTCTACATTTTTAGTTATAATGTTTCGTCTAAAATTACAAATTTGAGTTTAGCATCTAGAGATAGGGGTTCGATAAAGGACCAATTAGAAAGGGCAAAAAGTGCTTTGGAATCAGAAGACACAGAAGAATTCAAGGAAGCATTGAATTCTGCACGGGATATGGTTGAAATGTATAAGGATAAATGGGGGGATGATATATATTTAAGGAAGCTAGAAAACATTTTGTATGGAATAAATTTGGGAAATTCTATTAAAATGGAATTGGAACATATTCTTCAAAATCTAGAGGGGGGAAGAGGAAACGTAACCAACTTACTTGATAGGTTGTCTGAGTTAAGAGAAATTCTTGCGTCGAAGGTAAAAGTTTCGGATAAGACTTTTAATAAACTTCTAAATTTAGAAGTAAAAGTGATTGAAATGTTATTAAAAAAAGAAAGAGATTCTTATTTTTCTGTCCTTGGATTGCTAGACAAAACAGAAAAACTGGCTTCAAAGAGAAGTGCAGACGCGGTTCTAGATAAAATTTTAGAGTTGAAAATAGAGGCGTATAGAATTGGAATAAAAACACAAGCGGAGGTAATCCTTAGGTCTCTAGAAAAAGGAGACTATTGCCCAATGGATTATGGTACTGAGCTGTTAAGGGAATATGTGGATGAACTAGGAAAATTGGAGTTTGTTTTAATAAATCGAAAAAACAAAAATGTAGATTCTAAGGTTGATTGTTTAAGATACATATTGTAAAATATACATTCTAGTAAATTGCAAATTGCCAAATTTCAAGAGAAGCTTTATAAATCTTTTTTCTTTTAAAAAACAAAAGCAAAGCCATTGTTTGCACTTGCTTGAAATAAAATGCGAATAGCAAGGGGGTGTTAAAGCTGAACAAACCAATTCAAAAATGGAGGATTGCTAATTTAGAGGCTGTGATTTGGGAAAATAAACGTAAAGTTAACAACGCTGAGGTAAGTTTCAAGACTGTTTCTATAACGAGAGGTTTTAGAAAAAAAGATGAAAATATTTGGAGAAACGAAGTAATTAATAATTTACGCAGAAATGATATACCTAAACTAATTGCTTTGTTGCAGAAAGCACAAGAATATTTGTATTTTGAAAGTTCTAAAGAGGAAGAGGAGGTTGAGGAAGAATGAAAGAAGAAAAAAAGAAAATAGAAACCATAGAAGACTTGCCTGGAGTAGGTGCTGCTACAGCTGAAAAACTTAGAGAAGCTGGTTATAATGATTTAGTCAGCATTGCAGTTGCTTCTCCTGCTGAAATTGTCGAAGTTACCGGCATTGGAGAAAGCGCTGCAAGAAAGATAATCAATGCAGCTAGAAATAATCTTGATATGGGTTTTGAAACTGGTGATCAAGTGCTGAAGAAAAGAGAGCAAATAATAAAAATAAAAAGTGGAAGCCAAAATATTGATCAATTAGTCGGTGGGGGTTTTGAAACTGGTTGTATATCAGAAAGTTTTGGTGCCTATGGATCGGGAAAAACTCAGCTTGGCCATATACTTTCTGTTAGGGTTCAACTGCCTAAAGAGGGGGGCGGTGCTAGTGGAATGGCTGTATACATAGACACAGAATCCACTTTCAGGCCAGAAAGGATTAAGCAGATTGCTGCCGCTTTAGGCTTAGATCCAGATAAAGCTTTAAAAAATATTCTTGTAGCAAGAGCTTTTAATAGCGATCATCAAATATTGCTTGCGGAAAAAGTTAACGATTTGATCACAAAAGATCGCTTACCAATCAAGCTTGTTGTTGTGGATTCATTAACAGCGCACTTTAGAAGCGAGTTTATCGGCAGGGGCACTTTAGCGGAAAGACAGCAGAAACTTAACAAACATATGCACACTTTACAAAGGATCGCTTCGGCTCATAATGTTTGTGTTTACGTGACAAATCAAGTTATGGCAAAGCCAGATGTGTTCTTTGGTGATCCTACAGAGGCTATTGGTGGGAATATAGTTGCCCACAATTCAGCCTTCAGGATTTATCTAAGAAAGGGGAGTAAGGGCACAAGAGTTGCTAAATTAATAGACTCTCCGAATTTACCAGAAGGCGAAGCTGTTTTTAGAATTACAGAAAATGGCATAGAAGATGTTTAATTTTTAGTTTTTTATTTTATGTTTTATTAGTATGATAAAGTATCCTTTTAAAAATCCCTTGAATCCTACTTTTCTAATTATTTCATAGATCATTTTTATATCATTTAAGCTTCCTCTTAAAAAACCATGTTTTATTTTTTTTCTTGGAGATATAGCATCGATCTTCACGATTTTATATTTTAGATTATTTTTCAAAATATGCAAATTTATTTTTGTTTCTAAACCAAATCTTAAGTTTTCTAGGTTATCCAATGCTAGAAGAATATCTTTTTTTAGACATCTCTCCCCTGAAACAGGGTCTATTCTAAAAATTTTATTAATCAATAACGCATTTTTTCTCAAACTCATAGAGACATGTGCTTCTTTGTTGATGATTGGTGCTATTAAACTATCAATGTGTTCCTTCTTTAGATTTATTAAGTCTGCATCTAAAAGCAAGACAAGATCATTTTTTGCATTTTTTGTTCCGTGATAAACTGCATATGCCTTCCCCATATTCTTATTCAAGAACAGCACCTTTAGTTTTTCATGTTTTAGACTTCTAAGAATAGATTTTGTTTTTTCATCCGAACCATCGTCCACAACAATGACTTCGCTTATCAGTTCATGGCTTGTAACCACATTGATAACATTTTTAACCCTTTCTTCCTCGTTGTAGCATGGAATAATACAAGATATCATTTTAACAAACTGTTGTACAAGCTCTCCAGTTTGGCTGAAACTTGTTTTAAATCGTAATTCTTTACTTTTTTATATGACTCATTACCCATTTTCTTTCTTAAATCCTTATTTTTAATCAGGATTCTTAAATACTTTGCCAGCTCCTTAACATTTCCAGGTTTTGCAACAAATCCATTTTTTCCATGTGTAACTAATTCTGGTATTGCAAGTTTCCTAACACCGACTATTGGAAGTCTTGAAGACATCGCTTCCAATATTGAAATCCCTTCTGTTTCTATGGTGGATGCGGTTAGAAAAATATCTGCTTTAGAATATACTTCAAGAAGCTTACAACCCCTCTTTGCTCCTAAAAATTTTATATTCGAATTTGATGCTAACTTTTTCAAGTGGTTTTCGTCTGGTCCGCATCCAACAATCCAAAATTCCGCATCCATATCTTTTTCAACAAGTTTAAATGCATTAATTGCAACATCTAGATTTTTTTCATAACTTAATCTTCCAACATACAAAACTACTGGATTTGATTTTTTCAAACTAGAACTTGTTTTTTGCAAACGATTTTTATACAGATTATAAGCGCTAACATCAACCCCATTGCTAATGACATAAATTTTGGATTTATCCTTAACGATACCATTTTTTATTAACATTTCCTTCATAGAATTTGACGGCGTGATTATTGCATTTGCCGCACTGTAGATAAGCTTTGTATACATGTCTAAAACGTTTTTTGCTAGTTCAAGCTCTGAAAGTACAGAAATTTTAAAATGTTTAATAAATCCTGGAAGGAAAGTATGATATGTTGCAACAACCGGCTTTTTGAAAACCTTTGAGTAGAACAACGCTTCCATACCAAATATTGAAGGGGTATGGATGTGTATTATGTCTGGATCAAATCTTTCAAGATGTTTCAAAAATCGTAAAGAAAATATTTCAAGTTTGAATTCAGGATATTTTGTGAATATGCTTGTTCCAGGATAGTATCTTACTTTTATATTTTTTCCAAGATTTATCTTTTTTGATTTTTTAGTTGTGTAGATTTCTATGTGGTGCCTTTTTGCTAAAATTTTTGAGTTGTTTATTATAGAAGTAACAATACCATTTATCTCTGGGTAAAATGTGTTTGTGATATATGCAATTTTCATTTTTTTAAATTATGCATTGAACATATAAAAATCTTACCCCATTAAATGCCCCCGCTGGGATTTGAACCCAGACTACAACCTTGCTGCTAAGAACCGCAGGGTTGCGTCCTATCCAGATTAGACGACGGGGGCTAATTACGAAAAGAGGTTTTATTTTAAAAGTTTTCTTCTGAATCTTAAGTGTGGTTATTTAGTTTCTCTTTTATTTTTGAGATTTTTCTTTTTCCGAATTGTACCATTCTTGTCATGTAATAAATAGGGTGCTTTGCATGTTTTCTGAAACACCAACCTTTGGAAACTATCATTCTAGGAACCCTGCCTGGATAATAGTAGATTTTGTTTCTCTTTTTTAGAATCTCTTCAAAGTATTCATCTATACTTGAAGCATAACAAAAGTTTAATACACCACCCAAATCAAATCTTACATGGCCATCGCTACCAGCTGTGTAGCCCTTTTTGTAAGCTTTTGCAAGTTCTATTGCTTTAAGATTCATCGTTTTCATGAGATGTCCGTTCATTACTTCAATTGCATCAAATTTTTTAATCAAATTAAACTTGTCTTTTCCTTTTTCTATGTACAAATTTTTAACATGGTTTCTAACACTATGATAAAAAGCAAAAGGGTGTGGCAAAGAAACTAACGCATTAAATTTCTTTGCATGTTCTATTAGTTCTACTCCACTTAACTTTAAACCAGCATATAGAATTCCATTAAGATTTGGTTTTACGTATTTTTTGTAGTATTCAACACAATCTTGGATATTCCTAAAATAAACAAGTATGTCAAGATTTTCTTTACTCCGAAGTTCTATGCCAGGAATAAGATTTATCGGTTCCAAACTTGCTATAAGTGCGCCCTTTATTTCATTATGGTCTGTAATAGCTATGCCTATTCCATTCCTTTTGCAAATTTTTGCAACAGTAGAAACCTTTGTACTGCCATCAGAAAAATTGGTATGAAAATGCATATCAAAGAACATTCCCTCTTTTTGGAGTTTTAAGATGTTCATGGAATTATTGTTTTCCATTTTTAGTCTTGCAAGTTAATTTATAGTTCCAAAATCTTTATAAATATTTTCTAATCAAAAAATCCATGGCAAAATACTGTAATAGTTGCAAAGTTGAAGTAACAAGCTTAATAGGTACAACTAGCTTTATATGTCCTAATTGTGGTAAATATGAAATAATTCGTTGTCCTACTTGTAGGAAGAATGTTATAAAATATAAATGCCAAAATTGCGGATTTGAGGGGCCAAACTAAAATGGCAAATGTTGTTATAACAATAAAAATAATGCCAACTTCCCCAGATGTAGACCTGGAAGCTATTAAAGAAAAAGCTAAAGAGAAACTCTCGGCTTTTAATGCTCACGTTGGCAGCGTAGAAGAAGAACCAATAGCATTCGGCTTAAAAGCCATAAAAATTGTTTTTCTTGTTCCAGAAACGCAAAATCCTGATGCCGTAGAAGATTCTTTAAAAGAGATTGAAAACGTAGAAAGTGTGGAAATTACAGATGTCAGAAGAGCTGTTGGTTAATATCCTTTAGTGGTAACAAAATAAAAAAATTTATATATTTTTACTCTTTTAAAATCTATGGTTAAAAATGAACCTTTAACTCCAAAAGAATTGAAGGGTGTTTTTCCTGCTTTGGTTACAATAATGGACTATTCTGGAAAGGTTGATTTAGAAAGACAGGAAATGCTGATTGAGGATCTCATTTCTGCTGGTATTGATGGGATTGTTGTGATGGGAACTACTGGCCAAGCAGCAACATTCGACTATGATGAGCATATTTCTCAGGTTGTTAAAACTTTTTATATTGTAAACAAAAGAGTGCCAATAATTGTTGGAGCGGGCTCTAACGATACGAATAAAGCAATAGAACTGGCACAAAAAATTGAGAGAGAAATAGGTCCGACAACATTTTTAATGGCCACAGGATATTATTTAAAGCCGCCACTAGAAGCTGCCATATCCCATTATTTAAAAATAGCAAATTCAATTGAAGGGAATATTGTTTTGTACAATGTTCCAGGAAGAACTGTTTTGAATCTTGAGGACGAGCCTGTTATATATCTTGCAAATATAAGACCAGATAAATTTATCGGCATGAAGCAAGCAGATCCTTCTGGTGATGAATTTACAAAAAGAATTATTGACAATATAGACACAGAAAAATTTGCTGTTGTTTCTGGGGAAGATAATAAAGTTTATGAAATAATGAAGATTGGGGGAACTGGTGTAATTTCGGCTACTGCAAATGTCTGTCCTAAATTATTTAAGAAAATTACAGATGCGATGGACGTCCAAAAATATGAAGAAGCAAGAAAATATCAAGAAGAGGTTATGCCTTTTGTAGAGTATGCATTTTCAAAACCAGGAAATAACCCCATAAATATCGCCTATCTTTTTTGGTCTGGCGTTAGGGGCTGTAATGATTGTTTAGAAAATATGCTAATTACCGCAAGAGCTATTTCTATGACACTAAAAAGTGAGAAATTTAAAGAAAGAGCTAATAAAATTAAAAATCTTATGGAGAGGGGAGACAAACTTGTCTCGGAATATCTGCCAGAATATATAGGCATAGACCTTAATAAATATAGGGAAAGAGCTAAAAGGCCTAGAGAATTTAATCAGATTTTATATTTTTAATATTTTTTGAAAATGTTTGGAGCATCATTTGTATATTTACTAATCTAATTGATATTAAAGAGAAAATAACCAAAAGTATTGTGGTGAGTAAAGTTAATGCGGTGCGATGCCAATGAAATAGAAGTAGAAATTAGCGAGATCCCGAATTTCTCGAACAAAACATTTAAAAATTTTTAAGAGATTTTTTTCAGATGGATCTGCTAAATAGGGCTTACAAAATCGCTGTTCGTGATTTAAGAGCTTGTTATGCTAAAAATGGTATACTTGCTGGCTTAAGGAGATTTGATGATTATTGGGCAAGAGATTCTTTTTTTGCTTCTTTTGGCAGCCTGGAACTTAAAGACTATGAAATAGTTAAAAAGAACCTTGACTTATTTTTGAGATTCCAAAAGAAAGATGGCCAATTACCAAGAAGAATAGACCGCTACCATGTATTTTTAAAATACTGGGGTATTAAGATAAGAAGAAAAAAACTTTATCCAATATACACGACTTCTATTTTTATTACAAGGCCCATTGATCAAAACTCATTGTTTATAATTTCTTTGGAAAAATACATTCAAAAAACAAGAGACATCGCTTACCTTAGAAAAATTTTTCCAAAAGTAAAATTAGCATTGGAATGGAATTTTAACCATTATAAGAATGGCTTGCTTTGTCAAGGGTTGCTTGCGGATTGGCAAGATACAACTTTCAGAAGAGGCCATATTCTTTACGGAAATGTTTTACATTATGGTGCATTACTTTCTTTTGCAAACCTCTTGAAATTTTTAAAAGAAGATAATACAGAAATTTTAGAAAAGGCCAGAAAGCTTAAAGAAAAAATCCAAGAAACATTTTGGAATGGCAAGTTTTTTTCTTCTTGGCCAGCTGATCACGGAAGAGAATATTTTTCAACAGCTGGAAATGCCTTAGCAATAATATTTGGCATAACCACAAAAGAACAAGCAAATTCGATAGAGGAATTTGTTAAAGAAAAACTAAAGGGTTTGCCATTGCCATGTGCATACCCAAGATATTCATTGTGGAGATATGCGCCACTTAACTTTTTAAGGGGAAATTTTTTGTATCATTCTTCTTTCTCTTGGATATGGTTGGGTTGTTTGAATTGCGTGGCTTTGCAAGCCATAAAAAGAAAAAAAGATGCACTTTCAACATTACAAAAAATAGCAGAAACCATTGTAAAATATGGCAAGATTTATGAAGTTTACTATAAGGAAGTGCCTGTGATTAAAAAATTTTTCAAAGCTGACGTGCCTTTTGCTTGGTCTGCAGGACTTTTCGTTTATGCTTATCATAATTTGAAAAATAGATAAAATTATAAGCAGAAAAATTTTATTAAAAGTATGGTAACAAAGAAAGAGCTTAGCAAACTTGAAGAAGAATTGCTTACTCTTTCACAAGAAGAACAAAAAAAGAAACTTGCAGAATTTATCAAATCCTTGCCAAAAGAGGAACTTGAAAAGCTAAAAGCTAGGCAATGTCCTTTTTGTTTAATAGCTTCTGGTCAATTAAAAGCTTATAAGATCTATGAAAGCGACAGTATTATTGCTGTTCTCGACATAAATCCAGCAAATCCCGGACATACAATTATTTTTCCTAAGCAGCACATTGCAAGTATACAATCACTCAGCAACAATCAACTTCTTGAAATTTTTCAGGTTGCAAAACAGGCAATTAAAAAACTTGAAGAAAGTTTAAAGACACAAAGCTTTAATTTGCTTATTTCTCAAGGGCATCTGGCAGGCCAGGTTATTGATCATTTTTTGTTGCACGTTATTCCTAGATTTCAAAACGATGGACTTGAATTTAAATGGACACCCAAAAAAATTTCCGAGCAAGAGCTTGAAAAGCTTGCCAAGATTTTAAAAATCGAAAATGGAATCAAAGAATCTAAGCCTAAAGAGCCTAAACCAAAAAAACCTTCTTATTCTTTAGAAGAACCTATTCCATAAAAGGCTTAAAATCAATGCTGTTATAAAACCAATAAAAAAGCAAGGAACAAATGGAATGCCGTCTTTAATTTTTACTTTTGAAATCCCATTCTTTTTTAAATTTTGAATGTCTTCCTTTGTTAATCCTATTTTTCTTGCTTTACATATAAGTTTTCTATTTTTGTAAATATCGCTTACTAACATATCGCCTTCAACAAGTTCATGAATTGGCTTGTCGATAATCATAAAATTTTTTTCAACACAAAATACAAACATGAAAACAAAAAATAAGAACACAATTAAAATCCCAAGTAAAATAGCAAAACTTTCTCTTATTAAAATTTCAAAAAACAAAATAGTGGCTATGATAGCAATTAAATAAAATCTTGAAGCAATTAACAAGTTTTTAAAATTTTTTTTGAACTTTTTTTTGTTTTTAATTGCTAAATACACAGCATATGCAATAGCAAACAAGCCACCTGCTAAAAATGTAAATAGAAGGAATAAAACAAGAAAAAAGGAATGTTTGTTTAGCGGGCTAACAGGAAATGCTATAGCTATTGCAGTAAGCAATTTAAAATCTCCACCACCCCAATGACCTGTTCTGTAAAGTAAATAGCCAAAAACAATTCCTGCCAGAGACGTTACTAAATACATCAACGAAAAATCAAACATCCTATAAAAAGCTGCTAAGCCAATAAAACTGTAACTCAACCAATCTGGAACCTCTTTTGTTTTTATATCCGCTATAGAAGCAAATAAAAGCCATATCGTTGCAAATACTATCAAAAGACATTCCATAGATTTTTAACACAAACAAAATTTATAAATCTTTTTCGGCATACTTTTTAGCATGATCTCTATAGTTGGTGCTGGTCCAATTGGATGTTATGTAGCTTATTTATTTGCTAAAGCAAACCATGATGTTGCTATTTTTGAAGAACATGCCGAAGTTGGTAAACCTGTTCAGTGTACTGGTTTAGTAACAAGCGAAATTAAAAACTGTTTAAAACTAAAGGAGAATGTTATTGTAAATAAATTAAAAAAAGTTGTAACTGTTTCACCTTCTGGAAAAAAGCTTACAATAAAATTCAAGAATCCAAACTACTTGCTTAATAGAGAAAAATTTGATAAATACCTTTGTTCACTGGCTCAAGATAATGGTGTAAAGCTGTATTTAAAACATAAATTTTTAGATTTCAAAAACCCATATTTAATCCTTAATAACAAGAAACATTTTAAAACAGATATTCTTATAGGCGCAGATGGGCCTTTATCAAGGGTTGCTAAAGCTTGTAATTTATTCGGAAAGAGAAAATTCGTTATCGGCTTTCAAGCAAGAGCAAAATTGCAGGATATAGAAAAAGAAGCAATAGAATTCTATCTTCATGAAGGTTATTTTGCGTGGATAGTACCAGAAAATGAATCTTTTGCAAGAGTTGGTGTAGTTTCTGAAAGCGATGTTAAAAAAAGGTTTGAAATATTTTTAAAAAACCTTAACAAAAAATATAGAATCAAGAATTTTCAAACAGGGCTAATCCCTATTTATAACCCTAAATTAAAGTTACAAGCTTCTAATGTTTATATTGTCGGGGATGCTGCTACTTTGGTTAAGCCAACAACATATGGCGGCATTATTCCAGGGCTAAAGGCAGCAAATTTGCTTTTTAAAGCCATAACTGAAAATTTGAATTACGAAAAACTTGTTAGGAAAGAAATCGGAAAGGAGCTGTTTTATGGTTTGTTAATAAGAAAAATGCTTAACAAATTATCTGCAAGCGATCTAGATAACTTAGTAGAGAGTTGTAACGAAAAACAAATTAAAAAGATACTTGCAGAAACAGATAGAGAATTTCCATCAAAGATATTGATGCAGCTGCTTAAAAAGCCAACATTTTTAAAATTTGCTAAGGCAATAGTCAAGCCTGGTTCATAGTAAATTTTAAATAGATTGGACTCTTGAATTTTAAATGCCTAAAAAAGCTGTTGCCTGGGGTGCTGCTGTACTTGTTATATTAATTGCTTTGTTTATGGTTTTATACATCTTGATGGTTTCTCCAGAGGAAAGAGAACGCTTGCTCTCTCCTAATGAAACAGCCGAACAACCATCAGCTGAACCAGCAGAAGAAGTGACGGCTGAAGAAAACATGTCTTTGCTGATGGAGTCTCCAGGAAAACTGTATGTTGCAAAAACCGACAAAGTAAAACACGAGGTTCCTTCTATTAACCTTTACGTCAAAACACAACCTTCTTTAAAACAACTTGCAGAAAGCTTAACAATAGAAAGGGGCTTCATAAGCTCTTCTCCAAAGGAACTTAGTTTTCCAATTGATGAGCTAGCAAATCTTGAAAAAGTTTCTTTAGTTTTTAATGCTGTACAATCTTCTGGAAGGCTAGAAATTTGGCTTAATGATCACCTTGTCTATGATTCTGAAGCTTCAGGTGTTGAAATTGTGACCCTTCCCAATACATATCTTAAAGAAAAAAATAAAATAACTTTTAAGGTTAATCATCCTGGACTGGCTTTTTGGAAGAAAAATAAATATGTCCTTAAGGATATAAGCTTAAAATTGGAATACAAACTTCTAAATCCTGAAGAAAAGAGAACTTTTGTTTTATCTACTGATGATTATGAAAATTTAAAAACAGGCAAATTGGAGTTTAATTTTTATTGTAATAATCTGGAGGATACAACAACAATAAAAGTCTTGCTTAATAAAAAAGAAATCTTTTCAGAAGTTGTTGGTTGCATTGCTGGTTCTAGAAGTATAGAACTTAGCAAAGAGGATTTTGAAAAAGGAAAAAATGAATTAATCTTTAGCATAGGTGGAGGAGATTTTCAATTTAATAACATCTTTGTTGAAACTTCATTAAAAGAAACAACATATCCAACCTATCATTTCAGTGTTGATAGCAGCGTAATGGAAAAAATAAACCAAGGAAAAAAGGTTTATCTTTATTTGGCCTTGCCTGAAACTGGTAGAAAATCTGCAACTATTAACATAAATGGTTATCAGTTTTCTTTGAACACAGAAAACAACGAATATGAAGTGAGTGTTACGGATTATATAAAACTTGGTGATAATTTTATTAAAATTGTTCCTGGAAATTCGTTTGCTGTTGATCTGTTAAGAATTTATATATAAAATGGTGGAATTGTCAAAAGCTTGGGTACCTTTAAGAATTTGGTCTAAAATTTTATGGTTTGCATTTTTTTTAATTGTTTTATTAATCGCGATTTTCGGAAGTATTGTTATGTTTACTTTTTTTTCTTCTTTGTTTACGCCAACTGGAGCAACAAGGGTAGCGATGGTTTTAGAGAATGTGCCAATTTTAAAACACGCACCAAGGGCTGCTATAGCAATACTAGAAGCTGCCCAACTCAAACCTGAAACAAAAGAAGTAGGCGTAGAGGAACATCAACAAGAGAATTTCGGGATTTTCGTAACACAATTTAAGCCTATGCAAGGTGTTGTGTATCCAAATCAACCAGTATATCTTACTGCTACATTATCTGTAGAGAAAATACCTGAAGAGAAAGTTATAACTTTGGATTTTTCAAAAGCGTGTTATGTGGAAAACTATACTGGTGCAATAACTGTGGAACCAAAACAATTAATGGTTGATCATACTTGGGAAGGTTCTACACAAACAGTTAGTTGTACGTTTGAAAATGGTTTCCAGCTAGAGGAAGATAAGTCTGAGGGTTCTGTAATTGTTAGATTTATTCCAACATTTTTTTATTCACAAACCGTTGTTTGGCAACCTTACGCTAAAAGTTTTCACGAGCCAACAGATAAGCCTCTTCAACCAAGTTATGGAAGCAGCAAAGGTCCAATAGAGATCGTTTTGGGAAGCCAGAATAGTCAACCATTTTATTCTGATATGAATTATGTTTTATATCTTAAAGTTAAATCTGATTGGGATGGTGGTTTAAAAGAGATAAAAGATTTGAAACTTTTTGTTCCAAGTGGTGTAGAACTTGAAGTGAACTCTCCGGGCTGCAATTTTATAAAGGTTGGTGGCTATTATACTTTAACCAATGACGCATTAGAAAAAACCAATGTTGATTGCTCTGCCTTAAAAGCCCTTAGCGCAGAACTTTTAGTGCACATCAATAACGTGATACGAGGAAAATACGGAACATTAAGCAAGAAAGTACCTTCGTACAGAGAATGTGTCGAGCAATACAAGAAAGAATTCACATATTTTTGTCCGTTTAGAGTTTACACAACAGAAATGCAACCTTCTAAAATACAATTTAAGGCCGAAGTTGATTATGTTTACCAACTTCACAAACCAACAATTGTTGATATAATAGCACTCCCAACATCATAGAAAGTTTTTTAAATTTCTTGGCATTAAATTTTTTATGAGAAACTTTATTAAGGTTTTACCTTTTATAGTTCTGTTCTTGGTAATTGGTGCTTGCCCTCAGGGACCTGGATTTGGTCCTGGTGGAGGAAAATCTATAACCAATGTAATAGAAATAAATTTTTTACCAAGTCGACCTCCTTCAAGCATTTACGAGAATTCACAATTTTACATTGCTTTAGAAGCTAAAAATTTTCATGACAAGCAAAAAGATGTCTATGTTTGTGTTTTTGATGATTTTACCGATTATTTTGGAGGGGTACCTTCAGCAAGTTGTAAGGTTGCCAATTTGCCACCAGCGCAGCATTTTAAGGAAGAAATAATACCTTCTACCGAGAAATTATATTTCCCCGATCAAAGTGGAAGATATTATTATAAAAATTTAGAAAAAGATGAAGACGTAAAGGTCACTTTAAGAGCAAGATATGAGCATACAACAAAAGCTACAACTACAATCTGTTTAGCCCGTGACTATGATCTAGGTTGTGAAATGGTAAAAACAATAACTCCAGAAAATTTTGATGGGCCTGTTAAAGTTATGTCTATCAAAAAAGAAATCATTCCTTTAGGCGACAACCAGATTACATTAAGGCTAGAAATTGATATTAAAAATGCTGGTAATGGAAAAGTGATAAGCTCATCAGATGTTTCTAGTTTAGAAGTTTCTGAGCCGTTTATTGATGTAAGTGTAAATTTGCAAGGCATAACTAACAAATTTAATTGTGAACCAAAATACCAAGGTAAGATTAAAATGATAAACAATGCTATAACCTTAAAATGTTCGACAGACATAAAGTTGGATCAAGACTATCTTGAAAACCCCCTAATTGTTAATGTTCGCTACGGATATGAAATAGAAAAAGTAATAAATGTAAAGGTGTTGAATAAATAAAATGAAAAAAGCATTTGTAGTGCTGTTGATTTTGAGCATTGTTTTTATGGGTGCCCAGTGTGGAAAGAAAAAAACAGAAGCTCCAAAACCATTTTCTGGGGGTTCTGAAGGTTTAGCAATTAGCTTTGCAGAAAACGCACCATTGGAAAGCTTCACAAGGGGAGAGGAGATTCCTGTAAGTGTGGTGTTAAAAAATAAGGGTGAGTACAATGTTCCTGCTGGAAAAGCAAAAGTAAAATTATTTGGAGTTGATTTAAAGAGTTTCAATTTGGAAAATGCTGGAAATTATAAAGCTACTACAGAACCTTTGCAAGGGAAATCTGCACTTTATCCAGAAGGAAGCGAAGTTGTAATGGATTTAGGAAATTTAAATTACAAACCGTCCATTCCCGGAGATTTTCAGGAATATACTTTGAAGGCTAGGGTGTGCTATGAATACAAAACAACAACATCTGTACCAATTTGTATAAAACCAAAAATTGCTCAAGACAGCACAGTATGTACTGTGGAGCCAGAGACAGAAGTTGAAGAAGGATTTGTATCTTCTTCTCCAGTGCAGCTAACCTCTATTAGCACAGAACAAGTTGGAAGTAACAAGGTAAGATTTTCTCTGACCTTTGAAAATAAAGGTAATGGAAAAGTATATTCTGCTGATGTAAGCTGCGAGGACCTGGAAGATACTGTTAAAAGATCACTCCATGAGGGTGAGTTGAAAATAAAGGTAGAGTCTCCTACATCAATCGTGTGTACACCTCAAAACCTTAGAGAATTCACAGCAAGGCTTGAAAATGGAAAAGCAACTGTTGTGTGCGTGGTTACATCCAATGAAGCAGTTAAAGATTATCTAAACCTAGATGTTTACTTTAAATATGTTTCAGAAACAAACAAAAAATTAACAATTTACAGTAGTGAAATCTAAAACTTTTTATATTATTTATTCTTTCTTTTTTTCATGGATCCGGTAATTGTTAATGCTGATTTGCATGTTCATGGTTTGTATTCTGGTGGTGTAAGTAAGAATATGCTGCCGAATGTGATAGCTGAGCAAGCACCTTTGAAAGGCTTGCAGCTTATAGCTACTGGCGACATATTGCACGGAAAATGGCTTAATCTGATGCTTGAAAACTTAAAAGTCCTTGAAAATGGTTTGCTTGAGCATGCAAATGGCACAAAGTTTATCTTGCAAACAGAAGTTGAAGACTCAAAAAGAGCACACCATATCATATTATTCCCGTGCTTGGATAAGGTACATGAGCTTAGAGAAGAATTCAGTAAATATACTACAAGCCTTGACACAGATGGCAGACCAAAAATTAACCTTTCAGCAGAGGAAATCGCAGAAATATGTAACAAGGCAGAGTGCCTAATAGGTCCATCACATGCATTTACGCCATGGACAGCTATTTTCAAGGAGTATAATTCATTAAAAGAATGTTACGGCAATCAAACAAATAAAGTGTATTTTCTTGAGCTTGGCTTAAGCGCAGACACCAACATGGCTGATAGAATTTCTGAATTACATCACGTTACATTTATTTCAAATTCAGATTCGCATTCGCCTTGGCCAGATAAAATGGGCAGGGAATTTAATAGATTTCAATTGCAAGATCTTGACTTTGATTGTATAGCCAAAGCCCTAAAAGGCAACCAGAACAATAAAATTGTACTTAATGCCGGCTTTAATCCTTTAGAAGGAAAATATCACAAAACAAGATGCATGGGTTGCTTGCTATTCTTTTCACTTGAACAAGCAAGGATGTTTAATTGGAGATGCCCAAATTGTGGCAAGCCTATTAAAAAAGGCGTAGCTGATAGGATAGAGGAGCTTGCTGATCTGCCTTCAGGAAATCATCCAGAATTTAGACCAAAGTATTTGCATATTATTCCACTTAGCGAAATCATAGCTTTAGCTCTCGATTTAAACGCACACGCTGTTAAAGTTCAAACATTATGGCAAAAGTTTGTCAGCGAATTTGGTAACGAAATTACTGTTCTTGTTGAAAAAGATATCTCAGAATTAGAAAAGCTAAACAAAGAAGTTGCAAAATATATCGGCTACTTTAGACAAGATAAAATTTCTTATCTTCCAGGAGGAGCAGGCGTTTATGGCAAACTCTTAAAACCAGGAGAAAAAGTAGAAATAGAAAAATATTTGTTCAGACAAAAATCGCTTGCAGAATTTTAGTAAACTATCCAATATAATTTAAATCTTCTTCTTCGTATTCTTCAACCAAGTCAAATTCATCAATAATGTCTAAGCTATGCTCTTCTTCCTGGGTTAATGCGTTATTCAATTCTTTGTTAAGTTTTTTCAAGTTTAACCCAAGCTTTAATTTATTTTCAAGTATGTTTAGCAATTCCTTTGCACCTTTTAGACCCATATAATTCGGATGCCCATATGTTTCAGCAAGTATATTAACAGCAGGGATTCTTTTTTGAGCAGCTAATCCTACAAGCAATCCAGAAACCCCTATGATAGGACCTATTATCCCGTTAATCCTGTTTTTGCCTTTCATATACTTTTCAAGCACTCTTTTATCATTAGCAGCACAAAATATTTTCGGCTTTTTTGGTTCAACTTTTAAGCCAATCCCACCAAGAGTAATAATTTCTTTACAATTGTGTTTTTTGCACAATTTTAAAATTTGATTGCAGAATTCATGACAAGAAGCCTCATCAGCAGGCTGTGCATCACCTGCAACAATAAATATTGACCTATTTTTTATTTTTTTATGATACACAGCAATGCTCGGCAATTCTACCATATTTTGCTCATTTACAAAAACATAATTAGGCAACTTCTGAGAAGCAATTTCATAGACTTTTTCAGCTTTTAATTCATCAACAATAAAATCTACAGCAACTTTGCCAACATTTCCAATTCCTGGAAGGCCTTCTATTAATACAGATTCTTTTGCAGGCTTAACTTTCTTTACCACTTTTATGCTCCATTTCAATTTTATACCTCCTTCTATAGCTTGACCACTTATCTTCTTGTTTGAACCTTGGTGGCAATGGTGAGTATGTTTTTGATTTGCATTTAGGACAGATTTCTTGTAATGTATATAAGTTACACTTTTTGCATTTAAAAATCTTATGCATCTTATTGCTGTCTTACAAATTCTGCGCTTCCACCATATGAAATTACAAAACTTGAGATTTTTTCAACAGCTTGCTTTAAGATGTTTTCAGCATCTTTAAAATCTTTAGACTTAACAACGATTTCGTATCTTGGTGCTGATACATATCTTAGCATTATATGTTCATCTTTGATTTGCAATAAGGCTTCTTTGATAATTTCTATTCCATTTTCTTTTGCGCAGCTCAACATTAGCGTGCCTTTAATTTCCACTTCTGGAAGTTTAAAATTTTCTTTTATTACCTTTAGAAGTTCCTCAGTTTGTTGTTTGTTAAGTTTTGTTTCTTGAATAAGATTTTCATTTTCAAGGACTTTATAAAAATATTCTGGCAAAGACCCATATTTTTCAATAACATCATATCCGAATTTTTTGTACATTTCTTCCAAGGAAATTCCAAATTTCTTACCTACAAACTCGAGGAGCTTTTCAGCCTTAACCTCAAGTTTATGTTGGGAAAGTTTTTCTGCTTTTGCTTTCTCAGAGACCCTTCTTAATGAGAGCTCCACTTCCTTGCCCTTAATTCTTAAAACCTTACAGACAATTCTCTTACCTTCTTTTACAAAGTCTCTAAGGTTTCTTATTCTTCCTGGGCTTATTTCTGCTATATTAATTATGCCTTCCAAGTTTTTATATTCATCAATACTAACAAAAACAGAATGCGAAAGTATTTTTTTAACTGTACATAAGACAAGTTCTCCTTCTTCAGGCAAACCAGGTTTCTTATAGAACATTTTTATTCAAGCACTTCAAGAACATCAGCATTTACCTTTGCTTTTCCTCCAGTTGGCTCGGCAATGATTTCTTTACAAACTAAACATTTTACTGTTGTAGATGCTTTTTCAAATATAATCTGCTCATTTTTACATTTCTTACATCTTACCCTTAAAAATTTGCTTATTGGTTCAAGCTTTTTCATTTTGCAAGTTCGAATTTTTTAAGCCTCCCGGCAAGTGCTGTTGTTATGCTTTTTTCGCATTCCTTGCAAGTAAGCCTAACATTTGGCTTTTTGCTTGTTTTAATGCCAACTCTTTTTGGTTTTGCTGGCTTAGACCCCCATCTTCCTTTATTGCCATAACCTCTTCCAAGGCCTCTTTTTTGTCCCCTCTTAATTGAGCCTTTTTTCAAAGATCCTCTCTTGCCACCAGTTTTTAAAATGCTTACTTTGTGTTCTGTTTTCTTTTTGCAATATTTACAATATCTTTTTATTGTTTTTGGTACTTTCATTGTATTGCTTGGGCTTTATTTTGCTTTATTAGTACTTCAGCAACCTTTTTTGGCAAGTTTGCTATGTCTTCTGGGTTGAAAGGCCCGTAAATGTTAAGGTCCTCACCAACTATTTCTGGAACAGCTTCCAAAAACCTTACTAGTATAGTTTTTTTAGCAATATTATCCATTTTTAATATTTTCGATTCCTGTTCAGGATTTTTAGTCTCTTGATTTCCAATCTTTTGTTTTTCTTCCTTTTGCAACTTGTCTTCTTGCATGGACTTAATATTTTGATCTTTTTCGGCTTCAACTTTTGATGACAGGTCTGAAGAAGATAAAGGAGACATTTCCAAGCAAGGATTTTCACCTTTAAGAATCTTAGCAAGAATGGCATTTCTAAAATGGTCCAAATCTGCTTTTATTCTTTCAAAGAGTTCTTTTTCTTCCTTCAAGAGTTTTATATCTTTAGGCATGCTATTAAGCCTAGAAGCAGCCAAAGCAAGCTCTATGATTTTGCGTTCTCTTCTTTCGTAAAGTTCATTTATAATTTTCTTAGAATTTTCAAGCTGTTTCTTTATCTTTTGGGCCTCGCTGCTGGAGAAAATGCTTTCCTTTTTCGAATCGATCATCTCTTTTTTAAGTCTTATATAATTAGTAACATCACCATAAAAGCTGCTTTCAAGCTCCTGGAGCTTATTGTTTAGCTTTTCCTTCCTGAGCAATTCATAAAGCGTATCAAAAGTTATATCTGCCATGTAAAATTTAGAGATTGCAATTTTAAATAATTTTGTGTGATTTATTACACTAAAAATCAAGTTAACTGTAGAGTAGTAAAAAAATCGAAAAGCTTAAAAAGCCTCTGATTTTTCAAATTTTAAAAATGGGATTAAAAAGGAAATTGGCGAACATTGTATTGATGGTACCATTAGCCTTTAGCCTATACCTTGGGTGTAAGCAAAAAGCGGAAAAATATCAAACAATAAAGGGCGTACCCGTTAGTGTGGGGAGGAGTGTTTCATGTATGGCTGTTGTTCTGGACACTAAAGAGCATAAAAAAATATTGGGGTACACTTGCACTACCGAATGGGATAAATTTGCTAAAGCGATGGCTTTAATCCAATCTGAAATTTCGGACGGCGATACCGAACTAATTGAATTAACCGGAAAATATGTTGGAGACGATTTTTATTATGAAGATGTAAAAATTAACGATTATAAAATTAAGTTTCGTACCATTATGAATTACAAAAAAAATTAAAAAGTTTCTTATTTTCTAGCAAACATATTAACCCAGGTGACATCCATCTTTTTCTTTTTTTCAATCATTTCTTTAATTACTTTAAAACCACTCTTCTCTATTAGTTTTTTGAGCTCTCGTGAAAAGTAATAAACAAAATATCTTTCTTTCCCGTATCGATTGGATTTGACAAATTTTTCCCCTGTACCTTCTTTAACAGATATGTACATTAGACCTTTAGGTTTTAAAACCTTGTAAAATCCGTCTAATGTTCTTTGGGCATCTTTTCTGGGAATGTGTAAGAATGAAGCGCATGCCCACAAACCATCAAAGTGGTTGTCTGGAAAATTTAGATCTCTCATATCCATTAAATAAAATTTTGCATTTGGAGCATTTTCTTTTGCAATTTCTAATAACTTCTCACTTAAATCAATACCCACAACTTCAAAACCTTTCTCAGAAAAAAATTTTGCATCTCTTCCAGGACCACAACCAACATCTAAAATTTTGGTACCATATAAATTTTTTATAAAAAACTCTAAATGAGATTTTATTACGTCAATGGAATTGTTTATTTGGAAATATTCTTCCGCACAGTTATTATATGTT
>Ga0190334_1000159_pt1 | contig 34630 bp, 33 predicted proteins | sample 48720478_MG_FD_161270 | JGI IMG/M metagenome (GOLD analysis project Ga0190334, IMG submission 161270) | Hydrothermal vent sediment bacterial communities from Southern Trench, Guaymas Basin, Mexico - 4872-04-7-8_MG | ecosystem: Environmental > Aquatic > Marine > Hydrothermal vents > Sediment ... | reverse complement strand
ATAAAACCACAAATAAAATAACACTTCTCCTCATCCTTCACCTCTTAATATTTTATTTCAAAAAAATTATACTCCCTTTTTTTTATTTTTTCAATAAGAAATACGGATCACTACTATTTTTAAAAGAATGTTTGAAATTTTTTTAATTTTAAGTTAAATTTAATTGTTATGATAATATGGAGGGAAAAGATATGAGTAATGGGGAAAAAGAATTTTCCTATGTTTCAACAGTTCACAATCCTGAGCCTGATTACACAAGACCACTCCTTCAGCTTACAGAGGAGCAAAGGAATCAACTTTACAAAAGATTAAAGTTCCTTTATGGAAGGGAAAAAGCAGATGAATATTTACCTGAACTTGAAAGGATTTTAAAGGTATATTATGCTCATAAATCCGATGAGTTAAAAGAGAGAGAAAAGAATTTTGCTCCTGAGGAGAGATTTACTCAAAAGGACATAATTTTGATTACTTATGGGGATTTGATTGTAGGAGGTAATGAAAAGCCTTTAAAGGCTCTTGAAAAATTTTGTGATAGTTATTTAGAAGGGGAGATAAGTACGATCCATATTTTACCATTTTTCCCTTACTCCTCTGATAGAGGGTTTTCTGTCATTGATTTTACAACAGTGGATCCAAGACTTGGAACATGGGAAGATATAGAAGAGCTTGAGAGGAAATATCAATTAATGTTTGATGGTGTATTTAACCATGTTTCTTCAAAAAGCCGATGGTTTCAGGAATTTTTAAATGGTAATAAAAGGTATCAGGAGTATTTTGTTTCATTTAAATCACCAGATGAGATAACTCCTGAGCAGAGAAAATTGATTTTCAGACCGCGGACTTCTGATATTCTTTCTAAATATCAATCAATAAATGGTCCTGTTTATGTTTGGACAACCTTTTCCAATGATCAGATAGATTTAAATTATAAAAGTCCTGAAGTTTTGATGAGGGTAATCGAGATCCTTCTTTTTTATGTTAGGCATGGAGCAAGTATAATAAGATTGGATGCTGTTACTTATCTTTGGGCTGAGCCGGGTACAAGTTGTATTCATCTTGATCAAACTCATGAGATTGTAAAGCTATTCAGGGATGTCTTTAAAATTGTTGCTCCATGGGTTGCTCTAATAACAGAAACCAATGTGCCTCATAAGGAAAATATTTCATACTTTGGAAATGGTAATGATGAAGCTCAAATGGTATATAATTTTGCACTTCCACCTTTGGTTCTTTACACTTTTTATAAGGAGGATGCAACTGCAATAAGTAATTGGGCAGCTGGGTTAGAGTTAAAATCAAAAACAAACACATTTTTTAATTTCTTGGATTCCCATGATGGAATAGGTCTTATGGCAGTAAAGGACATTTTACCTAAGGAGGAAATAGAATTAATTATTGAAAGAGCAAAAAAACACGGGGGGATAATTTCTTACAGAGCCGTTGCTGGGGGTGGGAAAGAGCCTTATGAGATTAATATAACATGGTTTAGTGCTCTTAATGATGAAAATGATGAGTCCGAAGATATTGCCTTTCAGGTTAAAAGATTTGTTGCATCAAGAGTTATGGCCTTGGTTTTGGCGGGTGTTCCCGGTATTTATCTCCATAGTATGATCGGGACTCAGAATGATATTCAAGCTGTCTTAGAGACAAAATCAAACAGAGCCATTAATAGAACAGTGGTTTCATATGAAGCTATAATGAATGCTTTAAAAGATCCTCTATCAAAAGTTTCAAGGATAAGTAGAGAGTTTGGAAGACTTGTTAAAATTAGATCAAAGGAAAGAGCTTTTCATCCTAATGGTGAACAGAGGATTATCAAACTTTCTCCAAAAGTTTTTTCTGTTTTAAGAAAGTCTCCTGAAGGGGATGAAACAATACTTGCAATGATAAATATTACAAAAGATATTTGTAAGTTTGGAATCCCGGTGACGAAGTATGGTGGAAGATACTGGAAAGACCTAGTTAGTGAAATGGACTGGATGGCTGATGATGATGGAAAAATATATCTTAAAATTATGCCGTATGATGTAGTTTGGTTAAAAGAGATTAAACAGCAAACTTAATGCTGAAAAGTGTTCAAATATTTAATAAAATTTCAAATCATTATGAAAAATTTAACTTTCTTTCAAGCTTTGGCATTGAAAAATTTTGGAGAAGAAAACTAAGAAAGTTTATAGATAGTAAGAATAATTTTATTTTAGATTTGGGAGTGGGTACGGGGGTTTTTTCAGAGGCAATCAAAGAGAATGGGTTTATAATAGGAATAGATCCTTCATTTAAAATGATTATGGAGGGTAAAAAAAAGAGGGAGTTTATAAAATTTGTAATGGGGGTAGGAGAGAAACTACCTTTTAAGAATGAAAGTTTTGACTGCATTATCTCTGCCTATGTAATGAGGAATCTTGATAGTGTCAGGATTACTCTGAGTGAAGCATTGCGAGTTTTAAAACCTGGAGGAAAGATAATAATTTTGGAGTTTTTTCCTCCGAAAAATGTTGTCCTTAGATTTTTTTATAAATTTTATTTGGGGAGGATAGTCCCCTTTTTTTACGGGTTCTTTTATAAAGACACTTTACCTATAAAATATTTTTCAAACTCGATTTTCTCTTTTATGAAAGTATCAGAGTTTTCAAGTTTGCTTAATAATATTGGATTTGTTAAAATCAAAATTGTGAAGACTTTTTTGGGAATATCTTTTTATTTTTTAGGTGAAAAGAGTGAATAAGGTAAAAGAATTTATAAAACTTTTAAGAGTTCATCAGTGGATAAAAAATGTGTTTATATTTTCTCCAATGATTTTTTCAAAGAATTTTTTTAATACCGAAGATTGGAGAAAGATTCTTTTGACCTTCATGGGCTTTTCTCTTGTTGCTTCTTCTTCATATGTTCTTAATGATATTGTTGATAGGGAAAAAGACAGGCTTCATCCAGTTAAGAAAAACAGGCCAATCGCATCTGGTAAAATTTCTGTTTTAGAGGCAGTTTTCCTTTTCATCTTTCTTTTTTTGATTGGAGTTTATATAAGTTATTCTGTTGATAAAGGGGTGGCTCTTTTTACCCTTTCCTACTTTTTTCTAATACTTTTATATTCTCTTTTTCTCAAAAGAATGGTCTTCATAGACATGATAACAATTGCAATAGGTTTTGACATACGAGCTCTTGTTGGAGCTTATGCAATTAGGGTGGAGCTATCCTCATGGCTTGTAATTGATCTTTTTCTCCTGGCACTTTTCCTTGCTGCTACAAAAAGAAGACAGGAACTTATTAAGCTTAAGGATGCTGACAAGCACAAAAAGGTGTTATCATATTATTCACTCTCCATGATAGACCAGATTATTCCTATTTTAACATCAACAACATTAATTTCTTACATAATCTATACATTGTCTCCTAAAGTTAGTACATATTTTGGAACCGAATATTTTTATTTGACTGTGCCTTTTGTGGTCTATGGTATTTTTAGATATCTTTACATTATCTATAATAAAGATACATTCGGAGATCCCACATATCTTTTAATTCATGACTGGCCTCTGATATTGGATATAATTTTGTGGGGGATCAGTATTATAGCTTTGATTTATCTTTATTAATGAAGCAAAAACTTTTGAATAAGAAAATTCACAAATTCTCAGATTCTTTTAATTACTATCTCAGAAAAAATAATATGAAAGATGTAAAATGAAAAGATGTAATTTTTTTGACAGGGAAAAGATTATATACTAATATAATTTACCTATTTCATTGGTAAGAGAGAAAAATGTTTGGGATGATTTACACATTTTTGATTGTTCTCATAATGACAATTGCTCTTGCAAAAGAACTCCACAAACCATCTTTTATTTTATTTTCATCTTTAATTATTTTATATTTAGGGAGAGTTATATCTTTAAATGAAGCATTTTCAGGTTTTTCAAATCATGGAATGTTAACAGTTGCAGCTCTTTTTGTAATTTCATATGCTTTGCAAAGCTCCACCTCTTTTACTCTTTTTATTGAAAAACTTCTTGGTAGCGGAGAAAATAGATTTATTTACTTTAAATTGATGTTTCCCGTGGCTTTTCTTTCCGCCTTTTTGAATAATACGCCTATAGTGACTTCTCTAATACCAGTTATTAAACGATGGGCCAAGAAAAATAACCTTTCCGCTTCAAAGTTCTTGATTCCACTTTCTTATGCCGCAATATTTGGAGGAGTGTGTACTCTTATTGGAACCAGTACAAACCTTGTTGTACATGGTTTAATGATTGACAATGGTCTTGGTGGTTTTTCTTTTTTTGAGTTGTCAAAAGTGGGTGTTCCTATTGCTATTTCAGGTATATTGTATTTTGCATTATTTGGGTATAAACTTTTACCTGATAGAAAGGATATAACCTTACAATTGGGAAAATCCATAAGAGAATTTGTGACAGAAATAAAAGTTGGAAGAAAATTTCCATTTATAGGTAAAACAATAGAAGAGGCAAACCTTAGGCACTTAAAGGGGCTTTATTTATTTCAGATAAAAAGAAATGAAGAAGAGATATCATCAGTATCTCCATCCGAAAAAATTTTATTGGGGGATAGACTCTTTTTTGTTGGGTTGCCGGAAACAATTTATGAATTATTGAAAATTCCCGGGCTTGATGTTATTAATGATCCTGATTTCGACCTGCAAAATATAGATTCTGATAAGATGGCTGTGTATGAAGCTGTTATATCGAACAGTTCTCCCCTTTGCGGTCAAAATGTGAGAGAAAGCAAATTCAGAACAAAATACAAAGCTGTTATTCTTGCGATTCATCGTAATGGAACCCGAATTAATAAGAAAATAGGCGACATTGTATTGCAACCGAATGACACGCTTTTACTTCTGGCTAATAAGGATTTTCATAAAAAATGGTATAATTCCACGGATTTTTCGTTAATTAGTCCGAGTATTAGCGAATATTCCAAACCCAAAAAGAAGGGTAATTTAGCTTTGGCTTTGACTATATTAATGATTCTTTCTGTTGTCTTTGGAATCTTCAAATCTATGCTTGTAGCAGCATCAATTACAGCAGGGCTGATGGTTGCAACCAACATAATAAGTATAAATGATGCAAAAAGAGCTATAGATTTTGATGTGTTAATTGTTATTGCTTCATCCTTTGGTATTGGTAAAGCTATTGTAAATTCAGGGATCGCGGATTTGGTAGCAAAATTTTTAATTGATTTGCTCCAATCTTACGGAATAATTGCGATTATCGCGGGGCTATTTTTAATAACCAGTTTTTATACTGAGATTATAACGAATAATGCTGCCGCTGCTTTAATCTTTCCAGTAGCTATTAGTTTGGCATCGAAAATGCACTTAGATCCGAGACCTTTTCTTATAGTTTTAACCGTGGGGGCATCCTCTTCTTTCGCAACTCCAATTGGATATCAAACAAACTTAATGGTTTATACCCCAGGAGGCTACAAATTTTCGGATTTTTTAAAAACAGGATTGCTTGTTAATATACTGGTTGGTTTTGTATTAACCTTAACTGTTTATCTTATTTATTTTAAATAGAAAAATGGAAAGCACTTTTTTCAGGTTTGTCCTTTTTTCAAGAAATTTTGAAAATCCGGAGCAACTTATAACTCTGATTCATATTTTTTAATTAAAAGTTATAAGGCAGTTAAATCACGAAAATCTCAAACTTTCCTTTATACCATAGTTTTCCTCCCCAAATAATCATTATTCCATCCAAAAAGGAAAATTCCTCTAATAATTTTTCAGGTTTGCAATTATCTTTTATTTTATTAGCTATACTTGTTGCAAATGCATCCGATTTAGTTGCAGAAGATGAGATTACAGTTACAACATCAGCTATTCCAAAGCTCAGAGAGTGTCCTATTTTTCCTGACGAGGACGCTATTCCGAATTTTCCGGAGGGGAGCTCTATGCCTATCTTATTTTCAAAAAGTTTATTACCAGAAAAAATCATTATTCGAGTAGATCTGTTAATAGAAAGAGCTATATCACCTCCATTTTCAATAAATATGTTTTCTGCTAATTTTTCCGCTTCCAAAAGAAGTTCATCAGCAAAAGCTCCTGCTACTGCTGCCATGGGGCCTACCGCTGCTTTCTTTGATTCTTCAATCATTTCTCCTATAAAGTGAATCTCGCTTCTTAAGTTTAAAGGTACAAGACTTGATCTAAAATCAGGATTTTTCTCAATAAAATTTTCAATGAGTTCATATGTGTTTTCTAGTTTTTCAGCAATCTTTCTTTGAAATTTTATCTTATCAATAAAAATTTTTTCAAAACCTATTAATAGATTTGAAAATCTGAAGTTTATCTCAAAAAAGTTCAAATCAGTTCTTATATCTTTTCTATAAAACACCTATCCTCCAAAATTCTCAAATTTACCGTATATCGGTAGGTTTTCAACAGGTTCTGTGAGGAAAAAGTGCCTTGATAAGATTTTATCTTTTAGTATTTTTAGTATTTCTTCTGCTTTAGCATGCTTTGTAAGGGATCTTACCGGGATCTTCTTTCCTTTGAAAGTTACCCTTCTCTCTATGAGTTCCTTGTACGAGATTTTCCCTATAATCTCTCCTTTACTATAATCTTCAATGTTTGTAATTATCTCCTTATTTCTTACGGAAACATATCTTGCAATTTCTTCGTTTAAAATTGGGATGGGAATTCCAATTGAAATATAAATACTTACTCCGTATCCCGGTATGTACACAGGCTTTATGAACTCTTCTTTTACATTTCTCAAATCTGCTATTATTGCAAGAGTTGCTCCAGGGCCTATCGGAAGTCCGGTTTTCCTATTTCTTTCTTTTTTAGCATTAAATTGTGTCCCTTCCCACGCAATAAAGCCTTCCCCTCCACCGAAGAAAATCTTTGTTCCTATTCCTATTGTCTTAAGATAAGGATCATTTATAAGAGGAGAGATTTCCCCAGTTCCGGCAAAATTCATACTTCCGAAATGAGGACTTATTCTACCTAAGTATGTCTTTAATTCCTTATTAGAACTATTTACCGCAGCATTGTAATTTTGGTAATTATTTCGAGGGTTAAAAAAGTAAACCTGATTTATATCCTTTATTGAAAATTCAGTCTCATACTCACTTCTCGGGTAACAATCCGTTGGAATTCCAAAGGCTCTTAATTTTATTTTCTCACCTTTAATCAACTTATAAATCACATGAGATCCGCCGTGTTTTTTATCTGTTATAGAAATTTCCGTTGCACCGAGATAGATATCTGCAGCAGCAAGGCCCCCGTATGCCGGTACATTATCAAGATAAACCTTTTGAAATTTCATCGGAGGCTTTGTATGTCCAAAGTTTAAGAAAATTCCACTTGAACACATTGGGCTAAAAGTTGCAGTTGTTACAATGTCCACCTTTTTGTAAACTTCTTTTGTCCCTTTTTCTTCAGCTAAATTCTTAACCTCTTTTGCAGTTAACACAACAGCTTTTCCTTTTTTAATTTTTTCATTGATTTCTTTGATTGTTCTCATTGAAGAACTCCTTGTGAATTGAAATTAATGCTTTATCCCTTTCCCCCTCTTCAACAATAAAATAAGTGGCGACAGGTGATACCCCCAAAGAAATTATTTCTATATTTATTTTTTCTTTTGCAAGAGCATTAAAGATTCTTGCAGCAACACCGTGCTTTACAACTATTCCCTCTCCTACAACTGCAATAACTGCTATTTTCTCTTTTTTTTCGATCTTTTCGACGGCAGGGAGTGGCATTTTTTTCAACAGCTGAAAGCTCCTTTCAAGATCTTCTTTTGATAGCAAAAGATTTATCAGGGTCTGAGAAGTAATGATTGATTTTATATTTATCTTTTCCATATTGAGAACAGATGTAACCTGTGCCATAATCCCAGGCTTTATCCCTACTCCAGCCCCCCAAAGCCTTAAGATACCCATTCCGTTTGTTGAACTTATGCTTTTTATGACTTTTGAACTAATTTTTTTCCCGTTGTCTATTATTGTCGCTGGATTTTCCGGCCCTGATGAGGAATCTATGTGAAAGATTCTAACAGGGATATTTTTTGCGGAGACTGGCTCAAAGGTCCGAGGGTGTAATATTTTGGCTCCAAAATAGGTAAGTTCAGCAGCTTCATCATAGCTTAGTCTTTTAATTTCTCTGGCGTCCTTTATTGTTTTTGGATCAGCACTCATAAAACCATTCACATCCTTCCATACATCCAAAGATTTAGCTTCAACACAATTAGCTATTGCTGCAGCTGAATAATCACTTCCTCCTCTTCCCAAAACGGATATTTTACCTTCTAATGATATCCCGTAAAACCCGGGGATAATATAAATTGTATTATTAGAAAGAGCCTTCCTCACGCTGTACTGACTTTCTTCTAATTTGACTGAGGCATCTCCGAAAACACCATCTGTCTTGAGTCCTATATTTTCAGGGAGTTTTTCCTCTGTGGAAACTCCCTTTGCTTTCAAACTTTCTGTGAATAGTAAAGAAGAGAACTTTTCACCAAAACTTATTATAGTATCAAGAAGGGATGGAGGGATTTCTTCAAGATAGTACGCTGCTAAAAGCTTTTTGTATAGTTCCTCTGCTCTTTTGTGTAATTTTAAGGCAAAATTTTCAGCCTCATTTCCGCTGATCAAATCCCTGTAAATTTTCAAATGAATCTCTGTAATTTTCTTAAGATATTTTTCTATTGTTTCCTTGTCTTTTTTGCTTTTTTCTCCTAGTTCAAAAAGCAAATCCGTTATTCCCGAAAGGGCAGAAACCACTACTATTGAACTTTTCCCATATTGCTCTATTATTTTAAGAACTTTCTCGAAGTCTTTGCTATTTTTTAAAACAGAACCGCCGACTTTTATGACTCTTTTTTTTCTCATAGTGTCTCTCCATATCTTTTCGCAAATAATTCAGCATTTAAAACAGAACCTCCGGCGGCTCCCCTGATAAGATTGTTTACAAGAAGGATAAATCCATACATATCTCTCTCTTTTCTCAATCTTCCGACAAAGATACTCATTCCCGGAGGATCCCCGTAAAAACAGAGTTTGGGTTGAGGAAAAGCCTCTTCTTCGGAATAAACAACAGTTTTTTCTGGGAAACTGGGAATGGACAGATTTTGATTATTAAAATTTTGCCACAAACTAACAATGTTCTCTTCACTTATTTCTTTTTCACCAAATTTTATCCACACAGTTTCAAGATGACCGAAGAGAACAGGCACTCTGACACAAGTGGGGTAAATTTCAAAATTTGAGTTAAGAATTTTATTTGTTTCTTTTATAATTTTCTTTTCCTCATCCTTTATATAAGGAATGAGGTTTCCTGAAATTTCCATTGCTGAAAGTCCAGGAAAGCCTGCTCCTGAAATTGCCTGATAAGTGGAGACAAAGATTTTTTTAATTTTCAATTCCTTCAAGGGAGCAAGAGCCATTACCAGGCCAGTTGTGGAGCAATTTGCATTTGTCACAATAAAACCTTTGTGAGGGAATCCTTGTTTTTTAATTAATTCCAGTGCTTCTGAATTAACTTCAGGAATCAAAATCGGGACATTATTTTTGTATCTGAAAGCACTTGAATTTGAAAAAATATAAAAACCCTCATCTTTTAATTCTTTTTCGATATTTTTGGCCACATCGGAAGGAAGTGCTGAAAAGATAATTTTTATTCCCTTTTCTTTTAAATTGGGAATGTTAAATTTTTCTATCTTGGTATTGTTAAGATTGGAAGTAGGTTTAACCGGCAAAAGCCATTTTACGCTTTCCAGATAATTTTTACCCTCTCTCTTTTCGGAAGCAATAATGTAAGTTAAATCAAAAAACGGGTGTTTTGTTAATATGGACACAAATGCCTGTCCTACTAAACCTGTTCCCCCTAAAAGTGCAACTTTTATTTTTTTCATAGTATACACCTCCATCGTATTTTTTCAGCAAAGTGAAAAACCCCAACAGTTCGAAAATCCCTTACTGAATAGTAAAAAAAAGTGGGAGGGATTTTTGGGTGGAACTGACTAACACATCAATTTGTTCATTTTTAACCTCCTACTACTATTTGGGGAATTTCCCCAACCGGTTTAACCACCTTATCCCCTCTTCAGGGACAGGTTGGTGAGGGTCATTGGGAACCGGAAAACCTACCCTCGTCTTCATAGCCTCAGAGCTTTGAAGAAATGCAAAATTCTATCAGGAAGGAAAAAATATGTCAAATGCTTTGAAGATTTTTAATAATCTTTTCTTTTCATCCGCTGATATTTTATTGCAAAACGGTGAGCTTCATTACGAGCAAACTTTAAAATTTTAAACCATCTTGTATTTTTTTCTTGAATCCTTCTTCCTGTTAATAAATGAAGCGTGTCCTTTTTACCTTTTGATATTGAGATAATGTCTATATCAATTCCAATTTCCTCCATTGCTCTTTTTGCAGCATTGAGCTGAGCAATACCTCCGTCTATGAGAAGGAGGTCAGGTACTTTTTTATTTCTTTTGGAAGATAATCTTCTTTTTATGATTCTGTAAATATTTTGAGGATCATTTGCTTTTTCAGATTTTGATATAAAATACCTTCTATAGCCTTTTTGGGCAGGCTCTCCCCGGTAAAAAGACACTTTTGAGCCTACTATGTTTGTTCCGCTTAGATGAGATATATCGTATGCTTCTATTACTTCAGGATACCTTTTTAATTTTAATTCTTTTTTCATCTCTTTCAAAGCATCCTCTTTTTCAAATTCCTTGAATTTAATTTCAATGTTTTCATTTAAATTTTCTATAATTTGCTTAAACTGTGTTCCCCTCCCCTCCGATATTTTTATCTTTTTCCCACTTTTTGAACTCAAAAATGATATCAGATTCTTTTTTATATCATTTGAAAGTTTGGAGACTATTATAAGTCTTTTGGGAATACTTTCTTTAAAATAGAATTCTGATAAAATAGAAAGTAATAATTCTTCATCTGAAATAAAGACATTTTTTAAATAAAACTCCTTTTTCTCCTTTATATTTCCGTTTTTATCAGCTCTCAAAAGGGAAAAAAGAGCTGAGTTGTATTCTCTTCTATATCCCCAGATATCATAATTTTCCCTTATTTCGGTATTCTTGTAGGTTTTCTTTTCAATATTTTTAATAGCAAAAATCAAATCCCTTATTTCAGCGGCCTTTTCGAATTCAAGAGAGTCAGAGGCCTTTTTCATCTTCTCTTTAAGATTTTCTAGTATGTACTCAATTTTTCCATTTAAAAAATTTATGGCATTTTTTACGCTTTTTTCATATTCTTCTTTTGAAATTTTCCCCACACATGGAGCAGAGCATAGTCCCAAAAAATAATCCAAACACGGCCTTTTTCTCTTCCCGATTTTTTCTTTACATGTCCTTATTTTAAATGCTTTGCCAATAATTCTCAAAATTTTGTAGGCATAAGATGCGGGCACATATGGCCCAAAATAGAGTGAGTCTGAATCGGTTTTTCTTCTTGCTGTCATTATGTATGGAAACTCTTCATTAATTTTAACTTTCAGAAGTAAAAAATTCTTATCATCCTTAAGTTTAATATTGTATTTAGGAGTTTTGTTTTTTATAAAATCTCTCTCAAGAAAATATGCCTCCTTTTCATTTTTTGTAATAAAGTATTCAATATATTCTATGCTTTCGGGAAATAAAATTCCGTGAGAATAATTTGATTTAAAGTATGAAGCAAGTCTTTTGCGAAGATTTACGGCTTTTCCAATGTAAACTAATTCCCTCTCTATATTGTAGAAAAAATAAACACCACTCTTTTCCGGTATTGAAATTAAACTTTCTTTTTTAAAAGGGATTAACATCCCCCGTTCTTTTATGTCTCTATTCCCAATCTTTTCTTTGCTTCGTCTGTTAGTCTTTCAGGTGTCCACCTGGGTTCCCAAACGAGTTTTACATCTGCATCTTTAACCCCTTCCATTCTTGCAACTTCCTGCTTTACATAAAGAGGTAAGGTAGTCATTAAAGGACACCCTGGAGTTGTTAGCGTCATATCAATGTAAACTGTATCATCTTTTATATCTATTTTATAAATTAATCCGAGATCCCATACGCTTATATTAAGCTCAGGATCAAGGATTTCCTTAAGTCTTTCTATTACTTTTTCCTTAGTAATCATTTTTCCTCCTTTTTAATTTTGCTCTTAAGTTCTTTTTCATGTCTTTTCAAGTATCGACCACTCTTAAATCCATATTTTGAATGTGGAAACTCTGTGGCAGCTTTTTTAAAATATTCGAGGGTAAGTTCATATCTTTTTGTTTTTTGATAAAGTTTTGCAAGATACCAGTAAACTTTATCCATGTATGAATAATTGGGATATTTTGTCATTAGTTGTTTAAATCTTCTTTCTGATGCAACATATGCTTTTGTCCTGTAGTAAAAGTGAGCAATAAGAAAAATACTTTCTGCAGCATTATCTTCACACTTTTTCAAATACTTTTTTCCATCCTTTGCTTGAGGTGTAAGCGGGTAGGTGGAAATCAATCTTTTAAATTCCTTTATAGCAGAATAAGTATTATCCTGGTCCCTTCCCGGTTTTCTCATCATTTTGTAGTAGCAAAAAGCAATTAAAAACTGTGCCTGTGGTGCAAGCGGGTGGGAAGGATAAGTCGCTACAAAATCTCTGAATTCCTGAATGGCGAGAAGATAATTATCAAATCCTTTTTGCCTGTAATAAGTGTAACCAATTTGGTATTTTGCTTCAGGAGTATAACTTGAGTTTGGGAAAAGTTGGACTATTTCTCTGAAATACTTTCTTGCTTTCTCTGGATGTTTTTTACTAATTTTAAAAGCTTTTTCAAAAAGTGTTTTTGGTGTTGCTTCTTTGTTTATGACAATTTCATCCTTTTTACTTCCGCACCCTGTAAAAAATAGTGAAAACAAAGATATCGATAAAACTAAAATAATTACTTTTCTTTTCATCCTAAAATCTCCTTCATTTTTTTTACTGTTTCCGTGGGATTTTTGCTTTTAAAAACATAACTTCCCGCAACAAAAATATCAACCCCAGCTTCTTTTAAGCTTTCAAGATTATCTCCCTTTACTCCGCCATCCACTTCAATAAGCGTATTGTATCCATTTCTATCTATTATAGTTCTCATCTTTTTTATCTTATCCAAAACAGAGGGAATAAAACTCTGTCCTCCGTAACCCGGAGAAACACTCATAAGAAGAACAAAATCTATATATGGTAAAGCATCCAATACTGAAGAAATCGGTGTTAATGGATTTAATGCTATTCCTGCCTTTAACCCACTTTCTTTAATTTTGGAGATCGTCCTAAAAGGGGTATGGGCTGTTTCAAAGTGAAATGAAATCATATCTGCTCCGGCTTTAACAAATGAATCTATATTTTCATCAGGGTTTGTTACCATTAAATGAACATCAAGAGTTAGTTCAGTGATTTTTCTTATTGATTTAACAACAGAAGGTCCTATTGTAATCTGAGGGACAAAGTGTCCATCCATTATGTCAAGGTGAAGTATATCCGCTCCACCCTCTTCAACTTTTTTAATTTCTTCTCCGAGTCTGGAGAAATCAGCTGATAAAATTGAAGGTGCTATCATTTTACCACATCCAGAATTATAATATTTCCTCTTTTTATTTTATATCCTGAAAGAGGCGTTTGTCTGACTATTGTGCCTCGCGGAATTCCTTCATACTGGACCTCTCTTATACCTTCTATTTTTAATCCGTATTTATCAAAAATTGTTAAGACATCTGCAATATTTTTTCCTATGAGATCAGGCATTATGTAAGCAAGAGTACGAGGTCCACTTGAGACAAGTACATCAATCCCGCTTTTTTTGAATGTTTCTGTTCCGGGAGGAGGATTTTGCGCTATTATGTCCTGAGATTGGAATTTATAATGAATGGATGAAATCCTTTTGATTTTAAGTGTATACTGTTCCAGTTCCATTTGAGCAGCTCTTAGATTTTTTTGAATAAGATCCGGAACCTTAACTCTCTCTCCTCCACTGCTTATATCAACAATTATAAAGTGTCTTTTTTTTATTTTTTCTCCTGGCGCAGGATATTGATTTACTATTGTTCCTTCCGGATAGTCTATACTAAAAACTTCTCTTCTTTTTTTCAAATAAAGTTCTTTCTTAGTGAGAATTTTAATTGCTTCCTCTTCTGTTTTCCCTCTTAGATCAGGTACTCTATAAGTTTCTCCCTTTATAAGCATAAACATTGTTATAAAAGCTGAAAATAGAAAGATAAAAATATAGAGTGATGTCCATAGGGAAAATTTAAGAAAATTTTTTAAAATTTTGCTTTTCATAACTTTGATTTATAACATAAATAACCTTTTATATCAAGGATGCTCTAATGAGAGCTTGTTTAAGTATTGCTCCCATTTTTTGTATTCTTCCTGTTTATTTCTTTTAATTAATCCTTTCATGTAAATATCTATTTTTCTTAAAAGTTCTTTTTTTGCTATTTCCATTTTTTCCCCTTGAAAGAACCTTTCTTCGACAAGTTTTTTTAACCCTTCTATTCTGAATATTTCTATTTGTCCGTATTTTCCCGAAAGTTGTGGCCAATTTCCTGCCCTTTTTATGGTTAAAAGAGTGTTTATATATCCTATCTCATACTTTGACAAAATTCTAAGCCATAGCTCATAATCTTCTGCTATTTCAAGATCTTCTCTGAATCCCCCGAATTCTTCAAAAAGGCTTCTTTCCATCATTACGGTTGAAGGTCCTACAATGCATTTTTTTAAAGCATCTTTGAAAATATCCCCTTCTCTTTTATGCTTTTGCTTTTTTTGGCTTATTAATTTCCCGTTTTTTACCCATAATTCCTTTGTGTGTGAGATTCTAAAAGAGTTTTTTTTCATAAAGGAGAGCTGTATTTCAAGCTTTTTAAGATTCCACATATCATCCGAGTCAAGAAAAGCTATGTACTCTCCTCTTGCTATTTCAACTCCTCTGTTTCTTACAAATCCCGGTTTCCCACTATGCTCTATCCTTATATATTTTGCTCCACTTGATAGAGAAAACCATTCTATTCTTTGATCTTTAGAACCATCATCTATGACTATTAATTCAAAATCTTTAAATGTTTGTCTTAAAACAGACTCAACCGCTTCAATAAACCTCTCATATCTTTCAAATACAGGGATAATTACTGAAACGATAGTTGTTTTCATTTAAAAAATTATAACATATTACCCCAATCGTTTGACAAACAAAGTTAAAATTCTTATAGTTAAATATAAGAAGGAGATTTTAAGATGGTAAAGAAAAAAAGCTGGGTTGAAAAGCTTAATGATAGTAAAGATCTTCCTAAAGTAGTTCCAATAAGCGGTAAAATGATTGGTAAATGGGGTACAAAAACAGGAGATACTCTTGTCATTCCTTCTCCACTTGAAGTTGATTCTATCATGAGAAAAGTTCCGTATGGAAAACTTATTACGATAAACATAATTAGAAAGATAGTAGCAGAAAAACATGGAGCTACAATTGGATGTCCGATAACTACCGGAATTTTTGCAAAAATTTCTGCCTTTGCTGCTGAGGAAAAGAGAGAAAAAGGTGAAAAAAACATAATTCCTTATTGGAGGACACTAAAAGAAGGTGGTGTTCTAAATGAAAAATTTCCGGGAGGAGTTGAGAATCAAAAAAAGCTCCTTGAAAGAGAAGGGTTCAAAATTATTAAAAAGGGAAAAAAGTATAAAGTTGATAATTATGAAAAATATCTTTTTGAAAATTTTTAATAGAGGAAAATTTTTTCTTGTTATTGGATAATCTGTTTTTTGCATAGAAAACAATAAGGAGGCTTTAATGGAGGAGATTAAGCAAGAAAAGAGAAAAACAATTTCAAGAAGAAAATTTATTGAGAATGTGGCAATCGGAGGAGCTCTTTTTCTTTTTAAAGGAGTTGGTATGGTTTCCCTGTCCTTTGGAGAAGATGGCTCTTATTCTATGATAATAGTTGAATATGAAAAATGTGCTGGATGTAGAACCTGTGAGACCGTATGCTCTGCTTCAAATCATCCGATTAGGATTGCAGGTAAAGAGTATCCAGGTCTTGGTGACCCCTCCCTTGCAAATATAAAGGTTTATTCTTATAATCCTGATACTTTTGTACCAAATGTTTGTCAATTCTGTACAGATTCTCCATGTGTTAATACATGCCCTTCTCCTATTAATAAGAGAACAGGTAAAAAAGCGCTTTCGAGAGATGCTGTATTGGGTAATATTGTTTATGACCCTACCGTATGTATGCATTGTGGAAATTGTGCGAGGGCATGTAAAGAGAAGAGCGCAGGAGTTATCATTTTTGATGAAGTAAACAGAAGACCTACCGGTATGTGTAATTTGTGCGGAGGAGATCCACAGTGTGTAAAATATTGCCCTTACGGAGCTTTGCATTTTGTAAAGGGGAAGATTGATAAGAGGAGGTTTTATAAGATGAAACCTGATAAAATTGCTGAAATTTTGGCTAAAGAATGGTACAAAGGCAAAGGAGGTAAGGTGCAATGAAAATAAAAGGATATCACAGTATTTTTCTTGATATAAATCTTACCACAGGTAAAATTGAGAAAATGCCTGTGAGTGAAAATTTAATAGTGAACTATTTGGGAGGCAGAGGATTCGGCGCAAAAATTCTATATGATAATCTTAAACCCGGTACAGATCCATACGGAGAGGATAATCTTCTTATGTTTATGGCAGGTCCTCTTTCTGGTTTTCCTGTTCCTTCCGCTTCAAGATTAACGGTTATTACAAAATCCCCTCATACATCTCCGGTAAAGAAAAAATATCCCCATTCATCCACTCTGAGTTATTCCAGTGTGGGAGGTTTTTTTGCTCCTGAAATAAAATTTGCCGGTTATGATGGAATTATTATAAGGGGAAAATCTCCATATCCTGTTTATATTTACATAAAGAATGATAAAATCGAAATAAAGGATGCAAGAAAGTTCTGGGGAATGGGAACAAATGAGTTTGATAAAAGAATAAAAGAAGAGCTTGATGATAAAAAATTTCAGGTGATTTACATAGGACCTTCGGGTGAAAATTTGGTTGAATACTCAAGCGTTTTACACACAGCTTCAAGAGCTGCGGGGAGAGGAGGTGTTGGTGCTGTTATGGGTTCCAAAAAGCTTAAAGCAATTGCAGTAAGAGGAACAAAAATACCTCCGGTCAGCAATCATAAAGATTTTGTGGAATTACTTGAAAAGCACAGAAAGATTTTCAGAAAATCAGGACAGACACTTAATTGGAGGCTCAATGGGACAGCAGGAGCTTTGGTTTCATCAAGTAGAAGAGGTTCTCAGGCAGTAAAAAACTACAGGGAGGGGACATTTAAGGAGATAGATAAAATAGGTGCTGAAGCCGCTCGAAAAAAGTACTGGGTCAAAAATTATGCCTGCTACACCTGCATGCTTGCCTGTAAAAAGAGCGGGGTTATTACCGACGGACCTTATGCAGGAATTTCCCACGATGGGCCTGAATATGAAACAGGGACAATGTTAGGAGCAAATCTGTTGGTGTCTGATCTTGCCGGACTTTTAAAGGAGATCTTTGATGCTGACGATTATGGAGTAGATGCGATTTCAATAGGAAACACAATAGGGTTTTTAATGGAGGCTTATGAAAAAGGGTTAATTGACATAAAATTTCTTGATGGAATTGATCTTAAATGGGGAAATGTTGATGCTATTTTGAAAATGATGAAAAAGATTGTTTATAAGGATGGTGTGGGTGTTTATGTTTCAAGGGGAGTTAAATTCTTGTCGGAAAAAATCGGAAAAGGCTCTTCTGAATTTGCAATTCATGTAAAAGGACATGAGCTTGCTGCCTGGAATGTTCATGTGAGTCCGAGAACCGGCATAAGTTATGCAACATCAAACAGAGGAGCTTGTCATCTTAATGGAGGAAACAAGAGAAGCCAGGACAGAGGAGCACTTCTTGATTCTTTAGGTATCTGCAGATTCGCATTTTTCGGATATAAAAATGATGGTATGAGAAACTTTATAAATGCAATAACCGGCATAGGTTATACTGAAGCGGATTTTCTCAAGGTAAGTGAAAGAATATTCAATACTGAAAAGATGTTTAATGTAAGGGAAGGGTTTGATATAAGAGATGATGTTTTACCAGAAAGATTTTTCAAAGAGCCACTTTCCTATGGTGCAGGAAAAGGAAAAGTTCTTACAAAAGAAGGATTTTACGGAAAGCTTTTACACAATTATTACATAGAAAGAGGCTGGGATCCCAAAACAAGCATACCTACAAAGGCAAAGTTAAAGGAGTTGGAGATAAGCTAAATTTCTTTTGCTACAGCCCTTACAAGAGAATATAAATTTAGCATAAATGTTTCCATGGGTTGATCTATTGCATCCTCTTTTTTGAAGATTTTAAGAAGAAAATTTTTTACTATTGAATCTTCATTATCTCCCTCTAATAGGAGTTCTTTTATTTTTTCTCCGGTTTCCACTGTTTTTTCATATGATTTTTTTAGAAATTTTTTTGCCTTTTTACCTTCAACCGCTTTGTTATGGGGTAATGCTAAAATATTAACTTCGAGTTCACTTAATCTTTTAAGTGATTTTATGTAGGTTGAGTAGCTTGAGAAAAAAAGCGGTTTTATTTTGCCATTTTTTTCGAAAATCCCAACAGCATCCCCGGGAAAGAGTATTTTTTTTTCTTTATCATGAAATGAAATTGAGCACTTTGTATGTCCGGGAGTTTCAAGGATAGTAAATTCAAAATTTCCATTTGAAATTGAATCTCCTTCCTTTAAAATTTTATCAACTTTCAATGTTTCGTAATTATCATGTTTAAACTCTTTTCCTGCCTCAGCTCTGTTCATCTCCTTTATAAAAGCTCTTGCCTTTTTCTTTGAAAAGATGGAAGCGGCTCTCTCTGATGCCCAAACCTCGATTTTAGGGAACAACACTTTTAACATTGGAATTCCCCCACAGTGGTCATAATGGGAATGGGTTAATAAAACATAATCCAAATTTTCTCCCTCTTTGAGATTTTTCTCTAAAAAATCTTTTAATTTTTCAGTTCTATTCAAAGTGGCACTATCAACTAAAATATTTTTTTTACCTTTTAAAAGATAAAAGGAAAAGGAGCTATCTCCTCCGTAATAAAAGTCTTTTATTATTTCTCTTTCCATTTCTTACTCCTTCTTCAGAATAATAAAGAATCTTCGTAAATTCTGTATTGAATAGCCTCTGCAATGTGAGACTCTTCAATTTTATCCATACCTTCAAGATCAGCGATTGTTCTTGAAAGTTTTAATATTTTATCATAAGATCTTGCGGAAAGTTTGAATTTTTCTACGGAAAAATCAAGAAGTTTTTGTGATGAAGTGTTTAAATCAATATATTCCTTTATCTCTTTTTTGTTCATATCAGAATTTGTTTTAAGGGATGTCCCAAATCTTTCTCTTTGGGTTTCTCTTGCGGATTCCACTCTTTTTCTTATTTCAGAAGAACTCTCTCTTTTTTTCTTTGAGCGTATTTCATTAATTGGCACACGAGGGACTTCCACTATTATATCCATTCTATCCAAAAGTGGTTTTGAAAGTCTTGTGTAATATCTTTTTCTTATGTAATGGGGGCATTCCTCTCCTGAAACAGTATCAGTACAGGGGTTCATTGCACCTATTAAGATAAAATTTGCGGGAAATACAACACTTGATGATGCTCTTACAATTTGCACCTTTTTGTCTTCCAATGGCTGTCTTAAAACCTCAAGAGCACTCCTTTTGAATTCAGGGAATTCATCAAGGAACAGAACCCCATTGTGAGCAAGACTTACTTCCCCAGGGGAAGGAGGCTGTCCTCCGCCGATAAGGCCGACATCGGAGATTGTATGATGTGGTGCCCTGAATGGTCTTCTTTTAATTACAGGCATATTTTTATCCAATTTTTTTGCGATACTGTAAATTCTTGTTGTTTCAATAATTTCTTCGGTTGTCATTTTTGGTAGGATAGTTGGAATTCTTTTTGCAAGCATTGATTTCCCTGAACCCGGAGGTCCCACCATTAAAACATTATGGCCTCCCGCAGCCGAAATTTCAAGTGCTCTTTTTACATGATACTGTCCCGCAACCTCTGAGAAATCAACATCATAATTCGGAAAGAGGTCTATTCTTTCTTCTGGAGTGTTTTTAGGATAAAATTCTCCATTTAAAAAGCTAACAACTTCTTTAATATTATTAAATGCCAATATTTTTAAATTTTCTATTAAGAGAGCTTCTTTTAAATTCTCTTTTGGTATTATCAAAATTTTTCCTTTATCTTTAGCAAAAATTGCTGCAGAAAGGATTCCGGCAACGCCTCTTAATTTCCCTTCGAGAGATAATTCTCCCATAAAAAAATAGTTATTAATATTTTCTCTTTTTATTAGTCCCTGCTCTAATAAAAGAGATATTGCAATCGGGAGATCAAAATGTGCCCCGCTCTTTTTTACACCTGCGGGTGCAAGATTTATTACTATTTTTTTTAGCCGGGGTGACCACCCATTGTTTTTTAGTACAGAGTTGACTCTATCTCTACTCTCTTTTACCATTGTCTCGGGAAGTCCAACGATATTAAATTGAGGAACTCCTTTTGAGACATCTGCTTCAATTATAACTTCTTCGGCTTCAATGCCTACAAAATAGCAGCTTAAAACGGATGAAGGCATATTACCCCCTGTAAATTATTAATTTATCTCCCGGGAATATTCGATTCCCTCTTAAATGATTCCACTGCTTAATTTTTTTAACAGGGATATTGTATTCCCTTGAAATTTTATAAAGTGTATCACCCTTTTTAACTTTATAATAAAATGATTTTTTATTGAGTTTTTTATAAACAATTCTATTTTTTCTATATGAACTTACCCTTTTATAAGAATAAGTTCCTGGCGAAGGTATAAGTAAAATTCTACCGGGTCTAATAAGGTTTGACCTCAGATTATTGTAAGTTTTAATTGATTTTACGGAAACACTATATTTTCTGGCTATTGAGTAAAGACTTTCTCCCTTTCTTATTCTATGCTCTATCCATCTTATCCTTTTTTTGACTGGTAAAGATTTTAAGGTGAAAACTTTTTCATCGGGTATTTCTGCCGGGACTTTTAATTCATAATGTTTTAAGAAATAAGGAGTTATTGGTCTTAATAACTCAGGATTGTATTTTTTTAATGTGTAATAATCAATTCCAAGCCTTTTTGCGGCAATCCTGAGATCAATGGGAGAAGGTACCAATATCTTTTTATAAGATAAAGGCTCATCTCTTTCTACCTTTATATTAAATCTTTGAGGGTCCTTTGTAATTATAACAAGAGCAATAAATGCTGGAATATAGTTTTTGGTTTCTCTCTTCAAATATCTTGTTCTTTGAAGATCCCAGAAGCTATTTCCTCTTACCCTTCTCAATGCTCTATCAACCTTTCCCTCTCCTGCATCGTAAGCTGCAAGGGCAAGATACCAATCATTGTATTTTGTATAGAGATGTTTCAATAATTTTGCTGCGGCTTCGGTTGCTTTTTCAGGGTTGTATCTTTCGTCTATCCACCAATTTACCTTTAAACCGAAAAGTAGAGCGGTACCTCTCATAAATTGCCAGAGCCCTTTTGCTCTTGCTCTTGAAACAGCCTTTATTTTAAAATTGCTTTCGAGAAGAGGTAAAACTGCAAGTTCTTCCGGGATATCATACTTTTTTAAAATTCTTAAAATCATAGGAAGATATTTACCTGATCTTTTTATTCCCGTTTCAAGAGATGCTTTTCTTTTTTCACTATACACCTTTATGAATTTTGCAACATAGCTATTCATTACAACAGGAATGCCATATTTAATCTTTTTTACCTCTTCTTCTACCTCTTTTTCAATTTTCTGAGCTTCTGTTTTTGTTATGGAGGGAAGAGAGTTATTGTTCATCAACAGGTCAGCATTATCAGGCTCTTCTATTGAATCCTCTATATCAGCCGCTTTGGTAACAATTAGATTGAAATATTCTCTGTATTTTTTGTTTAGTTTTATTTCTTCCGGAGCGTCTATAAATACATTTACAGCATCATCTAACAATGCTCTTCCTTCTTCTATTTTGCCTTCTGCGAACTGTCTCTGAGCTTTACCTAATATTTCCTTTGCATCTGAAAGCAAAACTTCTATTTCACTTTTTTCTACTTTTTCCGGTTCTAATTTGACTTCTTTTAAATAATTGCAGCTACTCAAAAAAAGAAAAAGGAGTACAAAAAGAGCTTTAAAATTCTTCATTTTATATTTAATTCGATGTTTAGATTAAGAATTGCTCCATCTTTTATTTTTTCTTTTGATATTTTCCATTTTTTTACCACAACTCCCTCCGGCGTGCTAAATTGCAACCAGAGGTATGATGATTCTTCTAGAAGTTTTTTATTTATTGAAAATTTTAAGTTTTTCTCAATTATGTTTTTAAAAGTAGTTTTTATTTCTTCATGTTTGATAATTTCTTTTTCAAAACCTTTTTTCTTTTCTTTGTTTATATCTTCTTCTTTTTTCTCTGTTTTTACTTCCTCCTTGCCTTCTTTTTTATTTCCTTTGCTCTTCTTTTTATCTTCAATTTCAGCTTCATTGTCAGAAATCTCTTCAATCTCAATATCCTCAATCTCCTCTATTTCTTCGATTGTCTCGTTTTTTTCTATCTCTTGTCCTTTATCTTCTTCTCTTCCTTCTTTTACATTCTTAATTACTTCCATTGTCTCGTTTTCCTGTAACTCTTCTTCAAGTTTTTCTATTTTTTCTTCTTCTATATTATCTTCTTCCTTTTTCTTTTCCTCTTTTATCTCTTTTTTGCCTTTCTTTTTAAGTTCTTCCACTTCCTCTCCTATTATGCTCTTTTTCCCTCTTTCTACAATTATATTCTTTACTGAGTCAAGGGTTAGCTTTGTAATTTCCCTTAATGTTTCAAAGACTCCTTTTCCCTCTACAGCAATTGATTCAAAGTATTTAAATCCGTATGGATTTAGTTTTTTATTTAGTGTCTCAAGGGGCAACACATTCTTTAAATCCCTTTTATTGTATTGAAAGACAATGGGAATATCCTTAATTGTTCTTCCGTAAATAGCCAAGTTTTCTTCCATATTCTTAAAGCTTTCAATATTTGCTTCAAGAAGTGGTGCTTGAGAGTCAACTACAAAAACTATACCATCAACTCCCTTTAAAACAAGTTTTCGAGTACTATCATAATGGACTTGACCAGGAACAGTATATAATTGGATCTTAGTTGTTAAATCCATTATCTTTCCAACTTCCATTGGAAGCAAGTCAAAGAAAAGTGTCCTTTCTGTGTCTGTGTCAAGACTAACCAATTCTCCACGAAAACCCTTTTGTGTTTTCTTGTAAATATAATATAAATTTGTAGTTTTCCCGCTTAAACCTGCGCCATAATAGACAATCTTTATACTCAGCTCTTTGTTAGAATAATTAATTAATACCACAGCACATTTAAAATACCAAAAAAAAGTTTTTGTGTCAAATAAACTTTCTCAAAAGATATTAGACTTTTTGTTGTTAGATTCTATTTTTTATAATTTCAAATAATTCATAAGGTGTTTTGTCATATCTATCTGCTATCTCTTTTAGAGTTTCGTTTTCTTTTGCCTCTATTCCATTTTCTTTTAATGTTTTGATTATTTTCTCAACAGGTATTTTCAGGTCAATGCTTACTGTTTTTAATGTCATTCTTCCGTAGCCCCTTCGGGGAGTGTTATTTTCAGAATTCTGTTTTAACTCTATGCTTTTTCCTGTTTTTTCTTTGATTTTTTTAAAAAGTTCACTCGGAGTCATATTATTTTCCTGCGCGATTTCTTCTATTGTTTTATTTTGGTTGCTTACCTTTACTTCTGCTTTTTTTAATGTTTCATATATTTCAGAGGGTTTCATTTCAATGTATTTTGAAAGCTCTTCAACTGTTAATCTTTCTGCGTGGGGAACCGGAGGACTGCTCTCTTTATTCTCCCATGATTCACTTATGTATTCACTTAGCTCATAAACATAGGATACGGGAGGTATTTCAAAAATTGAGCCTATGGTAAAAATTAGCACAACGATGATGGTAAAAGCTATCTCTTTTTTGTTTTTTACTGTTCCTGCTACTTTTGATTTTAAGTAGTGCATTAAAGGTTTCCAATTGTATATAAGGTGAAGAATCCCAAAAAACAAAAACACATATCCGAAAACTGTATGCCATGCTTCCCACTGGGATTTTTCAAGCCATAAAAGTCTCCAGTTTGTCCAGTGGGCTACTCTTCCGGGTGGAACTATGTAGAGAATTATTCCTGTAAATACTTCTATTGTAAAGCTCATAAACATCATAAAGCTTGTAAATGATCTCCAATTAAAGCTTCCTTTCTTTTTCATTTAAACCTCCTTGTTTTTTGTAATTTTAACATTTAAAAAGCTTTTTCACAATCAAGACAGTGCATAGGACATCTTCTTTCGCATTCAAGACAGGAAAACAGTCCTCCTTGTTAATCTCAGGGACTTTTTTCATATGAGTTTTTGTATATTTTGAGGGAGCTTTCAGAATTTCAATCCGCACTATCATTTCTTATGCTTCTCTCTTTATTATAAGGAGAGGGATAGCTCCTAACTCCCTCTCCCTAAACTTTATAAGGAAGTGTATATGACCTTTAAAATCTTCTTCTTCCCTGACCTCTGCCCATTCCTTTGCCTTTATTATTGCCTCTCCGGCCTGCCCAAACAGGAAAACCATTGGCATCTCTTAGCTTAAGTTCTTTTCCATTGTATTTCAATTGAGATGCTATTATGACAGGTTTATTATTGTAAATTACCTTTGAGCCTGTAACCTTTATTGGTTCCCCAATTTTAAATAAAATCTTATTATTTTCAAGAAACCAGTATGGGGCCACATGGATATAAATAGGCCCGTTCTTAGTTTGGACATTTAACCTTGTGGTGGCGTAAACTCTCATCTTAACAGAATCAATACCGATGATTTTACCTTCTACAGTGGTTATGGTTTCCGGATTGAAGTATCTTGGATAATTGGAATTTCTTCTGTAATAATTTTGAGTTAAAGCAAATGTTGCTACAAAAAGTAACACAATAAAAACTGTTGTGAGTTTTTTCATTTTTACCTCCAAAATTTTTTAGTATGATTTTCTAACCAAAAACTGTGCCAAATTGTAGGTGGTTTTTATTTTCAAGCTTCTTTATGGTGTTGTACTTTAATATGTCGCAAAAAACTATTTTACTTCGCAAGTATTTGCGATTGTTAACACTTTTCGAAAAAACTGAATTTGCCGTTTCTCCTTAATTTGTCTATACTAATAAAAGTTTCAGAAAGCTGGCACAATTTTTTCGCTATGTTTTTATCTGATTTTAGGAGGTGGAAAAATGAAGAAATTAACTAAGCTTTTGTTGTTTGGATTTGCCTTGGTGTTAATTTCTTATTTTGTTTACGCTGGAACCAAAAATACTGTAAAGATTGCTACTCAGCAGCAGACAAGAGTTTTAGCCCAGAATAGAATATCCAATACTTTTGGGTTTATTGATGAAGATGGAGATGGGATTAATGATTATGCAAGAGATGACGATGGTGATGGAATCCCAAATGGGCTTGATCCTGATTATGTAAAGCCTATGGATGGCACGGGCAGAAAATTAGCTTACGGTAAAAATGGAGAAAGAGGTCACAGAGGAGCAAGAAGCGGGCTTCGTACTGACTGCAATGAGTTTAATCACAATTGGGGTGGAAACAATGGTACCGGGGTTTGTGATGGTAAAGGCCCCCACGGTAATACTGGAAAAAACAGAGGCTCAGGAAAACATTAATTAAATGGTGAAGATGGACACTATAAAGAAAGGGAGAGGAGGAGCTTTTCTCCTCTTCTTCTTTTTTATATTATCTGTTGTGACTTTTGCAGGGGATGGATTTAAATTACAGCTTTTTCCTTATGTTGATACGATTTATACTAATAATGTTTATTGGGATTCAACTCAAGTCTCGGATAGGATAATTTCTCCTGGTGTGGAAGTGGATTATTCTTCGTCAAATTTAAATTTTTACTTTGATGCCACTGGCAGATTTTACACAGAGAATAATTTTCTGAACTCATACTTTTTATCTTCCGGATTTGAGTTTTACAAGGCTTTGGGCGGAAGGGACCTCCTTTACATTACTCCGAATATTTCAATAAATACATTTAACAGTGAGCTATCCTATCTTGATAATATGGAGGAGGGACTTACCATAGGTTTAAAGAAATATTTAACAAAAAGCTTCCTGATCAAAACAGGTATTAAAGGTATAAATAAAGATTACTCTTCTTATGATTCTTATGACCATTTTAAGTTTTCTTCCTTCCTTCAACTTAACAAATTTTTTAAAACACAAATCACTTTAAGAGGTACAGTTGGTTTTAATTATCTTTATTTTCCACACATTATTGAAACGCAACAGTATATTCAGGTGTTTCCTATAGGAAGGAGAGGAAGAAACGGAACAGAGATGATTACAGAGGAGAGCAGTTATACACTTTCTTTGCCAATCTTTTATTCCACATTAAGATTGGCTCAAAGCGTAGGGACATTGACAGGACTGGTTCTTGAATATAGTTACAGGAAAAAGTTGGTTGAAGATAAAGTTATACCCGACATGTCAGAGGATGAGTGGATCTTGACAAAGATGAATGATGATTTTTTCTGGGATGGCTCAAGGTATTCCATTGCTTTAAAAAGCACTAAATTTTTCGGATTAACTACTGCCGTTGAGTTTTCTTATTTTTCAAAATTATATGAAGGAATTTTTATAAGAGATTTGGTGGGAGAAATTATCCAACCCGGCGAATACAGAAAAGACACAATGTATCAGGGAACTTTTAGTATAATGAAAAGTTTTGGAAGATTGAATGTTTATCTTAAAGGAATATATAGAGACAATAGCTCCAATGATGATTTCTTTGATTATAATCTATTTACAATAATGGGAGGGATAGATTATAATTTTTAGGAAAAGAAGAAGATGATGCGCAGATTTTTGATTATTATTCTGATATTTTTTAATCTTACGCTTTTTGCCGAGGTCAACAAATTTCACTTTTATGATATAAAAAAAGTAAGAACAGTAGAAGGAAAGATAACCGATTTTAGAATTGAAAAGGTTTACAAAAGAAGGAGTTCTTTTTTCTTTATTTACATTGATTCTAAAGATGGTGAAAAAATTAAAATAGAGGTTTGCCCTCAATGGTATTTTTCTCAGGATATTGCAAAAGGAATGAAAATTAGAGTTAAAGGCTCTGATATTGGGGAAGAAGAAAAGTATAGATACTTGATAGCAAAGGAAATAGAGGTGAGAGGAGATAAGCTTATTCTTAGAGACAAATTTGGATTTCCTCTTTGGAGAGGAAAAAATCCTCACAAAATAGGCTTCGGTAATAGAAAGCGAAGAGGAAGAGGTGGAAAAGAGTAAAAAGTATGTTATAGGTCTTTTTGTATTTTTCCTCCTTATGATAATTGTTCTTTTTTTGTTTAATAGAAAAAGTAGTCTTATGATTGAGGAAAGTATGAAGGAGCTTGCTTTTTCAGAGGGGCAGACAATCAGTGAGGTAATGAGAACAGCAGGGTATCATCTTTTGGAGCAAGGAGAGGATAGGTTTATTAAATTTTTATCCAAGGAATTTTCTAATAAAAAAGTTGTATATCTTGCTCTTTTAAAAAATGGAGAACTTTTTTATGCTGATAGTAAATTTGAGGGTTATCTTCCAATTGATATAACGAGTAAAGGAACATTAAGAGTGATTGATTCCCCTTCGGGAAAGATAATGGAAGTTAATACAGACATTCATTTTAAAAACAAGGATTTTCAAGTAAAGATTGGCTATCTATTTGACTCCCTTTCTCTTATTAGAAAAACAAGGAATAAAAACATTATTACAATGACTCTTGTTCAGGTTTTGATAAGTTTTGTAATTTTTTATCTGATTTTCAGATTTAACAGTATTCTAAGAGAAAAGGAGATTGAAGTTCAGAAGGCGAAAGATGAAAAGGAAAGATTTCAGGAGCTTTTAATTGTAATGTCCGGCATAAATCATGAAATAAAAAATCCTTTAAACTCCTTGTATCTGAGTTTTCAAGTGTTGGACAATTTTATAGATAAGAGTAATGAGGAAGCTCTGTTTTATTCAAACTCTTTAAAAAAGGAAATAAAAAGAATTTCCGAAATCCTTGATAAATATGGCAGTCTAAATAAAAGAATTACTATAAATCAGGAGATGATAAAATTGGGGGATTTTTTTAATGAGCTTGGAATAATATTGAATGGGATTTCTTCTGATATTAAATTAAAGAGGAATTTTTCGGTGAAAAACATTATCTCTGATCCGAATCTTTTGAAACAAATATTTATAAATCTTTATAAAAATAGTTTTGAGGCAAAGGCAGAAAAAATAGAGGTGAGTATATCAAGGGAAAAGGGCTATTTAAAGATTGTTTTCAAAGATGATGGAGAGGGAATTGAGGATCCTGAAAAAATTTTTATTCCCTTTTATTCAACCAAAGGGAGAAATTCCGGCTTGGGTCTTGTAATGTTAAAGCGTATAGTAAAAGCCCTTGATGGAGAAATAGAGGTTGAGTCTGAGTTAGGGGAAGGAACAAAGTTTACAATATACATAAGAGAGGGGAAAATTGGGAAATTATAATATATTAATAGTCGAAGATGAAACTCTTGCTGCAAAAGCAATTAAGACAGTATTCTCAAAGAAAGGATATAATATAAAAATAGCTTCAAGTGGGGAGGAGGCTTTAAAACTTTTTATAAGAGAGCCCTTTGATTTGATTTTACTTGACTACAAACTCCCGGGAATGAACGGAGAGGAAGTTTTTGATGAAATTTTAAAAATTAATCCTTTTGTTCCGGTTATATTTATGACAGCTTACGGAGATATAGACAAAGCCGTGAGATTACTTAAAAAGGGAGCTTTTTATTATGTACCAAAACCTATTGAGATAGATCAGCTCTCCCATCTTGTTTCACAGGCTATTGAAAAGTATAAAATTGAAGAAGAGAACAGAATCTTAAAGGAGCAAATAGAGGAAAGATTTAAAGTTGAAAATTATGTTTTCAATTCAAAAAAGATGCAAGGGATATTAAACATAGCTCTTAGAGTGGCAGATTCTGAGACAAGTGTTTTAATTACCGGTGAGAGCGGGACAGGTAAAGAGGTCTTGGCTGATATTATTCACTCTTATTCAAAGAGAAAAAATAAGCCATTTGTTAAAGTTAACATAGCATCACTCCCCTCAACTTTGGTTGAATCCGAGCTTTTCGGAGCTGAAAAGGGAGCTTACACCGGAGCTAATAAAATGAGGAAGGGAAGATTTGAAGAGGCAAACGGAGGAACTATTTTCCTTGATGAAATCGGAGAACTTCCCATGGAAATTCAGGTTAAACTGCTAAGGGTAATTCAGGAAAAAGTTATTACACGATTGGGCTCAAACACACCTATCCCTGTTGACATAAGAATAATAAGTGCTACAAATAAGAGTCTTGAAGAAGAGGTTGAGAAAGGAACTTTCAGAGAGGACCTTTTATATAGACTCAATGTTATTAATATAGAAATTCCTCCTTTAAGGGAAAGAAAGGAGGATATCCCTTTTTTAATAGATATTTTTATTCGTAAAATTGCGAAAAGAGAAAATAAAGAGGTAAAGGGAATCTCCAAAAAGGCTCTGGATATTTTATTAAAGTATGATTATCCCGGAAATATAAGAGAGCTTGAGAATATAATTGAAAGAGCTGTGGTGCTTACAAGAGAAAGAGTTATACAACCTGAGGATCTTCCTGTTTACTTAAATAAGAGCAGGGTTAGAAGAATTAGTGATTTGAACTCTTTGCCTTTGCCGGAAAGATTGAAAGAAATAGAAAAGGAGATAATCCTTTCAGCTCTTGAGGAAAATGGTAATGTACAGACCAGGGCGGCAAAATCTCTCGGTATTTCGGAATCCACTTTAAGGTATCGTATGGAAATACTTGGTTTAAAAAGAAGATAGACTAATTATTCTTTTGCTTTTTAAGTAACTTTTTCTTATTATTTAGAAGGGTGGAATTTCAATTGCATAAAGAATATAAATAAGCTAAAATAAATAGACAAATATAAGGAGTAAAAGTTGACAGCGAAAAAAAAGTTTAATGAAGAATTAATTAAAAAAGGTGTAAGGTTAATTTTAGAAGGGCTTGGAGAGGATCCTGAAAGGGAAGGAGTTGTAGATACTCCTTACAGAGTTTCTGAAATGTTTAAAGAGATTTTTGCAGGTATGCACGAGGACCCTGTCAGGTATCTAAAGGTTTTTACTGAACCGGGTCATGAGGAAATGGTAATGGTCAAAGACATCCCGCTTTACTCAATGTGTGAACATCACATGCTTCCTTTTGCCGGATTTGCCCATGTTGCTTATATTCCCAAAAAAGGAAGAATTGTTGGCTTAAGCAAAATCGCGAGGGTTGTAGATGCTTATTCAAAAAGACTTCAACTTCAGGAAAGGTTAACAACTCAGATAGCTGATACTCTATATGAACACCTTAAGCCTTACGGAGTAATGGTTGTTATAGAGGCAGAGCATATGTGTATGACAATGAGGGGAATAAAAAAACCAAAATCTCTTACTGTTACATCGGCTGTCAGGGGGATTTTCAGATCAGATATAAAGGCGAGAGAAGAAGCTCTCTCTTTGATAAAGAGTACTTTGAGGAGAGGATAGATGAGTAATTTTTATATAACTACACCTATTTACTATGTTAATGATGTACCTCATATAGGACATTCCTACACAACAATAATAGGTGATGCGATAAGTAGATTTAAAAAGGCTATGGGCGAGGAGGTCTTTTATCTTACTGGTACTGATGAGCACGGACAGAAGATAGAGAAATCTGCAAAAGAAAGAAGTATAACACCGATAGAGCTTGCTGATAAGGTTGTTGATAGATTTAAAACATTGTGGAAAGAGTTAAATATTGATTATGATTTTTTTATAAGAACCACAATGGATTTTCACGAAAAGGGTGTTCAGAAAATATTTGAAAAACTCTTAAAGCAGGGAGATATTTACAAAGGGACATATACAGGATGGTATTGCGTGAGCTGTGAAAATTATATTTCGGATGATGAACCTGAAGATGAGCAGGGAAGGAAAATCTGTCCAGATTGCGGAAGGCCTACGGAAAGGGTTTCCGAAGATGTTTACTTTTTCAAATTGAGTAAATATCAGGATAAATTGCTAAAATTCTATAAGGAAAACCCTGGTTTTGTTATTCCCGAAGGAAGGATGAATGAAGTGGTTTCATTTGTTAAAGGCGGGCTTAAGGATTTAAGCATTACGAGGTCAACTGTTAAGTGGGGTATAAAAGTTCCTTACGATGATTCTCAAACAATTTATGTGTGGTTTGATGCTCTTCACAATTATGTAACAGGTGTGGGGTACGGAACGGATGAGGCGAAATTCAAAAAGTGGTGGCCTGCTGATGTTCACCTTATAGGGAAAGATATTTTAAGATTTCATGCTATTTTCTGGCCGGCTTTTTTAATGGCTGCAGGGTTTGAACTTCCTAAGAAGATAATTGCCCATGGTTGGTGGTTAAGAGATAAGAAAAAGATGTCCAAATCAATTGGAAATGTCCTTGACCCCTATCTTGTGATTAACAATTTTGGAGCAGATTCTCTGAGGTATTTTGTTTTAAGAGAAATTCCAATCGGAATAGACGGAAACTTTTCCCACGAAGGTTTTATCCACCGAGTTAACTCTGATTTAGCTAATGATCTCGGAAATTTGGTAAATAGAGTCTGGGGCATGGCAAAAAAATACTTTAACTCAAAAATACCGGTTTATTCTGGAAAGCTTTATCTCGTGGATGAATACGAAGCGTTGAGAAAGGAATACATTGATCATTTTGAAAAATATCAAATAAACAGAGCTCTCGAAAGATTGTGGATTTTTATAGGTGATTTAAACAGGTTTATTGTTGAGAAAGAACCGTGGAAGTTGAATAAAGAAGGTAAAACAGAAGAAGTCTCGAAAGTACTTCTCTCTCTCGTTCAGGCAATAAGAGGAGTTTTTTATCTTGCGTATCCGATCATACCTTCTGTTGCTGAAAAAGTTTTAAATGCAATGGGGTTGGGTAGTAAGCCGGAAAAAGAGTTTAAATTTGAGTTTGACAAAATAGATTCCGATATAATTCTTGAGGAGTTACCACAGCTCTTTCCGAGGGTTGACAAAGATGAATTTTTTAAAGAAGAAAAAAAGGAGGTGAAAAAAATGGAAGAGAAAAAAGAAGAAAAAGGAGAAGAGAAAAAGTACATAAAATTTGCTGATTTTAAAAAAGTTGAGATGGTTGTTGCGAAAATTTTAGAAGTTGATGAGATAGAAGGGGCTGATAAACTCTACAGACTTAAAATTGATATAGGAGAAGAGCAAAGGGAAATATTGGCGGGGATAAAACAGTATTACAAACCTGAGGAGCTTTTGAACAAAAAGATAATAGTGGTGAAAAATCTTGAGCCTAAAAAACTCAGAGGATTTCTTTCCAATGGAATGCTTCTTGCGGCAAATATTGATGGGAAACCTGTGATTCCATTCTTACCTGATGATGTTCCCTGTGGCTCTCCAATGACATAAGCTTTTATTGATGAAGGTAGAAGCTGATAATATTTTGAGCCTTTATTTTTTGTATCTATCTTCACTTGTGGGAAAAGAGAAAGTTGAAAAAATTATAAATATTTTAAAAGAAAATGATTTTGAATTATCTTCATTTCTTGAAGGAAACAAGGATAAAATAGAATCTTTAATTAAAAAATTTAGAGAAGAAAGTGAAGGCCAAATTAGAGAAGACGTGAATAAATTATCGGATAAAGAAAAAGATCTTTTAGTTTACAGACTTTTGAGAGATGGTTTGATTAAAAGTCTTGATTTTTCAATATATAAGGTAAATTCTTTAAGAGAGCTTGTTTTTAGTACGGAGGTAAAATGAGGAGGAAATTGTTGGTTTTATTTTTTATATTTATGATATTTATGTTTAAAAGTGTTTATGCTGAAAGAGGTTCTGTTTTTCTCTTTGCTGGAAATCAGTGGATAGCGGATAAGAATATAAGGGAAATCTATGGGATTAATTTCTTAAGATATGGTGGAGAAATTAATGTTAATGTATTTAAGAGTATAGGTTTCTTTTTTAAGTTTTCCCATCAGTCGCAATACGGAAGAACTACCTATTTCAAGGAAGAAACATATATTGAGATGAATCCCATATTTTATGGGATAAAAATTGGGAACAGATTTTTCTTTAAACTTGGTTTTATGAATATGAAATTTGAAGAAAAGACACCCATTTCTGATTATAAAGATTCAACTTCAGGGAATTATTTTGGAGGCGGGATAAGAATACCGATTGTGGGTCCTGTGAGTTTTGGTTTTGAGCTTGGTTATGCAAAAGCAGATTATACTTTTGAAAATTCAGCCGGAGAAACAATTACCCTTAAGTTAGGAGGTCCTTCCACCGAAGCGGGTATAGTGATAAGATTTTAAGATGGGGGAAAATAAAGAAAAAAAATCGGTTTTTATAATAGCAGAGGCGGGGATAAATCACAATGGAGATATTAACCTTGCCAAAGAACTGATAGATGCTGCCAGGGCAAGCGGGGCAGATGCTGTCAAGTTTCAAATTTATCATACAGAAGATTTTTATTCTGTGTCTCACTCAGGTTTTTCCCACACTGAAGAAAATATATTTGAGCTTATGAAATCTCTTGAATTTAAAGATGAAGAATGGACTGAGCTCAAAGAGTATTCTGAAAAGCTCGGAATAACATTTTTTGCAAGTATTTTTGATAAGAAATCCTTTGAACTTTCAAAAAAGATAAATTTGCCAATTTACAAAATCGCTTCTTTGGATATTACAAATTACTCTCTCCTTAAAATGATTGCAAAAACAGAAAAGCCAATGATAATCTCAACAGGGTTTTCCACTCTTGATGAGATTGCAAGAGCTGTAAAATGGATAGAGGATGAAGGGAATAAAAATATTTCAATTCTTCATTGTATTTCCCTTTATCCACCAAAACCTGAGGAGATGAATTTAAGATTTATCACTACCCTGAAAACAGCTTTTCCATACAAAATAGGTTTTTCGGATCATACGGAAGGATTTGAGATAACACTTGCGGCGGTTTCTCTTGGAGCTGAGATTGTTGAAAAGCACTTTACGCTTGATAATAATCTTCCGGGGCCTGATCAAAAATTGTCATTAAATCCTGAGACTTTCAAGGCAATGGTAAAAGGTATCAGAAAGCTTGAAAAAGCTCTGGGTGATGGGTTCAAGGGAGATATACCCGAAAGAGAGAGGGAAATTATTAAAGTGGCGAGAAGAGGTGTTTATGCCAAGAGAGAGCTCAAAAGGGGGAAGATAATAGCCCCCGAAGATATAATTATGAAAAGACCTTTAAATGATGGTATAGGCTCCGAATTTTATGAGATGATAATAGGGAGAACTTTGAAAAGAGATATTAAATCTGGTGAGCTTATAAAGTTTGAGGATCTATTATGACAAGGGAAATGAAAAAGTTTGTTGTGTTGAAAGATACAAGTTTAAGGGATGCCGTAAAAAAAATGGATTTGAATGGTAAGGGGGTTGTGATTATTGTGG